>Ga0315338_1004075_pt1 | contig 11967 bp, 11 predicted proteins | sample ASW8metaG_FD_204518 | JGI IMG/M metagenome (GOLD analysis project Ga0315338, IMG submission 204518) | Ammonia-oxidizing marine archaeal communities from Monterey Bay, California, United States - ASW #8 | ecosystem: Environmental > Aquatic > Marine > Coastal | place: USA: California | collected...
AACCGATAAAGTCCTGGGGGTTCATATCATTGGCCCTGACGCAGGGACGGTCATTCATGAATGTGTGCTGGCCATGGAATTTGGGGCGTCTTCAGAAGATATCGCCCGGACCTGCCATGCCCATCCGACGTTGAACGAGGCAGTGAAAGAAGCTGCCCTCGCGGTTGCCGGACGCACATTAAACAGTTGACCAGGCCCAACTAAAAACGACATGATGCAGGGGCAATCTTATGATTTGCCCCTGTTTTTTTGCCTGCCCCATGCCCTTTAAGGAGACATCATGAAGCTCTGTCATAGCCCTTTATCCCCCTTTGTCCGGCGCGTTCACATTACTGCCAGCCACCATAATCTGATAGATCAGATCGACATTGAGGATTCCGATCACAGCGATATGTTCAAGGGGAATAATCCGTCGAACCCGCTTGGTAAAATCCCCAGCCTGACGCTGGATAATGGTGACGTTCTCTTTGATTCTCTGGTGATATGCGAATATCTCGATAGCATTGGCAGTGGTTCCAAATTATTTCCGGCGGCAGGGCCTGAGCGCTGGAAAGTACTCACCCTTCATGCCATGGCCGATGGTATGACCGATGCCTGCTACCAGCGGCGAGTTGATAGCATTATGCCGGATGGTGAAGGCTCCCCAAGCTGGAACGCACGGCTCAAACTTGCCATGGAAAACTGCCTTGATGAGATGGAAAGACAAGCCGAGAGCTATGCAGGCATTATGAATATCGGCACCATCGCCGTTGCCTGCGCCCTTGGCTATCATGACTTCCGCTTCTCGGCGGAGCAATGGCGCAATGGCCGGCCGAAGCTGGAAGCCTGGTACAATGAGTTTGCCACCTTGCCCTCTTTCGCGGAAACTGTCCCTGAGGGCTAGCGGCTCTCATGTCGGCCATCCGAACAACCACGGCGCTCTGTCTGGCAGAAATTCTAGCCATGTCGTCCTTTGCGTCCTTCCCGGCGCTCACCCCGTTTTTCTTTGGTCATTGGGGATTGTCGGGAGCCGATGCGGGCTGGATTAACGGATTTTTCTTCTTCGGCTTTATGCTGGTCGGTCCGCTCTCTACCTCGATCACCGATCGGATCGATGCGCGACGGGTATTTTTGAGCGGCTGCGGCCTCGCGGCCATCGGCACGATTGGTTTCGCCTTTTTGGCCGATGATTTCTGGACGTCTCTGCCGTGGCGGTTTTTATCCGGTGCCGGTCTTGGCTGCACCTATATGCCAGGCTTGAAGCTCTTGACGGATCGATTGCCTGAAGGAGACCAATCCCGATCCATTGCCTTTTATACCGCCTGCTTTTCCGCCGGGTCTGCTGTTTCCTTCCTGGTGGTGGGGCAGGTCGCGCTGTGGCTGGACTGGAAAACGGCTCTCATGGTGATTATTGCGGGGCCACCACTTGCAATCGCCATTATCCTATTGTTCACACGCTCAAAAACCCTCTCGAAGCGGCGGCCCTGGTCGCAAATCGTCAACTACAGCCCAGTCATGAAAAATCGTTTCACCATGGGCTACATCATTGGTTATATGGTGCACACTTGGGAGCTGGTGACCATGCGGGCCTTCATGCTCGCATTCCTCGCCTACTCCCATATGCTCACCGACGCCCCGGCTTGGATGGATGTCTCGGCCATAACGGCTTTTGCTGTCTTTCTTGGGTTGCCGTCCAGCGTCATGGGGAACGAGTTGTCGCTTAAAATTGGTCGGCAGCGATCTATCACAGTGATTATGATCCTCACGTTTTTTTCGGCAGTGACTATTGGTTTTACGGCCGATTTCCCCTTTGCCTATGTGGTGGCGCTGGCGTGCCTCTATGGCATCCTGATTACGGCAGACTCGTCTTCACTGACCGCAGGCGCGGTAGGGTCAGCCCCGCCGGATTTACGAGGTGCAACCATGGCGGTGCATAGTTTCCTGGGGTTTTTGGGAGGCATGATGGGGCCTGTGGTGGCCGGAATTGTACTGGATAGTGCGGGTGGCCCGACATCGACCAAGGGTTGGGGGGTGATGTTTGCGGTTGTCGGTATTGTCACCCTGATTGGTCCGTTTGCGCTCCGCTTGACGCGGCACCGGGCGTAGCTCTCAGGATTTCGGATGAGCCTTGTCATAGACGGCCAGCAATTTTTCCACGTCCAGATCCGTATAGCGCTGGGTTGACGAGAGCGACGCATGGCCCAGCAATTCCTGAATGGACCGAAGATCACTGCCACCAGCCAGTAAATGACTGGCGAAGCTGTGTCGGAGTGCGTGGGGTGTGGCGGTTTCTGGCAAATTAAGATTACGGCGCAGGGTCTGCATTTTAAACTGGATCACCCGTGCGGCCAGGCGCTTGCCCTGTCGACCGACAAAGAGCGGTCCCTCGGCTTCCAGATGATATGGGCATTGTTTGATATAGAGCACCAGCGCCTCGCGCACCGCCGGGAGCACCGGCACCATGCGTTCCTTGTTGCCTTTCCCGATCAGGGTGAGAATGTCCGACTTGGGATTATCTTCAAAATTAAGCGATAGCGCCTCTCCGATTCGAAGGCCGCATCCATAAAGCAAGGTGAGTACGGCGATATCGCGATATTGTATCCAGATCGGCTCATTGCTATCAGATACAGGGGTTAACATTGCTTTGGCATCTGCTTCGGCCAGCGGCCGGGGCAGCCGCTTGCCCGCCTTTGGCGTGCGGATGGTTTTAAGATACGGATTATGTAGATATCCGTCCCGTTCCTGCCGCTTGAAAAAGCTTCGAATAGAGGATAGCATCCGCCGGAGCGAGGTGGCGGTCAGGCCCTCTTGCCGCCGATAGGCGAGATAAGCACGGAAATCAGCATTGCGCAGATCTTCAAGATCCTTCAGTTCCACTTCACCGCCAATATGTCCTGCGATAAAGGCCAGAAAATCCCGGACATCCCGCTCATAGGCTTCAACCGTATGAGGGCTTGCCTTTTTCTCATAGATAAGCCAGTTCAACCAATTCTCAAACGCCTGGGTGAGAGGAGGGCGGCTCTGCATGCTTACGTCGTTTGTTGCTCCAGCCACATCTGCAGACAGGACTGTATGGCGATGGCAAGAAAACCGAGCAAATCAGTGGCCTGATCCTCATGAAAATGCCCCGCATCCCGGCTGCCAAAGGCAATCATGGTGCTGGCATGGAGGGAGGGGACATCCAGCCGGAGCAGGGCATCGGAATGCACCAGATCTTTCGCGGGTCCGAAGACAGCTTTGGATTTAGGCGCTTCGGGGCGCAGGATGATCGTCCGGCCTTGCCAGTTGGCACGATCAATACTCCCCTCTTTCAGGCGCTGCAGCCCGGTCATGTCAGGAAGCGGGATCGGGCCATCCTCGACACAAAGGGTAATGACGTCAATTTCCAGAAGTTCCGGCAAGTCCTGTGTCAGGATATGGACGAAATGGGTGAGGCTGGTTGCCGACAGAATAGCCTGAATGGACGCATGCACCATGTCCTGCGTATGCATATTTGTACGGGCGGCGGCAACGAAATCCGCCTGCAGCGCTGTTAAATGAGCAACTTCCTTTTGCAACCGACTGACCAGAAATGACTGCATATCAATGACGCCATCTTCTGTGGTCCTCTCGGGCGGAAGTACAGTGGTCAGTAAATCGGCGTTTTTGGTTAAAAAATCAGGATGGGCGAGCAGCCAGCGGCGGACGTCACCTTCGCTGTATTCCGGTGTTGCAGGTGCTGCATCTTTGGCCGTCTTATCTGATTTTTTACTCACGCTTTTTACTCACTCTGTTGTCACGAGCCGAGAATATTCTGCCCTGTTTTCTCCCAATCGGCCAAAAATGCGGCCAGACCCTTGTCTGTCAAGGGATGGGAAATCAATTGTTGAAAAACCGAGGGCGGGATGGTGCAGACATCCGCGCCCATCAGTGCCGCATCGACAATATGGGTGGGATTGCGGATGGAGGCTACCAGCACCTCAGTTTCCAAATTCGGGTAGTTTTCGTAAATCTGGACAATGTCGCCGATCAGGTCCATGCCCGTTTGACCAATATCATCAAGGCGGCCTACAAATGGCGAGATATATGTCGCGCCCGCCTTGGCAGCCAGTATGGCTTGCGCAGCGGAGAAACAAAGCGTGACGTTAACTTGCGTTCCCGCCTTACTGAGATGTGAGCAGGCCTTCAGGCCGGGCATGGTTAGCGGGACTTTCACAGCAATATTCTCAGCAAGTCCGGCAAGTTTCTTGCCTTCTTCCAGCATGGTGTCGAAATCCGTGGCGGCGACTTCCGCACTAACTGGGCCGTCGGTGAGAGTGCAGATTTCCTTGATGACTTCAAAAAAATCACGGCCAGTTTTGGCGATTAGGGATGGATTGGTGGTCACGCCATCCAAAAGGCCGGTATCGGCAAGCTCTCTGATTTCTTCCGTATCGGCGGTATCTACAAAAAATTTCATGTATCTGTCTCAAATCCTGTGATTGGCCCTCTTCAAAAGGGGCTCCTGACTTCTATAATTCGTTTGGCTGGAAAGAACAATCGACCTTGGAAAATAACGACTGGCTCCGTCTGTCAGAATAGTCTATCGCATAGATATGAGCAGCACAATATTCGATCCTGTCCCCTCTCATCGCCGTGTCCAGGTACTTCTGCCCATGTCCGTCGGCGACGTTTATGATTACCGTGCACCAAATGACATGGCGCTGGCCGCCGGGCAGTTCGTCACGGTGCCGCTTGGCAAACGCGAAGTGACCGGCGTTATTTGGGGGGAGGCCGCAAATAGCACGTTGGCTGAAGAAAAAATGAAGGACATTCTTTCGGCGCTACCGGTCCCGAAACTACCGGAGGAAAGCCGTAAATTTGTCGACTGGGTCGCTAATTACACCATGCAAACGCGGGGACGTGTACTGCGTATGGCCATGAGCGTACCAGATGCGCTGTACCCAAAAGCACCGCGTGTCGGCTATCTACGAACGGATCTGGAGCCGGATCGTCTGACCCCTGCCCGAGGACGCGTGCTGGAGTTTGCCCTTCCCGGCGTCGCTCAATCGGCGGCAGAGATTGCATCTCTGGCCGGCGTAAGTTCTTCGGTGGTGAAGGGGCTCGCGGACAAGGGCGTGTTGCGATCTGTCGAGCTTCCGGCAGAGGTGGCCATCGACGTGCCCGAATGGGACCGGCAGGGATTTGATCTCTCCGGGGATCAGACCGCCGCTGCAGACCAGCTGGTCGCGGCCGTCAATAATAATGATTTCGCTGTGACCTTGCTGGAAGGCGTGACCGGATCGGGAAAAACAGAAGTTTATTTCGAAGCCATGGCTGCTTGCCTCGCACAAGGAAAACAGGCTCTTGTTCTGTTGCCTGAAATTGCCTTGTCCTCGCAATGGCTCTCGCGGTTTGAGGCGCGATTTGGCGTCAGGCCCGTAGAATGGCACTCCGATTTGAGCCAGTCTGAGCGCCGCCGTAACTGGCGGGCCGTCATCGAAGGCCGGGCGCCTGCGGTGGTCGGCGCGCGCTCCGCCTTGTTCCTGCCATTTCCGGATTTGGGCCTTATTGTGGTGGATGAGGAGCATGAAGCCTCCTTCAAGCAGGATGAAGGGGTGCCCTATAATGCCCGTGATATGGCGGTGGTGCGCGGTAAAATCGGCGCCTTTCCAGTGATCCTCGCTTCCGCCACGCCGTCGCTGGAAAGCCAGATCAATGCGCAAGGGGAGAAATATGCGCATGTGAAGCTTCCCTCCCGCTTTGGTGGCGCTTCGTTACCGGATGTGGAAATCGTTGATTTGAAGGAACACCGCCCCGGGCCGCAGCGCTGGATTTCGGAGCCATTACTGGCTTCAGCGCAGTCTACATTGGCGGCGGGACAGCAGGTGATGCTGTTCCTCAATCGCCGTGGCTATGCGCCGCTGACCCTCTGTGATGCCTGTGGTCATCGCTTGCAATGCCCCCACTGCAGTGCCTGGCTGGTAGAGCATCGGCTGGTCCGGCGGCTGCAATGTCATCACTGCGGCTATCGATCCAAGTCGCCGGAGAATTGTCCTGAATGTGACGCCGAGGGGAGCTTCAAGGCTTGCGGGCCCGGAATTGAACGATTGGCGGAGGAAGCCGAGCTTCTCTTTCCGGATCATAAGATCGCCATGATAGCCAGCGACACCGTGACCAGCCCTCGCGCGGCTGCCGAATTCGTAGCAGCTATGGAAAGCGGGGAAATTGATATTCTGATCGGTACGCAAATAGTGGCCAAGGGTTATCACTTTCCAAACCTGACGTTGGTTGGGATCATTGACGCGGACTTGGGGCTGGCCGGTGGTGACTTGCGGGCGTCAGAAAGGACGTATCAGCTGCTCAACCAGGTCTCGGGGCGGGCGGGGCGTGAAAGCCATAAGGGCAAAGTCATTCTGCAATCGCATCTGCCTGAGCATCCGGTTATTGACGCGATTGTCCGACAGGAGGCTGACGCCTTCTTTGAGTATGAAGTATCGGCGCGGCAACATGCGGGTATGCCGCCTTTTGGGCGGCTGGCGGCGCTGGTGCTTTCCAGTCTCAATCCCGAATCAGTTATGGGATTCGCGCATCAACTTGCCCGCAATGCCCCGACGGCGGATAATTTTATGGTTCTGGGTCCGGCACCGGCACCCCTTTCCATGATCCGCGGGCGCCATCGTCATCGGTTTTTGATCAAGGCGTCACGGGATGTGAATATTCAGTCTGTTCTTGGCAAATGGTTGAAGGGGCGCAAGGTTCCGGCAAATGTGCGGCTGCAAATTGACATTGATCCCTATAATTTCATGTGAAAAAGCGCTGAAATTCAATAGACAGAGGCGAATTCTGTTTTTTTGGTGAATAAACTACCTTGCAGGATATTGCCACCCGGAATTCCCTGTGCTAATAACCCCGTGCCTTGCTGACGAGAGCCGGAAAACGGTCGCTTGAACTCAAGGGAAAATTGAAGTTTTGTCTGGCGCGTTCTGCGTCTTTTTTTCAGGCTTGGGGACCATTCCTTGTCAGCTGAGAATATAACAGTTTCCGGTATCGCAGGTCGTTACGCGACTGCGCTGTTTGATCTGGCTTCCGAAGGGAAGCAGCTTGATGCAGTGGCCGCTGACCTGGCGACGATCAAATCGATGATGGCCGAGAGCGATGACCTCGCCCGCCTCATTAAAAGCCCCCTTATTAGCCGCGATGATCAGGCACGCGCTATGGCCACCGTTCTCGCCAAGCTCGAAAGTTGTGATCTGGTACGCCGTTTTGTTGGCATGGTTGCCCAGAACCGCCGCTTGTTTGCGCTTGCCGACATGATCCATGATTATGGCCGCTTGCTCGCTGCGCAGCGCGGCGAAGTGACGGCGAAAGTCACTTCCGCGAAGAAACTTTCCGATAGCCAGGTTGAGGCCGTTTCCGCGGCCTTGAAATCGGCCATTGGCAGTGATGTCAGCCTTGAGGCAGATATAGATGAAAGCCTTATTGGTGGTTTAGTTGTTAAAGTTGGTTCACGTATGGTCGATAGCTCGATCCGGACCAAGCTTCAGAATCTTATGTTTGCGATGAAAGGGGTTGGGTGATGGACATCCGCGCCGCAGAAATATCCGATATTCTTAAACAACAGATTGCGGGTTTCGACACGCAAGCTGAGGTATCCGAAGTTGGCCAGGTGCTCTCCGTTGGTGACGGTGTTGCCCGCGTGTACGGCCTCGACAATATTCAGGCCGGTGAAATGGTCGAATTTCCGGGCGGTATTAAGGGTCTGGCCCTGAACCTGGAAACCGACAATGTCGGTGTTGTTATCTTTGGTTCCGACCGGGACATTCGTGAAGGCGACACCGTGAAACGGACCGGCGCCATTGTCGAGACAGGTGTCGGCAAGGGCCTTCTTGGCCGCGTTGTTGATGGTCTTGGTAACCCTATTGACGGCAAAGGCCCGATCGAGGCGGAAGAAACCCGCCGGGTTGACGTTAAAGCGCCCGGCATTATGCCGCGTAAATCCGTGCATGAGCCGATGATGACAGGCCTGAAGGCGATTGACAGCCTGGTGCCGGTTGGACGTGGGCAGCGTGAATTGATCATTGGTGACCGACAGACAGGTAAGACGGCTGTTGCGGTTGACGCCATCCTCAATCAAAAATCGGTCAATGCCGGTGGCGATGAGAGTAAAAAGCTTTATTGTGTTTATGTCGTGATCGGCCAGAAGCGTTCAACAGTGGCGCAGGTTGTGAAGACATTGGAAGAAAACGGCGCCATGGAGTATTCCATCGTCGTTGCGGCAACGGCCTCCGATCCGGCGCCGCTTCAGTATCTCGCACCATTCACCGGTTGCGCCATGGCTGAATATTTCCGCGATAACGGCATGCACTCCCTGATCATTTATGATGATTTGTCGAAGCAGGCCGTTGCCTATCGCCAGATGTCCCTGTTGCTGCGTCGTCCTCCAGGGCGTGAAGCCTATCCAGGTGACGTTTTCTATCTTCATTCACGTCTTCTGGAACGCTCCGCTAAGCTGAACGAAGACAATGGCTCTGGCTCCATGACCGCTCTGCCGGTTATTGAAACCCAGGCCGGTGACGTGTCCGCCTATATCCCGACCAATGTGATTTCTATCACCGACGGTCAGATTTTCCTGGAAACGGAACTTTTCTATCAGGGTATTCGCCCGGCCATTAATGTCGGTCTGTCGGTTTCTCGTGTGGGCTCATCCGCTCAGACAAAAGCCATGAAGCAGGTTGCGGGTTCCATTAAGCTGGAGCTAGCCCAGTATCGTGAAATGGCAGCTTTCGCCCAGTTCGGTTCTGACCTTGATGCGGCAACACAACAGTTGCTGGCACGTGGTGCGCGCCTGACGGAATTGCTCAAGCAGCCACAATACAGCCCGCTTACAATGGACGAGCAGGTTGTTGTGATCTTCTCTGGTGTGCGCGGCTATCTAGATCGCATCGAAGTTGGCCAGATCGGTGATTTCGAAAAACAGTTGCTCTCAGAAATGCACGCCAAGCATCAGGATCTCTTGGATACGATCCTGAGTGAAGCGGCGTTGTCCAAAGAATCCGAAGCGAAGCTGAGTGAAATTCTCGAAAGCTTCACCTCGACATTTGCGTAAATCTTGAGCTTAGGAAAGGGGCAGCCGCAGGATGGCCAACCTTAAGGAACTCAAAAACCGGATCGGCAGTGTCACTTCGACACAGAAGATCACCAAAGCCATGAAGATGGTGGCCGCGGCGAAACTGCGTCATGCAGAAGAATCCGCTAATGCTGCACGCCCCTATGCGGAGCGGATGGATGGCATGATGGCGTCACTGGCGTCGGGCATGGTGGGGCGCGATGATGCGCCGAAGCTGCTGGCGGGCACCGGCTCTGACAAGCGTCAACTGATCATTGTGGCAACGAGTGAACGCGGTCTGTGTGGCGGCTTTAACAGCTCTATTTCCAAGGCAGCGGCCTTAAAAGTCGAACGTTTGATCTCTGAGGGTAAGGATGTCAAGCTCCTCTGTGTCGGGAAAAAAGGCCGGGATGCGTTGAAACGTAGATATGGTCACCTGATTATCGATCTAGTGGATCTGTCCGGCTCCAAGAGAATAGGATTTGGTGACGCCCAGCCCATTGCGCAGCGTATCCTTGGTATGTTTGACGCAAATGAGTTTGATGTCTGTACGATCTTCTATGCGAAGTTTGTCTCCATCATGACGCAGGAAGTGACCGGGCAACAGATAATCCCAGCGCCTGTTCCCGAAGCCTCAGCCGAGGATGCGGGTAATGTGGTGTATGAATATGAGCCCGATGAAGCGGAAATTCTGGCGGACTTGCTCCCCAGAAATCTCTCTGTTCAGGTTTTCCGTGCATTGCTCGAAAATGCCGCGTCCGAACAGGGCGCACGGATGGCGGCAATGGATAACGCAACGCGGAATGCGGGCGAAATGATCGAAAAATTGACCTTGAAGTATAACCGTGAACGTCAGGCGGCGATTACGAGTGAGCTGATTGAAATTATCTCTGGTGCGGAAGCCGTTTAAGTTTCCATATCGTTTTTTAAGAACCGAAGTGACCCTGTAGGGAGCATGAAAAATGGCAAATAGTGTCGGCAAAATTACCCAGGTTTTGGGTGCCGTCGTAGACGTACAGTTTGATGGTGATCTGCCAAAGATTCTGAACGCGCTGCATTGTGAAAATAACGGCCAACGGCTGGTTTTGGAAGTGGCCCAGCATCTGGGTGAAAATACTGTCCGGACCATTGCCATGGACGCAACCGAAGGTCTGGTTCGCGGTCAGGAAGTGACCGATACCGGTGACGCCATCCGCATGCCGGTCGGACCGGAAACTCTGGGTCGTATCATGAACGTTGTGGGTGAACCTGTAGACGAGCGTGGGCCGATTACGACAACGGCATCTTCCCCCATTCATGCCAACGCCCCGGATTTCGCCGATCAATCGACTGAGTCAGAAATTCTGGTAACCGGCATTAAGGTTGTTGACCTGCTCGCGCCATATGCGAAGGGTGGTAAAATTGGCCTCTTCGGCGGTGCTGGCGTGGGTAAGACGGTTTTGATCATGGAGCTGATCAACAACGTCGCTATGGGCCATGGTGGTTATTCGGTGTTCGCCGGTGTTGGTGAACGGACACGTGAAGGAAACGACCTTTACTACGAAATGATCGAAGGCGGCATTATCGACCTTGAAGGCGATAAATCCAAAGTGGCGCTTGTCTATGGTCAGATGAACGAACCTCCTGGAGCGCGTATGCGTGTTGCTCTTTCCGGTTTGACGCAGGCGGAATATTTCCGTGATGTTGAAGGCCAGGACGTTCTGTTCTTTATTGATAACATCTTCCGTTTCACACAGGCCGGTTCCGAAGTATCTGCGCTTCTGGGTCGTATCCCGTCCGCCGTGGGCTATCAGCCGACATTGGCGACCGATATGGGTGCTCTGCAGGAACGGATTACGTCCACCAACAAGGGTTCAATTACGTCGGTTCAGGCCATTTACGTGCCTGCCGATGACTTGACCGATCCGGCACCAGCCACCTCGTTCGCGCATCTGGACGCGACGACGGTTCTGTCCCGTCAAATCGCCGAGCTTGGTATTTACCCGGCTGTGGATCCGCTTGATTCCACATCGCGTATGCTCGACCCGGCAGTTGTTGGGGAGCGCCATTACGGCATTGCCCGTCAGGTACAGGAAACCTTGCAGACATATAAGTCCCTGCAGGACATCATCGCCATTCTTGGTATGGACGAGCTGTCGGAAGAAGATAAGTTGACCGTGGCCCGTGCTCGTAAGATCCAGCGTTTCCTCAGCCAGCCGTTCCATGTGGCCGAAATCTTCACCGGTTCGCCCGGTAAGTTTGTGAAACTGGAAGACACCATCGATGCGTTCGAGAAAATCTGCGCCGGTGATTATGACGAGCTTCCGGAAGCTGCCTTCTACATGTGCGGTGGCATCGAAGAAGTGATGGAAAGAGCCAAGCAGCTGGCAGCGGATGCAGCCTAATAGCTAGTTCCCGAAGGAGTGCAATAAATGGCTGAAATGTTTACCATGGATCTCGTCTCACCGGAGAAGCTGTTGCTCTCCGATGAGTTCGAAATGATTGTGGTTCCAGGCGCGGAAGGCGATTTCGCCGTCCTCGCAGGCCATTCGCCGGTGACGGCGTCATTGCGCCCCGGCGTGATCAGCATTTATGAAAATGATCAGGAAAAAGACCGGATCTTTGTTAATGGTGGCTTTGCGGAAGTCTCTAATGACAAGCTCACGGTACTTGCCGAAGAAGCCTTCTATATTGCCGAACTGAACCGGTCGGATCTTGAGCAGCGCATTCAGAATGCTTCGGAAGACGAAGAAGATGCCCGGGATGACGAAACCCGTCGCCGGGCGGCCGAAAACAAGGATCATCTCCAACAATTGCTGGATGCCATGGCCTAGAGAGTGCGCATATCGCATTAAAAGGAGGCCTGTTGCGGCCTCTTTTTTTGTCTTTCTATCGAACTAATTCCCGTATGAAAGCATCTATTTTCTGATTTGAATCTATTT
>Ga0315338_1004077_pt1 | contig 11954 bp, 11 predicted proteins | sample ASW8metaG_FD_204518 | JGI IMG/M metagenome (GOLD analysis project Ga0315338, IMG submission 204518) | Ammonia-oxidizing marine archaeal communities from Monterey Bay, California, United States - ASW #8 | ecosystem: Environmental > Aquatic > Marine > Coastal | place: USA: California | collected...
TAGGTGAAGAAATTGTACTGCCCGAAATTGAAGAAGCCGCCCGAGACGACGAGCGCACCGAAATTGCGATCCCGGACAAGCTGGAAAACATCGGCGAACGGTCCGCCTTTGCCGGGTGCCCGCTTCTTCGGCCGTTCCGCCAGGCTGGCGCAAATCACGGCGTTGACCAGGGTCGCGGCGGCGATCCCCCAAATGATCGTCTGCCAGGAAATGTAGGCGGAAAGCACCAATGTCCCCGCCGCCAATACGCCGCCGACCGGGACGCCGGTCTGCTTCACGCCGATCGCTGTTGCGCGGCGGTTGGGCGGAAACCATTCCAGGACGCCGCGCGCGGTCGCCGGATTGGTCATCGTATAGCCCCAACCAATGATCAGCATCGCGACGAGGGCTAGCGTATGCCCTGTCGCCTGGGTCAGCAGCGCCGCACCGGTGAAGAGGATCGCGCTCGCGGTTACCAACGCCCACCCGACGCCGACTCGATCGACATAGGCGCCGGCCGGGATCGAACCAGTAACTTGGCCCGCACTGTAGGCGGTCATCAGCAGACCGAATTCGGCGAAACTGAGACCGAGATCGGGCCGTATGACCGGCGCCAGCGCGAGCACGGAGACGCTGTGCATCGTGCCGACCGCGTGGGCGCCGAGCAGGATGCCGATTCGCGTCCGCCAGGGATTTTCGACCGGTTCGATGTGGCTCACCAAAAACTGCGCTGCAGCGACGGAGAACTTATACTATCGCGCTGGTGAAACAGAGCGTCTTGGTGGCGGGAATAAGCCATGATTTCGGTGATCGTTCCAACATTGAATGAAGCTGAGAATTTGAGCCGGTTGCTCGACGGCCTGTGCTCGGAACCGGTCGCCTGCGAGATTATCGTTGTCGATGGCGGTAGCACAGACAACACGGTAGAGATCGCCGAATCGCACCGTGTCGGCCTCATTCTGTCGCCGCCGGGGCGGGGCGTGCAACTTCACGCCGGTGCCGCCGCCGCAAAAGGCGAGATTCTATTTTTTCTACATGCCGATTGCCGGTTCCCCGAAGGCGGACTTCGCCGGATCGAGGCGATACTCGACGCGCATCCCGAGGCAGTCGGCGGAAACCATCGCCTGATTTTCGACGGAACGGACAGGTTCAGCCGATGGCTCAACGGCTTCTACGCCTGGATTCGGTCACGGGGCACTTATTATGGCGATTCAGGGATATTCATACGGCGGCGCGCCTTTGACGCAATTGGCGGCGTCCGGCCGATCGCGTTGATGGAAGATTTCGATCTTGTGCGCCGCATGGAACGCTTTGGCGAAACCGTTTGCATCGCCGAGCCGCCGCTCGTGACGTCGTCACGCCGGTTCGAAGGGCGGCATCCCGTTGCCATCGTCTATGGCTGGCTGAAGATTCACGCGCTGTATTATCTCGGCATGTCGCCGGCGCGCCTGGCCCGGATTTACGATTCCGAACGGCGCGCGGACCATTCGCCGACGACGGTTCGCATCGCGTCCGTCAGCGATGCCAGTTCAGACTCGCCAATGACGAAAGGCGGCATGACGTAGACGATGTCGCCGAACGGGCGGATCCAAACGCCTTCTTCGATGAAACGGGCCTTAAACCAGTCGTATTCGCTGAGTCCTTCAAGCTGCAAGACGCCAATAGCGCCCTTTACCCGGACGTCGACAACCCCATTTACTTCGCGGCAGGGTTTTAGCCCATTGATCAAACGCGTTTCGATCGCGGCGACTTGTTCCAGCCGCGCTTCGCTCTCAAACAGGTCGAGCGACGCATGCGCAGCCGCGCAGGCCAACGGGTTGGCCATGTAGGTCGGGCCGTGCATCAGTGCCGCGCCTGCATTGTCCGACAGAAAAGCGTTAAAAACTTCGTCCGTCGCAAATGTCGCGGCAAGCGCCATCGTGCCCCCTGTCAAAGCCTTCGACAGGGTCATGATGTCGGGCGCGATATCCGCTTGGTTGCAGGCGAACATCGCGCCGGTCCGGCCGAAGCCGGTCATGATTTCATCGGCGATGAATAGCAAATCGTGCCGTTTCGCCGATTGGTGAATCCGCGCGAGTGTCTCCGGCGCGTGCATCTTCATGCCGCCCGCACCCTGTACCAACGGTTCGATGATGACGGCTGCGCATTCGGCGGCATGGCGGCCGAGGAAACCCTCGAAGGTTTCGAACTCAGCCTCGTCGCGGGGCAGGGGTACGATGTGCTGTTCCGGCAGCAAACCACTGAACAGCGTGTGCATGCCTTCTTCGGGATCGCAGACAGACATCGCCCCGATTGTGTCGCCGTGATAGCCGCATTGGAAGCCGATGAATTTCTTACGCTTCGTGTCGCCGTTATTAATCCAGAATTGCAGCGCCATCTTCATCGCGATTTCTATCGAAACAGATCCGGATTCCGAGAAGAACACGCGATTCAGGCTTCCAGGCAGCGTCTCGCTCAGCCTTTTTGCGAGCGACAGGGCAGGTTCATGCGCCAAGCCGCCGAACATGACGTGCGGCATCGTGTCGAGCTGGGACGCGACTGCGTTACGAATGTGTGGATGGTTATAGCCATGGCAGGCAGTCCACCACGACGAAACGCCGTCGATCAGGCGACGGCCATCGGCGAGTTCGATGTGCACGCCATCCGTCGCCACGACCGGCAGCGGCGGCGGTGTCGTCTGCATCTGGGTATAAGGAAACCAGACGTGAGGAAAACCATCGTCGAACCACGCCGGCCGATCTGAAGATTGTGGCACTGGTATTCTAGATCGGCATCGGCTCGATACCGAGCCGGTCGAACAGCGCTTCGTCCTGGTCGCGTTCCGGATTGTCGGTCGTGAGCAGCTTGGGGCCGACGAATATGGAATTGGCGCCGGCCAGGAAGCAAAGCGCCTGGATTTCATCGGTCATCGTTTCCCGGCCGGCGGAGAGCCGTACCATGGATTCGGGCATCATTATGCGGGCTACCGCGAGCGTCCGCACAAACTCGAGCGGGTCGAGCGCCGCTTCGCCCTCGACCGGCGTGCCTTCGACTTGAACCAACATGTTGATCGGCACGCTTTCCGGATGCTTGGGAAGGTTCGCCAGGGTCATCAGCATGCCGGCGCGGTCGTCGCGCGCTTCGCCCATGCCCACGATACCACCGCTACAGACATTAATGCCGGCGTCGCGCACATGGGACAGCGTATCGAGCCGGTCCTGATAGGTGCGCGTGGTGATGATCTCGCCGTAAAACTCTTCCGACGTGTCAATATTATGGTTGTAGTAGTCGAGCCCGGCATCGCTGAGCCGCTCCGTTTGCGCTTCCGTCAGCATGCCGAGCGTCACGCAAGTCTCCATGCCAAGCTCGCGGACGCCTTCGACCATCTCGCAGATCGCGTCGAGGTCGCGGTCCTTCGGGCTGCGCCAGGCCGCGCCCATGCAATAACGGGTCGCGCCGCCATCGCGCGCGCGCCGGGCTTCCGCCAATACGGCCTGCACGGCCATCAGTTTTTCGGCTTTCACACCAGTATCGTAATGGGCGCTCTGCGGGCAGTAGGCGCAATCTTCCGAGCAGCCGCCGGTCTTGACGCTGAGCAACGTCGACATTTGCACCTTGTTGGCGTCGAAATGTTGGCGATGGACGGTTTGCGCCCGAAAAATCAAATCGTTGAACGGCAACGCAAAAAGTGCGGTGATTTCGTTCCGCGTCCAGTCGTGGCGCAGTCCGGAAGCCGGTTCCACGTCCATGTTGAAGACGGGTTGGGATGCGGTGTTTTCGGTGTGGATTGCGGACTCTGCGGTCATCGGTGTTAGTTTCCTCGAGCTTTGCGCTGCAGCGTTCATTCAGTACCAGCGAAGCATAGGCGCTCAAGATGCTCGGTCAAGCTGTGGGCGGGTGTCACGACAAGTGTCCTGATCGTGAAATTCAAGGAATTGAATTTCGCGTGAATCAGCACACCAACTATTTGAATCTAGTGTGATTCAGATCCTAAAGTTCGTCGCATTCAATGCGACGAACTTCAGAATCATCACACTAGGTGTTACAGGGAATATCGATGACCCAATCGTTGGTGGATTTCGCGCGCGGAAAACTGGCGGCGCTGGAGCAAAGGCAGTTACGACGAACGTTGTTTGAAACCGATCGACTGGAAGACGCCGTTGCGATCCGCGACGGCAAGCGGCTGATTTCCTTCGCGTGCAATGACTACCTCAACCTGTCGCAACATCCCGTAATCAAACGCGCGGCGATCGAAGCGACCGAGCGATATGGCGTCGGTTCCGGCGGGTCCCGGCTGGTTACCGGAAATCATCCGCTGTTCCGCGAACTGGAAATACGTTTGGCGACATTGAAGGGGACCGACGATGCGTGCGTATTCGGCTCGGGCTACCTGGCCAATCTGGGTATCATTCCGACCTTGATCGGTCCGGACGATCTGTTGATTGCGGATGAGCTGAGCCACGCTTGTATCCTCGCCGCGGGCACTCTGACGCGCGGACAGGTGTATGTTTTCCGCCATAACGATGTCGACCACGTGGCGGAGCTGCTTGCCGCCCATCGCGCGAACCACCCGCGCGCGCTCGTGGTTACGGATGGCGTATTCAGCATGGATGGCGACCTCGCTCCGATAACAGAACTTACCGAATTGTGTGGCGAATACGACGCCTGGTTTATGACGGACGACGCACATGGGATCGGCGTGATCGGCGAGGGTCGCGGCAGCAGTTTTATCGACGGCGTGAAGGCGGCAGTGCCGCTGCAGATGGGTACCTTGTCGAAAGCGATAGGGGCCTATGGCGGTTATCTTTGCGCCGCCCAGCCGGTTATCGATTTTATGCGGACGCGCGCGCGGACTTTTATCTACTCGACGGGTTTGCAGCCGTCTGCCGTCGCCGCGAGTATCGCGGCGCTGGATTTGATCGAAAGGGAACCGGAATATGCGGCGTCGCCGGTAAGGAAGGCCCGCATGTTCTGTGAAATCCTCAATCTCCCGAAAGCGGAGAGTTGCATCGTTCCGGTAATTCTTGGCGATCCGGCCCGCACGCTGACGGCTTCGAAAATGCTTGAAGACGAAGGGTATCTGGTGACGGCGATCCGCCCGCCGACGGTTCCGGAAGGTACCGCGCGGCTGCGGTTTACATTCACCGCCGCGCACGAAGACGATGAAATTCATCGGCTTGCCGATATCGTCAAGACAAGGGTCATGGCACATTGAACGCGTGTTTCATTACCGCTACCGGCACGGATATCGGCAAGACCTATGTCACGACGATGCTGTGCCGGGAACTGCGCGGCATAGGTTTAAAGGTACGGGCGCTGAAACCCGTGCTGAGCGGCTATACGCCTAAAGAGGTTTCGACAAGCGATAGCGGATTGATTCTGGATGCCTTGGGTGAAACGGCGACCGAAGCTGGTGTCGTTGAGATAACGCCGTGGCGCTTCGCAGCGCCGCTTTCGCCAGACATGGCCGCCGAACGGGAGGGGCGTACCATCGACTTCGAGGCGCTGGTGCGGTTTTGCCAGCCAAGCAAAGAAGATTTCCTGCTCGTCGAGGGCGTCGGCGGCGCCATGGTGCCGCTAACCCAATCGGAAACCGTACTCGATTGGGTCGTTGCTCTTGGTTATCCCGCGCTGGTTGTCGCGGGCAGTTATTTGGGGACGATTAGCCACACATTGACGACGGTGAACGCCATACGGCAACGGGGGGCGGAAGTTTGTGGCGTCGTGGTTAGTGAATCCGAATCCTCGCCCGTTCCTGTTTCCGAAACCGTTGAAACGATCGGACGATTCTTGGCGGGTATCCCTGTAGTCGGGTTGCCGCGAACTGGCGCCGTCGAACTGGCCCCGCTTCTCGGCTTATAGCGGAACGATCCCAAAAAATTGAACTGGACCGGCCTTCTCTTTATTCGCCTACGGCCTCGGATTCGCTAGACTGCGATTTAGAACGGAAAAGTAATTCAGGGAGATCCGGAAATGGCTGAAACGGCACCAAGCGGCAATAGTGGGCCAGGCTATGCGAAGAATCCCGACTACCGAATCGACATCGCGTCGGCGGGCAAGAGTGTCAGAATCGAAGTAAACGGTCAGACCATAGTCGATAGCGATAAAGCGCTGTTGATGCGCGAGCAGAATCACCCGCCGGTTTATTACTTTCCTCAGTCCGATGTGAAAATGGTGAATTTTCAACGAACCGACAATGCAACGCACTGCCCGTTCAAGGGCGACGCGTCCTATTGGACTCTGACCGTTGCGGACAGAGTGTTGGAAAATGTTATGTGGAGCTACGAGACGCCTTGCGATGAAGTCTCGGACGTTAAGGAATATGTCGCGTTCTACCGGGACCGGTTGGACGATTGGTATGAGGACGGTGAGCTGATCCTCGGCAATGCGCACGGTTAGTTCGGACTCGCGTCATTCAAGGTCCAGTCATAGGCGTCTTCCAGTTCGCCCTCGGTGTCCAACTTTGATTTGAGTTCAGAGTCCGCGTATTTCCTTAGATGCGCGAGGACACCTGCGACACCGCCACCAAAATCGTCCGTGAACCAGGCGTATATGCTGGAGACGACGAGGCTGTCGTCTTCGACTCTGACGCCGCGAGGGTCGTTGATATAGGCGCGCGCGGCGTCTTCGAGCATCCGCTCTGCATTCGCCGCGGTAAACGCCTTTTTTTGCAGGTTCGGGCAACCGATCGACGCGCAATTTAACGCGTAGTGAATGCGCGGATCGCGCCAAATCGGTCTTAGAATACGGTGTTCGATGTCGTTGAGGTTGACGGGTTCGCCACCAACCGACACGAGTTTCTTGTCCCACGGGCCGTCGCTGAACAGGCCGGGCGAGATGTCGATGTCTCGGATTGAAGCTACGGGATAGTGCGACAGCACGACTTTAACGGTCAGTGCGTTGTAAAGATTTATCCAGTACGCCAGTTGTTCGGGACGGGAGAGGCTTTGTACGGAAACGGACGTCAATCGGGCGATATATTCGTCCAAATTTTTATTTCCGGTCGCATCGACGCTGCCATAGGAAATCCGGTTTACGCCGTCTTGATGCGACGTGACATGGGTGGCGAGAAAACGATCCCAACCGCTGTGGTCGACAGATTTGGCTGAGCCGGATTCGTGCGCCGTCCAATTCTCCCAAAGGGCGGCTTTCGGTGCGAACAACGACTCGACGCCGCCGAATCCGCAGACGCTGAGCGCGATGAGGATGATGGCGGCTGCGCGAGCCGCATTTCGGGCGTACCAAGTACAAATCATGCGTAATAATCTTTGTGTTCGGTTAATAAACTGCCAGTCATAGCTTCGTGAGCACTCGTCCGGCGGCGGCGGGCGGGTTAGGATGGCAAAACTGTAACAGAGGAGACGCGGCCGTGATCGTCGAACAAATCTGGACTGGAAATGCTTACCGCAATTTCAATTATCTGATCGTCTGCCCGGAATCGGGTGAGGCGATGGCGATCGACCCGCTCGATCATGAGAAATGCCTTGCTGCCGCAAAGAAGAATGGCTGGCAGGTCACGCAAATCCTGAACACCCATGAACATGGCGACCATACCGGCGGCAACGACGCCGTGGTCGCGGCAACGGGTGCGAAAATTTTAGCGCACGCTAACGCCAAGGAGAAGATCCCGAATATGGACCGAGGGCTGGGCGCGGGCGATGTCATCAAGGTCGGTAAGAGTGTCGAGCTGGAGTGCCTGGACACGCCCGGCCACACGATGGCGCACGTCTGCTTGATGTCGCGCACCGCGCAGCCGGCGTTGTTCTGTGGCGATACGCTGTTCAATGCCGGCGCCGGCAATTGCCACAATGGCGGCCATCCGAACGAGCTGTATCACACCTTCGCGACGCAACTTGCGGGCCTGCCCGAGAATACGCTGATCTATCCGGGGCACGACTACATGATAAACAATCTTCAGTTCACCATGGACCGCGAACCGGATAATGAGCGCGCAAAGTCGTTGCTCGGGGATATCGAGGGCCAGGATCCGGATGAAGCGTTGGTTTCGACACTGGCCATGGAGAAGGAAATCAACACCTTCTTCCGGCTGCACAGCCCTTCCGTAATTGCACGGTTGCGTGAAGAATTTTCCGATCTTCCGGATGAAGTCGATCCGAAAACCGTTTTCATAAAACTTCGCGAATTGAGGAACAACTGGTGAGTGATGTTCGCATGACATTGACCGAGGTTCGCGACACAGCGATGCGCGGTCTCACAAAGTCGGGTATTTCAGACGAGAACGCCGCCGTCATCGCGGATGTGATGACCTCGGCGGAACGGGACGGATGCAAATCGCACGGCCTGTTCCGCATGCCGGGATATTGTTCCGGCTCGCGAAGCGGTCGGATCGATGGCAAGGCAAAGCCGACCTTGCACGACGATGCGCCCGGTGTAATTCGAGTAGACGGGCATCATGGCTACACGGCGCCGGCGATGGCCGCCGGCCGTCCGGTTCTGGCAGAAAAGGCGCGGTCGCAGGGTATCGCGGCGATGCCAATCATGAATGCCTGCCACTTCGCGGCGCTCTGGTACGATGTCGACGCGCTGGCGGAGGCTGGGCTGGTCGCTTTCGCTTTCGTCAATTCGCGATCCTTCGTCGCCCATACTGGCGGCACACGGAAGTTGTACGGTACCAACCCGATGGCCTTTGGTTGGCCGCGTCCCGGTAAACCGCCGATGATCTTCGACCAGGCATCGAGCGCTTCGGCGCGCGGCGAAATTCAAATCCATCTGCGCGACGGGCACGACATTCCGGAAGGGTGGGCGATTGATTCCGAGGGAAATCCGACGACCGATCCGGAAGCCGGATTGGCCGGTGCGCAATTGCCGTTCGGCGGCCACAAGGGGGCGGCGATCGCGCTCATGGTAGAACTTCTGGCGGTTGGCCTTACGGGCTGCAAATTCGGAATCGAGTCAGCCGAAGATGAGAATACCGATGGCGGACCGTCCGAGGGCGGCGAGATGTTGATCGCGATGGATCCGGCGCGCTTCGGTGGTACGGGCGATAGCGCCGCCGCCCTGGCGCATGCAGAACTGTTGTTCGATGAGATATTGCGGGAAGAGGGAACCAGGCTGCCGTCGGACCGGCGTTATGAAGCGCGCAAATCGACGCCGACGGAGGGCATCACCATACCGAAGTCGCTATACGATACGATCCAGGAATATTGCAAAAACTGACGCGCGGCCCTTATTTGACCGCACAGACAAAGCGGCCGTGTTCCGCGTAATTGTTCGACGCGTATCGCGGCCGCGCTTTGTTACCACCGTTGGCGCAAAGTCTAGCGACAACGACCTGCGCGGCATCGCGTAGGACCCGTTGGCGATCTAATGGATCGGTGGCGGAACGAGTCGTGTGCCGGATGCGAGCATGATAGTCGAATCCGTCTTTTTCGCTGCCCAGGACCCGCACGGCAACACGGTCGCCCTTGCCAGTCTTGACGTTAATTGTCGTCGATTTCGACCAATCGAGCCCGCTGCTTTCCGTTCCGTCCGCTGCGCAGGCCGCGGCGAGCGGAATTAGCAGAACGAGTGCGGCGAATCTCGAAAATTGAGGCATTCGAACGAGCCTTTGCAGCGTATGTCGATATCGGATTATGTAGAGTTTGCCATAGTGTCGGGCAAGCGCAAACTCGCGTAGGGAACATAGTTGCCTATTTTCGCTTTAGGATTAATATCCCCACGCCTTCGCGCTAGGGCCTTGCCTTGTTTACATCCCGTTAGGAGTATTGTTGAGAATGGCGACGCATGCAAAGGCGGCGCGTCTGGCCGTCGATATTGGCGGCACCTTTACGGACGTGGTCGTAGAATTCGAAGGCCGGCGGTTGACGGCCAAGGTCCTTACGACGGCCGGCGCACCGGAAGAGGGCGTATTGGAAGGCGTGGATTTAGCGCTGGAACGCGCTGGACTGACCGTTTCCGATGTCGGGCTTCTTATTCACGGTACGACGCTGGCGACGAACGCAATCATCGAACGGAAGGGAGCCGTCACGGCCCTGATCACCACAGAAGGATTTCGCGACGTTCTCGATATCGCCTACGAGACCCGCTACGACCAATACGATATATTTTTGGATAAAACCGAGCCGTTGGTGCCGCGTTATTTACGCCTGACGGTGCCGGAACGCTTGGCCGTTGACGGCGAGATCCTAAAGCCATTGGACGAGGACGCGTTACATGCGCTGTTGCCGGTACTCGACCGGGAAGGCGTCGAAGCGGTTGCGATCGGCTTCATGCACGCCTATGCCGATGGGGCTCATGAGCGACGCGTACGGGACATCTTGTCGGAGGCGCGGCCCGACCTAATGGTTACGATGTCTTCGGAGGTTTGCCCCGAAGTCCGTGAATTCGAACGGTTTACGACAGCGACAGCGAACGCCTATGTCCAGCCGTTGATGGCGCGCTATTTGCGACGACTTCAGACTGCCCTGGATGATCGGGGATTTACGGGCACGTTCTTTTTGATGACATCGGGCGGCGGCCTGACCACCCTGGAAACAGCTATTCGCTTTCCAATTCGCCTAGTGGAATCGGGACCGGCCGGCGGCGCCATTTTGGCAACCGGTATAGCGCAGGAATGCGGTGCGACGCAGGCGCTGTCCTTCGATATGGGGGGGACGACGGCGAAAATTTGTTTGATCGAGGATTTTGTACCGGAAACCGGGCGTAGTTTTGAAGTCGCCCGGGCTGCAAGATTCCAGAAAGGCAGCGGTCTACCGTTGCGGATACCGGTTATTGAAATGGTCGAAATCGGCGCTGGTGGCGGATCGATAGCGGCGATCGACTCGATGCAACAGATTACAGTCGGCCCGCATAGTGCCGGCTCGGAACCGGGACCGGCCTGTTACGACCGCGGCGGAACGGCGCCGACGGTAACCGACGGCGATGTTGCGCTTGGCCGAATCGACCCAGAATCGTTCGCCGGTGGCAAGGTAAAGCTCAACCCCGAAGCAGCGTTAACGGCGCTCGACCATGATATCGGCCGACCGCTCGGTCTTGAGCGGGAGATGGCGGGCTACGGCGTGATCGAAATGGTCGACGAGAACATGGCGAACGCCGCCCGCGTGCATTCCATCGAGCGTGGAAAGATTATCCGCGACCATACGATTATTGCGTTCGGCGGCGCCGCGCCGTTGCACGCTTCGCGACTGGCCGAAAAACTCGGCATAGACCGGATCATCGTTCCGACGAATGCCGGCGTGGGTTCCGCCGTTGGCTTCCTAAAAGCACCGATTGCCTATGAAGTCGTTCGCAGCCGTTACATGACGCTGCGCGATTTCGATCCCGAACTTGCCAATGAAATGCTTGATTCCATGCGTAACGAGGCGCTCGGCGTGGTCGAAGCGGGTGCGGATGGCGTGAAACTGACGGAAAGCCGGATCGCGTTCATGCGGTATATGGGCCAGGGTCATGAAATTGTCGTGCCCCTGCCGAACCGGGACCTCACGGCTGCGGATGCCGGCACGTTGAAGCAAACCTACGACCGCGAGTACGAAATTTTGTATGGGCGAACGATCCCGGATGCCGATATCGAGGTGTTGACCTGGGCGATGACGATCGGAACGGACGCGAGTTCTGCGACGCTGATCGATAATGTGGCGCCGGTCGATACCGTAGAAGCAACGGGTACGCGCCGCGTGTTCGATGCCAACTTGGAGACGACGGAAGACGTACCTCTCTACCGCCGGAAAAACCTATTACCGGGGATGCGGTTTTCCGGACCTGCAATCGTCGCCGAGGATGAAACGTCTACCTTCGTCTCAGCCCATTTCGACGCAACGATAAATCAAGTCGGATATATCGTCCTCGAACGAAAGCTCGATTGAATAAGCCTTAGTAAATTTCTGGAATTATCGGTCCCACAAGGATGTAGGAAGCTGGCTCCTTTCCAGCGCATAGGCATCTACAGGCCTTACAATTTATGGCTTAGCCGCAGTATTGCAAAAATTATGACCGGGATTGATTTTCAGCAAGCTCTCGCCTAATTGCGGCAGGCGTTT
>Ga0315338_1004080_pt1 | contig 11945 bp, 11 predicted proteins | sample ASW8metaG_FD_204518 | JGI IMG/M metagenome (GOLD analysis project Ga0315338, IMG submission 204518) | Ammonia-oxidizing marine archaeal communities from Monterey Bay, California, United States - ASW #8 | ecosystem: Environmental > Aquatic > Marine > Coastal | place: USA: California | collected...
GCAGCAAGATCCCCCCCCATATCCACTCGTTGATAACGCGTACACGATGCTCGACAAAGCGGATATCGTAATGGTCGATCCGATTGGTACCGGCTTTAGCCGGCCAGTCGATGACGACCAGAATTTTTGGGGCCTGGATGAAGATGCAAGCTCGCTGAGACAGTTTATCCAGCGCTTCTTGAGCAAACACGACCGATGGAATTCACCGCGGTACCTGTTAGGTGAGAGCTATGGGACCACGAGGTCGGTTGTTCTCGCTCGACACCTTCAAAACGCGAACATCGATCTAAACGGGATTGTGCTTGTCTCGTCGGTACTCGATTTCAACACGATCCTGTTCCCACAAGGCGTTGATCTTCCTTACATAGTCAACCTGCCCAGCCTCACAATTACATCGGCGTACCACGACCTGCTACCAGGTGGCAGTCCCAACGATCTAGAGGCTTTCGTTAAAGAGGTCGAGGAATGGGCATTATCTGACTACGCGACAGCACTTCTCATGGGCGGAAGCCTAGACCCTACTCGTCGCAACGAGGTGCTGGAGCAGATGCACCAATACACGGGTCTCAGTCGTGATTTTCTTGATAAAGCAGATTTAAAGGTTACCACTCCCGAGTACGAAAAAGAGATCCTCCGCGATCAAGGTCTCTCACTAGCTCGACTGGACGCAAGATTTACCGGCCCAAGTGGTGATCTTCTGGAGACGACGCCCGATCATGACGCACAATCGTCAGCCCTTAGCTCGGCCTACACCTCTTTATTCAACACATATGTACGTCAGGAGTTAGGGTACGACGGTGACCGCGAGTATGTGCCCAGCAGAGGATCGGGTGATTGGAATTGGGGTCGCGTCGGAGGCGCCGACTCCTGGATCATCAGCAACAACGTGATCCCTAACGTGGCACCAGACTTAGCAACTGCACTAAGGAGAAATCCCAAACTTCAGATCCTGCTCATCAACGGGGTCTATGACTTAGCCACACCTTATTTTGCAGCATCGTGGACGATGGACCATATGGGGCTAACACCAGATCTCCGTGACAATATTGAGCGTGCAGATTTTGAGGCCGGGCACATGATGTACGTGGAACAAAGCTTACTCCCACAGTGGCGACAAACTCTTGAAGCATTTATCGAGAGAACCTCAGGGGCAGGATTGGTCCCCTAGCGACGGGATTTTTTCGGTGCAACTACCAGACCGTTTCGAAGCGGTTCGGTGCAAGGTCCCAGTTGCTTCCATAGACGTGTAACGTTCGTGTGGCTTCACTATTAAGCACGAGCGGCCCTCCCGCATGCGCCCACGCGAGAATGCTCCCTCTTAGGTTCAGCACACGCCGCCCGCGCTGAGTAAGCTGCTGGGCATACTCTGAGCTTCTATGGCCGATTGTACAGTAGGCCACAACGGTTAGCTCTGCATACCGATCTTCGCCAGCCTCAAACTCTTCTACCGAGATCGCACCGGGGATCATTGAGACTTTTTGCTCTTTGGCCTCACGAACATCGACCAGCACAACACTATCTTTTTCAAGAAGTCTTCCGACTTCATCGACGGTGATCGTTTCAACATCAGGAAAGCGTTTTTCTAGAACTGAAACCATCTCTTCCACGCGGGACAGCTTTTCGATGTCCGTAAGTGGCGAGCCTTCACCGCACCCAAGTAGCATACCTACCACAATAGCCAACGGACGGCAGTCAGTGCTGCAACGTCGCAAGGTTTCATATTTCGATTTAGCTCGCACTTTCACTTATTACATTCCCTCTGTTCCATGAAAACCCGCCTGTCAACTTCCTCAGGGAGCAATACTCTTCGCAGCCCGAACCCCAACATCTAACGCATCTACTAACCGAGGAATCGTTGATGCAGGGGTCGTGCACAGCGCGACTCGAACCGCCCCCGGCATCGGGACAACAAACACACCCGCTTCACGCATAGTATCAGCCGTCTTATCCGCATCTGGTGTGAACACGGAGACAAAAAACCCCCCCTCATATCTGGGATAGTGCAAATCGACTAATCCTGCCAAATCGTTGAACACCTCCACTCGCTCGTTAAGTAAGTGGATCATTCCCTCACGTTCTTTCGTCGACCGTTCTCTGAGTTCGGAGTCTGTGAGTAGTCTTGCAGCGGCAAGAAGACCGAGGTGGTTACAGTTAGACCATGTCGCACGACATGAATAGCCAAGTGCATTTGCAACGAGTTCACGCTCAGCAGAATCATGATTGAGTGCCAGTAATGCGCCGACACGTGCGCCATATTGTGCGAATGATTTTGAGATTGTCCAACCAATTAGGACTGTGGCCGATTCTAACATCTTAGGCAGATGTTCAACCCAACGGTTCGAGGCATCGCTGCCGAAGCGAGCATATGCATGGTCAAGTAGAAAGGCGACCGGGCCAATTTCCCCCATGTTGAGGATGATGTCCGCAACGGCCTCCCATTCTGCTTCGTCAAGCGAATACCCCGTGGGGTTATTACATGGAAAATTGAATAGGACGAGGGCTCGGCCCTGTTCCACCATCTGGTTATTTATAGTCGCTTCGAAAGCTTCCAGATCAAGCCGCGTCTCTTCATCAAACATGTTGAATGTTTGCACGGAACGACCGGTGTGGTTTGCAATCGTCTGATACGGTCCCCAGTAGTAACTTGGCGCCAATGCAGCCTGGCCAGGTTCAAGAAAGTTCATCATGGCATGGTGGATGGCGCCGGTGCACCCCGGCGTCGCGACTGCGACTGCCTGAGAGGCCAGTTGGGCCGGCAGTACATCCGCGATTACAGCCTCTCGAAATGACGAGTCGCCGATTATCGGTGCGTAGCCCGCCGCACTTTGGGGTGGGATACCGGCAAGGGCCTCTGAAACCGAAGGCATGATGGCAAGGTGGCCCTCGTCATCCATAAGAGCACCGAGTGTTGAGTTAAGGATTGATTCGCCTTCCTCCGCTCTCCGTACCGCCTCACCATGCAAGGCAAAGATCGGGTCATTACCATCGCGTTGAGCGGCGGCAGGAATCAAGCAGCTTCGTGACATAAGGGCATGCCTCAAGGCGATAAGTTGGATTCAATATGATTGGCCCATTGAACGTACACTCTCCTCCACTTCTGCGAATCCGTCGACCGCATTCTAGTACTCCGTTGCGATCAGGAGCACGCGACGGTCTGGCGCGAATCAGCGCCACGCACCACCGTGTCCCAAGCGGTTTCACACGCACGAAAGGATTGAGAGATGCGTCGACTTCTTCTGACCGGAGTTTTTGCGCTGGGGGTAGCACTTCCGATAAGCGCACAGGACTCAGGCTTGATCGCCAAAGGAGAGATGGCGCCCAATTTTTCTCTGCCGGGCGCCACTCGATATGGTCTACTTAAAGAACCGATCCGCCTCAGTGATTATCGAGGCGAAACCGTCGTATTAGCGTTCTTTTTCCGCGTTAGGACCCCTGGCTGAACGGTTCAGATGAAAGCGTACCGTGATCAGTACGCCAGTGTATTCAACGAGGGACGTAACGTCGTTCTTGTTGGAATTTCGAATGATTCGCCGGAAGAGTTGGGCTCATGGCTTAAAGACGAGGACTTCCCTTTTCTATTCGCGAGCGATGTCGATAACGATGGGGCTACCTACGCTTCCTACGGAGGCGGACTCCGAGACAACAATATGGTGGATAGCCGTGCAGTGATTGTTATCGGACCCAACGGCCGAATAGCGGGCGTAATTCCACGCTTCAATCAGGTTGACCCAACAGCATACGAAGAATTAGCCGCAATTATTGATGACGTAACACCAGAGCCAGACGGCCCGTAGCGAACAACGACCGTTAGCAGAACTTATTGATGTAAAGTGACATTTGGTGGGTGGTCGCTACGGGCCGCCCACCACTTTTTCCATCGCTCCAATTAGATCCTGGCCGGCACCAACTCCTGTGTAGGCCACTTTACCCGCGGCATCAAGTATAACCACCACAGAGGTTGTGGGGGCTTCATATGCGCGCACCGCATTGCCGCGGGAATCCCACAAATACGGATATCCGGCTCCGTGCTCGTCGACATGTCTCTTAACACGCCGCAACGACTGTGAAACAGCTACTGCCACGGCTACTACGTTGACCTCATCGCCATATTTGGCATGGATATCATCGAGCTGCGGCTGAAGAGCTTCACAGTTCTCACACCATGAAGCCCAAAATTCGATCAGCGTCGGTTTGTCAGAAACAAAGTCCAGAAGTTCAACATCATTACCCTCAAGGTCTTGGAGTGCGGCCCTGGGACCCATGGTTCCGATTACGAGGCCCACCTGACCCTGTCCAGCCTGTGCGAAGAGTGAACTCGGAATGAACGAACCAACAACAAGGACGGCGAACCATATCATCACTATGCAGTCTCGAACCGCATGAGCCTTTAGCATGCCATTCATAGATTAAAGCCTGTACGTATGAAGAAGTACTCGGCCATACCGATCATAAGAACCGCCGCAAATCGCTTTACCCAGACTAACCATTTTCCAGAACGTGGCAGGACGGCGATGGTTCCAGAAAAGAAACCTACCGCGATCACCAGGGCCATCATCCCGATAGAGAAAACAAATAAATACACAAACCCCATGAGTCCGGCTTGTGTTGCAGCCACCCAAGTGAGTACCACTGCAAATGCAGGAGCGCCACACGGTGCTGTTACAACGCCCGAAGCAGCACCAAGCAGAAACACTGCTCCGTAAGAACCACCTTTTTGTTCAGCCGCCCAAGCCAACAAGCGCCTTGGCACTGGCACCGGCAAAACGTCCAACATCGCAAGTGCGAACAGCAACAAAAGGTTCCCTATCATGAATAGAGCCCATGGGCTTGCGCTTACCGATCCGAACAGCGTGCCACTCAATCCGGCTACTAGGCCGAGAAGAGCGTATAGCATTGCCAAACCTGTCGCGTAAGTCAGCGTAAGTCCGATCGTCCGACGGCGACCCTGGTCTTTTCGAGCTGTGCCTGCGATGACAGACACCGTGATCGGAATCATCGGATAAACACATGGTGTCAGGCTTGTTAGAACCCCTGCCGCAAAAAGCGCCCCGAGTGCCAGAATAGGGCTGTCCGAGAGTGCCTGGGATAAGCCTCCCGCCGGCTCAAACTGAGACACAGCGATTATAATGTCCGGAAGAAGACCGATCGCAGTAGCGAGTGACATCATGAACTTTGCCTAATAAAGAGAGTCGTCATCTTTGGAAGACTATGATGCCGTCCTTGACGACGAGATCAATTTCCCGCAGATCCTCGATGTTATCGAGCGGGTCCCCATCGACGAGGATAAGATGTGCACGTTTTCCAGGTTCAATAGTACCAAAGTCAGCCTCTAGCCCCAACCATTGAGCTCCATTTACTGTTGCGGACTTCAGGATGTCGACGTTGGGGACACCGGCAGCCGCATAGGCTTCAAGTTCATTGAATAGCGGTACACCATCCGTTCCTGCCAGAAGCAGAACTCCCGCTTCTGTTGCCAATCGAACGAACTCTCCCATACGCGCATAGCTCTGTGCTTTCGTATCGTATTCCTCGATCGAGAACCGAACTCGGTCTCGGGCAGACAGTTCCGGGTCAGCGACCCGGTGAATATAAAGCGTAGGATCAAGTGCGGTTCCTGTCTCTGCCATACGTCGAAGTAACGCACTTACTTCTGGGCTGGCGGGATCGATGTCGCGCCAGTCGGCTTGCGAGCGGCCAATGGGGTTTCGGGTTCCATCGAGCGATTCATTCCGTCCATCTACCTGGTCCTCCAAAGGCAAAAAATCACGCCAAACTCTTATGTGGCTAAAACCATTGACCCCCGCATCCATCCCCTCCTCCCAACTTGCTCGCACACCGATGTGCCCTGTAACCGGCAAGCCCTGTACGGCCGCCTCGGCGACCACGGCTTGAAGGACATCTAGATCGAGCTGAAAATACACCTTCAGAAGATCAACTCCCTGCGCTTTGAGCGTTCGGACCAACTCAGGAGCCGCCGCCGGATCATCTATACTTACATCAACCATCGGGTGATATCCGCCTGGGCCATCGATTAAAGGACCGGCGGTGTACACATCCGGACCCGCCAGAATTCCGAGGCGGATGGCATCCTTATAGTCCAGAGCATCGGCGATGGCTGACCCTGGGTCTCGGATCGATGTCACCCCATTAGCCAATAACCCTGGACCATTCAGCGGCGACCAGAAGTGGTGGTGGTTATCAACTAACCCAGGTAAAAGCGTGCGACCTTCACCGTCAATTACAGGGATGGAGAGTCCTTCTATCATAAATGGTTTTGAGTGAACTTCAGCAATCCGCCCATCTTGGATAACAATGGAAGCCTCAGGCACAACATCTCCGCCTACCGCATCGAACAGCTGAACGTTTGTGATCACCAACTCATCGATCGGATGATCGGCGACAGAAAACTGGGCCGTAAACGGGATAGGGGTAGTCTCCCCATCCTGTGTCCGTACCCGAAACAGCTGACGACCAGCTACCAGCACGAGTGACTCCCCGTCGGGGTGGAAAACAAGCTGCTTTTGGTCGAATGGGCTCGTAGAGATCCTCTTCGTAGTAGTCTCACCCACTACTACGACGTGATCGACACCATTATGGGTCTCGACGTAAGCGTGCTGTCTCCCGTTGGGGCTAACCGCAACACTCATCTCACGCGCCAGTGTTGAGGTAAGCCGTTTGGCAGGTCCTCCGTTCACATTGATCTCGTAGAGATCCGCCCCTCCATACCGACCGGACTCAACAAGCACTTTGTCCCCACCTGGCTTAAGGGCAAATGACCACTCATGCCAATTCTGGGTAAACGTCAACTGTTCTGGTTGACCACCCCCGATAGCGATGCGCCACAAGTGAGCGTCATATTGTGAAAGATCGTTGACGAAATACACGTAATCTCCGTCATGACTGAACGCGACCTGACCGATATCGGCCTGACCGCGATGCAAATAACGCTCCCCGTTTGTGACCAGGTTTCGCTCAATAAGATCTGTACCCGTCGCACCGCCGTGGCCGTAGACCAAGAATCGTCCATCCGGAGACCATGCTGGACTCGTATCCCAACCTGGGCCGAATGTGAGTTGGCGGGCGTCACCTCCCTCGATGGGCACCAACCAGATCTTACCAAAAATAGAAACCGCGATTGTCGATCCATCCGGCGCAACCGCTGGATCACGCGCACCGACACTCACCGTAACGTCCGTTTGGCTGTGAGCCGACAACGGCATCAGGCCCGCCAAAATCAATACCAACCCGACATTCACGCTCAATCGATTCTTCATATTCCACCTATTTTCTGACACTCACCTAACTTACCGTGGCAGTTCACCGTTCAGTTCCATGTAAACTCGTTCAATCGCTCGAGGAACCTGGCTGTCTCGAAGTGACAAGGCCTCTAGTTTACCGAATTGCGCCACTTCGGCAGCCTCCTCGAAACTGAGCCCTGCAGCATGCTGCTTCGTGGCTTGGGCAATCACTAGTTCAACGGCCTCGCGATACGCGACAAGCTCGTGGTGTAGGATTTCGGGCGATTCCATAATTCCATGTCCTGGAACGTAAACATCCACGTCCATCGCTTCGGCCCGTTCAAGCATCGCCACCCACTCTGAGGGATATGCTGATCGCATCGCGGGGAAAATGCCCTTCAGATAGGTCTCGCTCATAAAGAGGACCTTCCCTTGTGGCACGTAAACGACAAGATCGCCTCCCGTATGTGCTCGACCCAAGTGAAGCACGTGGATCTCGCGTCCTCCCAGTTCGAGCACCTGTTCGTCCTCTACGAGATCTAGTTGAGTCGACTCGTTCACGTCGAGCGCACCCGTCCACCCACCATTGCCGATCGTAGGCCAAAGCGTGGTAGCAGAGGTCGGGTGCATCAGGAACACAGCGTTCGATGGAAAAACGGAATTGCCTCCTGTATGGTCTCCGTGATCGGAGGCCACCACCACCTGTGTGATCGGCTGATCCGTTATGCCAGCGATCGTCTCAATTAGCAGCCGAGTCTCAGTGGGGTTCTCTTGGCCATCTACGACCAATACTCCCTCAGAGGTTACGACAAACATACTCACGGTCGTGATGACCTCTCCACCAGCATGGTGAATTTGTTCGTACGCGTAGACGTCCTGGGCAAGCTCAATGACGCGCGGGTAGTCTTCGTCAGTGAACCCGGACGCGTATGGATCGCTGGTTGGGAATGCAACAGTTACTGGTTCTACCCCGTCAGAACTGCCATCGCCCTGTCCTCGTGTTTCGGATTCAGTCCCCCCGCAACCGGTGCTAATGATGGTCATAATGGTTAACAAACCAATTGTTTTCGACATGAAGCACCTCTCCCGGGAATGCTTATTAGTGTTAGGCATTCTCAACCACAAAGGCTAACCACCGCCAGGGTTCACCTCAACGTGAGTTTATGGTGCACTGGTGAGTCGAACCCTTTTTATGCTACGCTAATGTGTCAAAAAATGAACATTTCGCTGGCGAAGCGAGGTTTGCCGTGAAAAAGTCCCCGTCGATTCTTCCATCCATAGCCTTACTGGCTCTAATCGTGGCACCGATCCAGGCCCAGCAACGGCGAGACCTTACCCCGGAACAGCGCGCACAGATGCAGGCAGAGCGCGAGGCCCAAATGCAGGCGGAACTGCAAGCTGAGCGCCCTATCGAGGCCTTAAACTCGGTTTGGATCGAAGAGTTGACCTGGATGGAGGTCCGCGACGCGATGGCGGCGGGTAAGACCACGGCACTGATTACCACAGGTGGGATAGAGCAAAATGGACCGTATCTGGCTACAGGAAAGCACAATTATGTACTCCAAGGCGCCTGCGAGGGCGTAGCCCGCGCGCTCGGAAATGCACTCTGTGCACCAATCATCAAACTCGTCCCAGAGGGGGATATCGATGAGCCCAGCGGACATATGCGCTATCCAGGCACGATTAGCTTGCGGCAAGAGACGTACGAGGCGGTGCTTGAGGACGTGGCGGCAAGTCTCAGGGCGCATGGATTCAAGCACATCATCTTCTTCGGAGACAGCGGTGGAAACCAGTCAGGGATGGAAGCCGCAACGGCCCGGCTCAACGAGCGCTGGCATGATGCCACAGCACACTTCATTCCCGAATTTTACCGATACCGCGAGGTCCATGAGTGGATGAACACGGAACTGGGGATAGCGGAGACCACTAACGATGGTATCCATGACGACTTTGTGATCACTTCCATCATGATGGTCACAGACCCTACTTCCGTCCGATACGATCAACGCGTTGCGGCCGGTAAGGCCACGATCAATGGGTTGTCGATCAGTCCTAAGGAAGAAGTGATCCAAACCGGAAAAAAATTGCTCGACTTTCGGATCAGGCAAACCGTAAATGCGATTCAAGCTTCCATCGGGGGCACGCAATAGGTAACCCAACTTGTATGATCATGAAGAGCGGAGAATCGATGCGAAAAATCTCCTTCCTTCCTAGTCTGTTGCTTGCACTTCTCCTTTGGCAAGCAACTCCTACGAACGCCCAAGTCCCACTTGGCGTGCGCAGTGCACGCGGCTTGACCGTGACTCCGGCATATGAGGGTTGGTACGAGAACGCCGATGGTACGTACTCAATCTCATTTGGATATTTCAATCGAAACTTTGAAGAATTTGTTGACATTCCAGTGGGGCCAGACAATTCCATAGAACCACAAGAGTTCAACGGAGACCAGCCCGCGCATTTTGCACCACGCCGCCACTGGGGCGTGTTTGCCATTAAGGTCCCAGCAGACTTCGGTGACCAAAGAGTTCGCTGGACCCTTAACGTCAATGGACAAACCTTCAGCATTCCGGGCCACCTAGATCCGGACTGGCAAATCGATGCGCTTGCCGGGGAGGCAGGATCTGGTACAGGTGCTGGTAATACCCCACCTGTCCTTCAGTTCTCAGAAGACGGCTTGGAGGGAGCAGGCCCAGCTGGTGTTACGGGCCCACCCCTCAATACTGCCGTGGGAAATCCACTTACAGTCACCGTTTGGGCTTATGATGACGGGGCACGATCTAGCAGTGTCGCATCAGCCGGGACAAACGCAGCACCAGTCGACCTAATGTGGTTTAAGCACCAAGGGCCTGGTAACGTGGAGTTCAGCGAAGTTGAAGCGGAGGTGCAATCAGTTGGAGGTTCAGCCAGCACTACGGTCACCTTTAGCATGCCAGGCGAATATATTTTGCGTGTGCGAGCCAATGATGCCTCAGGCATCACGGGAGCGGGACACGCGCAATGTTGTTGGACAAACGGCTTCGTGCCGGTAACTGTGTCTAACTGACCGAAAGAGGTACTCTATGATTAATAGCCGACGTCAATACACAACCCGCCGAAGTACTATTGTGGCGACAGCGGTTCTCGCCCTGCAGATGCCTTCGGTCCTGGCGCAGAGCGTAAATGGGCACGGCGGCGAGGATGTCACGTTTAATCGCGACGTCATGCCGATCCTCCAGACCAAATGCCAAGAGTGCCATCAGCCAAATTCGATCGCGCCGATGTCGCTTCTCACGTATCGCGATGCATATCGCTGGGCTGACCGAATCAGAGAAAAGGTCGCCAACCGGATCATGCCGCCGTGGCACATCGACCGGACTATGGGTATCCAGGACTTCAAAAATGATCGCGGCCTTAACGATGCTCAGATTGAGACGATCGTGGCATGGGTCGACGGGGGCCGGGTCGAAGGAGAGCCTGCAGACCTTCCTCCCGCCGTCGAGTTTCCTGACCCGGCGCAATGGCGGTTAGGAGGCGAGTTTGGGGAACCAGATCTGATCGTTAAGTCTGAACCGTATACGCTTGCGGCACATACACAGGACAAGTGGTTTCGTCCGGTTGTTGAAACGGGCTTAACCGAACCGCGCTGGGTGAAGGCGATTGAAATTAAACCGTCATTCCCCGAAGGCCGCCAAATCGTGCACCACACGCTGGCATATCTTATGCAGGATGAACAAGGTGGACTAACGAATCTCGCCAGCACCGCACAAGGGGTGCAACGTGGAGCCGGTCTGTTCATGGAATGGGCGGTCGGTAAGGAAGGGGAAGTATTCAATGATGATGCAGGAAAGTTGATGCTTCCTGGATCGCGGATTGGCTGGGAAGTTCACATGCATGCGATCGGTCAGGAGGTGAAGGACAATCAGGTAGAACTCGGCATCTGGTTCTATCCAAAAGATTACACTCCGAAAAATCGAACGGTCTTGCGAATGCTCGATGCTCGAGGCCGCACAGATCTGGACATCCCACCAGGCCAAATCGCTGTAACTCAAGATTTCCATGTCCTCCAGGCACCGGCACGACTCGAGAACTTCCAGCCGCATATGCATATGCGCGGTAAGGCAATGTCACTCGAGGCGATTTACCCGGACGGGCGGAAGGAACTCATTAGTCAAGTCAACGACTTCCAGTGGAACTGGCACAATAACTACATCTACGCTGACGATGTCGCACCGCTGTTCCCGAAGGGGACCACACTTGTCATCACGGCATGGCATGACAATACAGTCGATAACCCCAACAACCCTGACCCGGAACAATGGGTCGGCTGGGGTGATCGAACCGTCGATGAGATGGCCCACCTATGGGTCGACGTGACTTATTTGGAGCAGGACGACTACGAGCAACAGGTCGCCGCACGTGAAGAGGCGAAGAAGGTCGCGGAAGACCAGGCCTCAGCAGATCGAGATAATCACTAGTTACGAATCATCACAATTCAAATTTAAGGCCAGCCCCCTCTAGGAAGGCTGGCCTTTTTTTATCTACCGTTGCGAGATCCGGCCGATGACACTATTGCCGCTGTCGCTGTGCAGTTTCGCTCAACAACTGAGACAATTGTGATTATTGATTGCGCCCATACCCTCAAGCAGGGCAATCGTATCAAAGAATGGTTGAACACGTTGGATCGGACCATTTGCCAGATCAATTGTAGTCTGTCCCGTACGGGCAACA
>Ga0315338_1004082_pt1 | contig 11941 bp, 9 predicted proteins | sample ASW8metaG_FD_204518 | JGI IMG/M metagenome (GOLD analysis project Ga0315338, IMG submission 204518) | Ammonia-oxidizing marine archaeal communities from Monterey Bay, California, United States - ASW #8 | ecosystem: Environmental > Aquatic > Marine > Coastal | place: USA: California | collected...
GCGAGGTTGAGAGATCCGAGCATTTGGATCAGCCTCTGGTGCAGGTGGGATTGGAGCAGCTTCTTCTGGTGCGTCCGAAGCGGCTGGAGCAGCAGAGCTACCCGAGTCGCAACCACCGCAGCAGCTATCACCACAGCAGCTGTCGCCGCAGCAGTCGTCAGCACAGCCACAGCTAGCTTCGCAGCAGCCATTGCCACAGCAACCGTTACCGCAGCAGTCGTCACCACAGCAACCGTCCGAGCAGCCACAGCTGGCTTCGCAGCAGCGGCTCTTACGCTTGAACAATTTGCTCAAGCAGCAAGAACGCTTTTTCTTGCAGCAGCAGCTTTTAGCACATCCGCAGCTTGCTTCGCAGCAGCCATCACCACAGCAACCATCGTTGCAGCAGTTGTCGCCACAGCAGTCGTCAGCACAACCACAGCTGGCTTCGCAGCAGTCGTCGCCACAGCAACCATTGCCACAGCAGTCGTCACCACAGCAACCATCGTTGCTGCAACCACAGCTTGGCTCGCAGCAGCAACGGCTCTTACGCTGGAACAATTTGCTCAAGCAGCAAGAGCGCTTTTTGCAGCAACGCTTCTTGGCACAACCGCAGCTGGCTTCGCAGCAGCCATCACCACAGCAACCATCGTTGCAGCAGTTGTCGCCACAGCAGTCGTCAGCACATCCACAGCTTGCTTCGCAGCATCCGTCGCCACAGCAACCATTGCCACAGCAGTCGTCACCACAGCAACCGTCCGAGCAGCCACAGCTAGCTTCGCAGCAGCCCTTGCTCTTACGCTTGAACAGCTTGCTCAACAAGCAGCTGCGGCTTTTGCAGCAACGCTTCTTGGCACAACCGCAACTTGGTTCGCAGCAGTTGTCGCCGCAGCAACCATCACCGCAGCAACCATCGTTACAACAGTCGTCCGAACATCCACAAGACTTTTCACAACAACATTGCGGCTCACAGCTGTCGCATCCACAGCCACTCCCAAGCATTGTGTCCAGCAGACCAAAACCGTAGCTTTGACTTGCGAAACATATGCCTAAGATGAGCGCTCCCAACATATTCCACTTCATCGAATAACGTCTCCTATTCCTTTGGGGACGACAGTACGAACGGACCAAATGGTGTTCGGCTTGGCGAAGCACCACACCCTCCCTGGGTTGGTCGAGATGACTTGCTTATGGGCGCGGTGCCCGGTGGGATGTGTACAGGTGGGGGGGGTGAGGGGGACGACCAACTAGGTCGTAGGTCACTGTGTTCGTTGTATCCGTATGTCCCCACAGTCAGGCGTCAACACCAGTCGAGCCAATCCATGACTCGATTCAAACGGGCCGGCTTGTGACGCGCTAAACAGTGGTTTGCCGCGGAATCCACATTTTCGTCAATTCCGTGACATGAAGACCTATCGGCCCCTTCCGCATGGACCCTTGAGCATCCGGAAGTAATTTTCAGCAAGTGGTTTAGGTCAATCATTAGGTAAGATTTGCGGCCCACGAAGGCTGGTTCGCTCGTCCTGATTGTACCCCGCAAAATCCGCTCCGCCCGCTCGTGGCGAAACATCCTAGAATCTGTTATTATAGGCAATTCGCGAATTTACCGGTCTGCTGGTCCGATTGTCGGCGAGGTAAATCGGCAATCCTCACCGCATCCACAAACCCCACCTAGCCGTCAAACTCAGTGCTTGCGTCTTCGTTCCCCATAACGAAACGCATCCCAGTCGAGCATTGAGGTTTCCTTCTAAAAAGCAGGTTTCAATTCCTATGAGTCGTACCCTGGCACTATTCGCAGCCGTTGCATTTTGCTTCGCACTCTTACTTACAGACTCTTCTTTGTCGTTGGCTGCAGAGGGTGGTTCCGATTGGGTAAACTGGCGCGGCCCTCAGCAGAATCGTACCTCTTCGGAACAAGGGCTCGTCGATCATTGGGACCCGAAAGGCGGCCCAGGTAGCAATCTGATTTGGAAGAACGAAGAACTCGGCGGACGCTCAACACCCATCGTTATGCAGGGTCGGCTTTACACCATTGTTCGCGATCAACTCAGCACACCCACGGAAGGCTCCAAAGTTGTCTGCGTCGACGCAGTAACCGGCGACAAAATCTGGGAACACCGTTTTAACGTCTACCTCACCGATGTTCCCGATTCCCGAGTTGGTTGGTCCTCCTGCGTGGGCGATCCAGAAACAGGCCGCGTTTATGCTCTCAGTGTCTCCGGCTACTTTTGCTGCTTGGAAGGCGACACAGGCAAAGTCGTCTGGGAGCGAAGCCTTCACGAAGAATTCGGTCTGCTAAGCACCTACGGCGGTCGAACCCACAGCCCTTTGATCTTTGAAGATCAGGTGCTGGTGAGTGCCGTGATCATTGGTTGGGGAGACGCCCCGCAATGGGGCTTCCTGGCAAAGCCGGCGCACCGATTTCTCTCGTTCGATAAGGCAACCGGCGAAATCCGTTGGTTAAAAGGAACCAGCATCTCGCCTTACGACACAACCTATAGCACGCCCACCATCACCACACTTGCCGGTCAGGCAGCCATGGTGTTCGGCTCGGGCGACGGGTCGATCTGGGCCTTGCAGCCTCGCACCGGCGAGCGTATTTGGAATTACCCGATCTCGCGACGAGGCGTAAATATCTCGCCGCTGGTGGTTGGCGATACGGTTTATGCTTCGCAAAGCGAAGAAAACGTCATCGGCAACACGATGGGTTCGCTGGTTTCGCTAGACGGTTCGCAATCGGGCGACCTTAGCGGCAAAGAAAATTGGCAAGAGTTTCAAGTGATGGTTGGCAAGAGCTCGCCGATCATGGTCGACGGCAAATTGTGGGTTGTCGACGATCGCGCCAAACTTTCGATCTACGACCCAGCAACCGGCCAACGCATTACTCGCAAGGCACTCGGCACTGTGATGCGTAGCACGCCCCTTTACGCAGATGGCAAAGTTTATCTCTGCACGAATAACGGCCGCTGGTATGTGTTGCAGCCAACGGAGTCGGGCGTCAAAATTTTGCATAAATTACGAATGAAGGGCGAAGCCAGCGATGGCTCGCCGATCGCTGCCCAAGGACGAATTTACTTTCCGACCTCGAAGGCAATTTACTGCATCGGCGATCCCGAACAAAATCCTTCTAATCAAGCAGCTCCCGCTGCACCTGCGGAGTCACCCGTCAACGAAGATGCAACACCCAGTCTGGTGCAAGTTGTTCCTTACGATGCCTTGCTAGCGCCCAACGCGAGCCAAGCCTATCAAGTTCGGCTTTACAACAGTCGCGGACAGTTCTTGCGTGAAGCCGACTCGCAGGAAGTTGAGTTTGAGTTACAAGGCCAAGGGAAGATCACCCCTCGTGATGGCACCTATCACGCTCCTAAAACCAACGAGCACCAAACAGCTTTGATCATTGCCAAAGTCGGCGACCTCAAAGGCACCGCCCGTGTTCGTGTCGTTCCGCCGTTGCCGTGGAATTTCGATTTCAACTCGGAAGAAAAGGTGCCACTTACCTGGGTTGGCGGGCGTGTACGGTATGTAGTCCGCGACCAAGATGGCGAAAAAATCGCGGTTAAACGGAGTGTGCTACCTACGCCTCGCGATCCCAACAATAAGCTCGGCACACGGAGCCGATTGTGGATGGGACCAACCGACTTGGCTAACTACACTGTGCAATCCGATTTTGCCCTGACCCAATCGGTGACCACCTCGGACGATACCAAGGATCCCTCGAAAATAGGTGCAGTCAGCAAAATGCCCGACTTTGGTCTGATCAACAGTCGGTATACCATGACCGTGCGATCTTCCAACAATAAGTTACGTATCTATAGTTGGAGCCCGCACGATCACCGTACCTATGCCCAGGTCGATTTCGATCCCGAACCAGGCAAGTGGTACACCATGAAACTGCGAGTCGAACCGGTAGGCGACAAGGCCGTCGTGCAAGGTAAGCTCTGGGAACGAGGACAAGCGGAACCAGAATCATGGATCATCGAAATGACCGACGAGTCGCCCAACCTTTCAGGTAGCCCTGGCTTGTACGGCAATGCCCAAGAAGCCGAAGTCTACCTCGACAACATCTCGATCTACGAAAACAAGTAATGCACCAGCGTCTGCTCAGGCATTCATCCTAAAAATTTAAAATAAGCATTTAGAAAAATACGGAATCATTATGAATAGAAAATGGCGTATCCTCGGGCTCGTGGTTGCAGTCGCGTTAGGCTGGTGGACGGCCGCCGGTTTAGAATATGTAGCTGGCGATGCCGTAGAAAAAAATTCTGCTGCGGCACCAACGGGCGACTGGTCTCAGTGGGGCGGCGACTCCAAGCACAATAACACGCCCGTGGGATACAACATCCCTACCGAGTGGAACATCGGCAGCTTCGACTACCGTACTGGGGAATGGGATTCCAGCGAGGCGGAGAATATCAAATGGGTTTCGCGTCTCGGTTCGCAAACCTACGGCAATGCTGTGATTGCAGACGGAAAAATCTACGTCGGCACTAACAACAGCGGTGGCTGGCTCGAGCGATACCCTTCCAAGACAGATCTTGGTTGCCTGCTCTGCTTCGATGTCGCAGACGGCAAGTTTCTCTGGCAACACAGCAGCGAAAAACTACCTTCGGGCCGTGTTCACGATTGGCCTTTGCAAGGAATTTGCTGTGCTCCCTTGGTCGAAGGTGACCGGCTCTGGTTCGTCACCAGCCGTGGTGAAGTACGCTGTGTTGATACCAATGGGTTTTACGATGGCGAAAACGATGGCCCCTACAAGGACGAAGAAGTCGTTGCCGATAACGAGTCGGACGTCGTCTGGGTTTATGACATGATGAAAGAGATGGGCATTTCGCAACACAATATGTGCAGCTGCTCGGTCACCTCGGCAGGCGATATCTTATTCATAAATAGTTCTAACGGCGTAGATGTCGAACACAACTACATTCCTGCTCCCGATGCCCCCAGCTTTTTTGCCATGGATAAAAACACCGGCAAAGTGCTGTGGAGCGATGGTTCCCCAGGGCTGAACATTTTGCACGGCCAATGGTCTTCTGCTTCTCATGCCGTCTTGGGCGGTCAGCCCCAAGTGATTTTTGCCGGGGGCGATGGCTGGGTCTACAGCTTCGATCCCGCAGGCGACAACGGCGAAGCAAAACTGCTCTGGAAATTCGACGCCAACCCAAAAACATCCCTCTGGGAATTAGGCGGACGCGGCACGCGTAACAACATCATCGCTACTCCTGTCATTCACAACGGTCTGGTCTACGTCGCCGTGGGGCAAGACCCCGAGCATGGCGAAGGTGTGGGCCACCTCTGGTGCATCGACCCAACCAAACGCGGTGACGTCAGCCCCGAAATTGCCTACAACTCTTCAGCTCCAGACAAGCCCATTGCTCACAAACGTGTGCAAGCCGTCGTGCCTGAAGAGGGCGACCTTTCACGCCCCAACAAAAACTCCGCTGTCATCTGGCACTATAGCGAATTTGATCAAAATGGCGACGACGATATCGAGTTCGAAGAAACCATGCACCGCAGTTGTGGCACAGTCGCCATCCGAGACAACATCCTTTACATCGCCGACTTCAGCGGTCTGTTCCACTGCCTTGATGCTACCACTGGCAAAGTCAATTGGACTTACGATATGCTCGCCGCTGCTTGGGGCTCGCCGCTGATCGTCGAAGACAAAGTCTACATCGGCGACGAAGATGGCGAGGTCGCAATCTTCCGACACTCCGCCGATCCTGAAGTCGCCATGCAGCTAGACGAATACGACGAGATGGGACCGTACTACGGCACCCGCGACATGGGCAACAGTGTCTACAGCACACCGATTGTCTCGAATAATGTGCTTTATATCAGTAACCGCACCCATCTGTTTGCTATCTCTCCAGACGGCAAATAATCGCTCTCGTTATTATAGGTAGGAGGCGTCTCTGACGCCGATTTACGAAACCCGAAGGCATTATGAAAAAACAAGTTCTCGACGTAGGCAATTGCAGTCCCGATTTCGCTTCGCTCAATCATTTTTTCACCGAGCACTTCGACTGCGAGGTGACGCAAGCTCATGGGCTCGAAGACGCACTGGCCGAGTTGCGTAAAAAAGAGTTCTCGCTGGTTACCGTCAATCGCAAGCTCGATCAAGACTATTCCGACGGCATCGAAATCATCAAAGTCATTAAGGCCAACGAACAACTGAGGTCGGTCCCAGTGATGCTGATTACCAACTTCCCCGAGCATCAAGACGCCGCCGAAGAAATCGGCGCAGAACGCGGATTTGGTAAACTAGAGCTCAACGACGAAACCGCAGAGAAAATAGCGCCGCTATTAGCTTAATTTGTGTTTACTCTTCCAGGGCTTCTTTTACAGGCTGAACAAAGTGAGGTGCCTTACCGCCCTTGCTGAGATCTTCCGCCTTTTTCTCTGCCAGCTTGCGCTCGTTAAATTCAAACAAGGCTACTCGCTTCAAAGATTGGCTAAATACCCCCCAATAGGCCTTCAGACGAATCTCCTTCGCCGCCCGGCTACGGGATTTCTTCTTGGTGGCCGCTTTCTTTTTCTTCGGCTCAGCCTTTTTCTTGGTTGCGGCTGCCTTTTTGGTGGTAGCCGCTTTTTTAGTGGTCTTGGCTGCCTTTTTTGCAGGAGCCTTCTTTTTAGCGGTCTTTTTAGCCATGAATAGAATCGGGAGAAAGTGACCCTCTGTAGAGGGGGTAGGGCGGTTCAATTGCTGGGCCTGATCATACCCTATCTGGGTGTTGCTGGCTAGCTCCACTGCGACACGACACGCTCATTCGCCCAGGCAATCCCATTCACTGGGTCCTAGGACGCCCAGGACGGGCGATCACGATGTTCTTGGGCACGCTTAGTAGCACCCCAATCCGCTTCGCTTGAATCGTTATCGCAGGCCGAAAATAGACCATCGGACGTAGCTCCCGCGCTCGCGACTTTCTCGCAGCTCGATCTCGTGCCCATAAAAACGTGGCGTTCACTAGGCGTTCCGGCAATTTGCCTTCTTCTACCTTCAGCACCACTTCGTCAATAAATTTCTTATCCGCCTTGGTAAAGGCCTTCAAACCCGCTTTGAGCTGATCTTCTAGGCTCAACTGACGGCCCTGATTGTTGACCGGAGCACTCGATTGCTGTGCTACTGTGGGCAGTACCAAGCAGCCCAATACAATTGCACCCGCCATCAACCAATACGACCTGCGAATTTTTCGGTTTGAATACCCAGTTTGTTGGACCATGACGAATCCTAAGCTGCGGCGAAAAGATGAGCAGAAACTTATTTCGAGCGGGCGCTTTTAGCTATTTCCAGCGGCCACAACAAGGTCAATCAGGGCCACCCAGTACAACCGGCAGATTCTGCCGATCGATCATCCTGAGATTCTTAAATCTAGATTTGTGCTCAAAATTGAAACCGTCACCATCAGGCAAAGCGGCACAGGGTTTGCTCAAGAAGATTTCCGCCCACGAAACCTATTTCGCAAAGTACAATTACCGTGTAAGGTCTCGCCCTCGGGTGTTACTTCGACTGTAGCCCATCGGCTCAACTAGCCGATGATTAATTCGCCGACATTATAAACTGCTACCAGCGGTAGCAGATTTAGGAGTCAAACTTCACGGTCATAATTCCGTCGGGAGGACCAAATTTTTGGATAGGCCCGAGTCGAACTATGGCAGCGCGCAGCGCTGTCCGACACGCGCCTTTCTTCCAGCGACTCCACACCGTCGCAATTCGACCGGAAGTTTGTATTAAAGAGAAAAGGTCGTGATCCTTTACGGATCGCGGCCTTTTTTCGTTTCTGTCAACAGTAGCGTGTCTCCGGCTATTGGATCATTGAAATTTTGCCACTAGCAAAGAGAACCACCAAGATCGACGCCGTGTGGGCGAACCACAACCAATACCAAACTCACTCCCAATCCACACTACGTATCTCATGGCCAATCGCCCTAACAAACTTGCCCTCTTTCTTGCCGGTACTATCATCCTGGCGGCAGTGTTCTGGCTGGCATTCCGACAGACCTATTCTTCCTTCACACCCCCAGCACTTCCGGTGCCCAACGGCTACGACCAACTTATTCAAGCCGCAAAAATGATTCCCCCTCGCACTGGGTTCTACAAAGAAATGGGCGAAGAGGAACTCGCCACCATTGTCGAACAAAACAAACCTGCTCTGAAGCTCGTGCAGGAAGCGTTACAAAAACCGTGCGGCGTCCCCGTCGATTGGTCGCGTGATCCGGCGTCTGGAATAGCCCAAAAATACCTCGACGATGTCTCCTCCTTAAGGGATCTAGCTCGGGCACTCTCTGCTGATATGCGTAACGATTTTGCAAGCGGAAAAGCCGCTGAAGCTGTCCCCTCTGGCTTGACGATCTTTCAATTAGGCAGCAACTGCTACCGCGGCGGGCTAATGATCGATAATCTCATCGGTCTAGCCATCCAAGGTGTTGCCATCAACGAACTACGCAATGTGGCCGTTCAGGTTCCCGAAACAAAAACGGAGATAATGGCTGGCTTGCTACCAATGCTAGAAACTGGCGAGCCCACCGAAGACGTGCTCCAGAGAGAAATTGATTACATCCACTCAGGCCCCCGTAGCATCTCTGGCATGATGGTCCGATTAAAAGCAGGATCGCTGCTCGAACCAGCAGTCCAAGCCGCCCGCCAAGCCTCCCTGCGCACAACTACTCAGCAGCGACTGTTTCTTCTACACCTCGCTGTAAACATCTATCACGACCAAAATGGCAAATGGCCGGAAAGCCTGTATGAACTCGCGCCCAGTATTCTTCCCACGATCTTCATCGACCCTTATAGCAACGGCGCCTTCATCTACCGAGTCGAAAACGAAAACTATCTTCTCTACAGCGTTGGTCAAAACAAACGAGACGACGGCGGCACCGGCGATGAATCTGGCTTGGCAGCCGATTTTGTGGACGACTTTATTCTGGAAGCCCCACCAGCAGACCAGCCAGAACAACCCGAACGCTAGCACTGCCACCCGCGGCTGACCTTGCCGCTGGTTGGGAGGTTTCGGTACAGTTCACGCCGTTCTATTCCCGAGCAATGCAGTCCGCATAACGAACAGGTGAACGGCCATGGATGGCTTCGACGCAGCACAAGGCGTGGTACTCAACGACTCCGCTCAACAACTGGCCAACGACGTCTTGGTTTGGGTTGGCTTCGGCACCCTTGTTGGCCTGTTGGCAAAAGCCATCATGCCTGGTCGAGATCCGGGCGGTGCGGTGGCGACCATCCTGATGGGCATCGGTGGCACTATCATGGGGTGTGGTGTCGTGAGCTTCTTCGGCGACGGCGAGCGTATCGTACCGCTCAGCCCGTTAGGCATGACGGTAGGTATCATTGGCTCGCTAGTTATCCTCTTCCTCTACCGACTGCTCGGCGGTCACTACTTTGTCGAAGGCGAGTACGTCACCCGCAACCACCGCCGTCGTCGAGGCTACGGTCGACGCCGCTACAACTCAGCTGTCTACGAAGATTAGCATCTGGCCGCGAATCATTACTCTCGATTCTTGCCCCCACCAGTACTTTGCAGCAGCCGGCAGATTCATACGCGGGGCTTGGACATCAACCCCGCACATCTACACTACCGGCCGCCACAAGGCAGGGGTGTCTCTTCCTAATTCCCTTCCGCTGTTGTCGTATCAAACACTAGCTTGGCTGGGGGAACTTTCGAGGCGATATTTCGGAACGCGTCCATCAGTTGCGATTCCATCTCAGCTACTGTGCTACCGCCAGGCACGTTGATGAATATGCCGCCACCCGCTTGGGCAATGGCTTGCATCAATTCGCGGTCGGCATTTGCTCCCACAGCCATGGTATGCAAGGTGATGCCTCGCTTGATGGCTTCGGTTGCTTCCCAGAAGGCATACTGTTTCTTCGAATTTGACGAGGAGTAGTCCTCACTACCATCGCCGTCGAAGTCTGTCCACTCCGCCCAATCGAAGCTACCAGGCATACTCCAGCCAGCCGGGCCTTGGTTGGTTTGCCCGTCCGTCATAATAATCATGACGGGTCGTGCTCCGTAGCGAGTATATCCATCGTCGCCTGGATCGTCGGCATCGCCGACCAGCAGCTCGCGTCCTTTGAGGATGCCATCGCCCATGCCTGTCCAACCATCGTAATCTCCGGCCTGATGACGACGCTGGATGGTGTCAATCGTGCCGTAGTCACTAGTAATTGGGTCGCCGGAGATATCGATGTCGATTTCGCCATCGTAGTGCGACCACTCTTTCACGGCCCATTTTCCGTAACTCACCAATCCAACTTCATCACCGAAATCCAATTCTGTCAGGAAGTTTAAGAACAACGACGCTCCTTCTTTAACGGCGTTAAACGGATAATGGGGGGTGCGCCAAAGGTCTTCGGAGTACTTGCTCTTGTACCGTTTCTCTTGCAAGTAATCCATCAACGTCCGGTAACCGTACTTCTTCCTATAAGAGCCGCTCTTGTTTTTTACAAAGCTGATATAGCCATTCCACAGCGAATCGCTGGTCGAGTTCGAAGGCTTAGCCTTCGGGCTTCCGCTACCATGCCGACCCGACTGCGGGAAGAGATACTTTCGCGTACCGTCTCCGTTGTTTTCATTCAGGCCCAATGACTGACGAATCGTACTGGTATTGCTGCTCGAAAGGTACTGTCCTGAGTAGGAATTCACATAGCCAAAGCCGGTCGACGGAAATTTGGGTATCTCGGTGCCAGGCCAAGTGAGGTTAGCACCTACGAGGGTGTCCCACATGTCATCGAGAGAATTTTCAGCCTGACCTTGCCCAAGGCTCGAACGTAGCGAACTGTCGTCATTCATTGAAGCTGAGAAGTCGAGCACAACTACCAAATCACGTGCTTCGACAAACGCTGTCGATGATCTTGAAATCGGTACCTGCGACTTGCCTACTGCCCAACCGAATGTCAAAGGGAATTGGCCATCAGGTTGCGTTGAGTCCAACTCAGTACGACGTGCAGTTACTTGCACAACATTGTAGGGTGAGTCACCCCACTCGATCGGCCAAGAGCCATCTGATTCTTGATACTTACGTCTTCCAAAACGAACGTCATTTTCTGCGTCTATAAAAACACCGTTCGCTTCAGCCACTCTCGTAGCCATTTCGCGAGCTGCATCCACGGCGATCGAATTCGCGTCGATATTTGCCGAGCCCTGGCCCTGGCCTGCCGCATGTACAGCTGCTGTGATTTCTTGAGCCGCAGCCAGTGAGGCCGCATCGACTGCATTTTGCATCCTGGTCTCTGTTAGCACGATCCGTCCCGTGTCAACGGATAGAGCGACAAATGCCAGAATCGCGATCAGTGAAAACCCAGTAATTACGACTATTACACCTCTGCGGCGTTCTGGTAGATAATTTCGTGACCTTGTTAATCGGGGGTGTAATCTCATGATAGATTCTCCAAGGAATAGGGGAAGTTTTTTTAGACAAGTTTTTGGATTTAGGGTTATTCCACAACGATAGCGCGGCCATTTCGGAATGTTATTTTGCCCGACATGTTAAAGTCGCTACCCTCGCTCACGGGAGTGAAGCTTGCCGCTGAAAACGGAACGCTCACTTCGACTTCGAATAACTCGAAATCGTTTGCAGGATCGTCCAGGTCGAAGCTCTCTTCTGGGTTGGCAGCACTGCGGATCGAAACAGAAATGTCTGCAGGCGATACGCCAGATGACTCTAGGAAATTTGTCACGTCCGAGATCAGCTTCTCATTTGTGGACTGGCCTTCTTGCAAAATATCGGATCGATCCATTGCCGCCATGCGAGCACCATCGCGGACACTTGTTTCTAGCAGGTTCTGCATATCGAAAAGACGCGTCGTTTCGATCATGCCCAAAACCGTCGCCACCAAGAATGGCAACACGACCGCGAACTCTACGGCAACTGCGCCGCAACGATTCAAAGGTCGTAATTGAAATTTGCGTTTGTACATAATTATTCCTCCGTTGAGGTGGGGGTGATTATTCGT
>Ga0315338_1004083_pt1 | contig 11935 bp, 9 predicted proteins | sample ASW8metaG_FD_204518 | JGI IMG/M metagenome (GOLD analysis project Ga0315338, IMG submission 204518) | Ammonia-oxidizing marine archaeal communities from Monterey Bay, California, United States - ASW #8 | ecosystem: Environmental > Aquatic > Marine > Coastal | place: USA: California | collected...
ACGCGGCGAAGTTGCCCAGGCGTATTATTTTATTGGGAAGATTACCCGCGAGATCGACTCGCCGGCCAAGGCGGTGCCTTACTACCAGCGGTCGGCCAAATTGCAAAACCAGTTAATGGAAGAAACCCCCGACGACCATGTGTTGGGGGCCGGATATGGGACGACGCTCAACGCGATGGGCGATGCGATGCTGCGGCTGGACAATATCGGCGAAGCCAAGCAATTTTTTGAGCAGGCAGTCGCAGTTCGCGAAAATGTTGCCAAGTCGAATCCCGACGATGATGAAGCAGCACGTACCTTGGCCAATAGTGTGATGAACACCGGTTTTATTCATTATGTGCAGGGGGATATCGAGCAAGCCGTTACGCTAATGAAGCAAGCGCAGGCCATTCGGATGGCGAGGGTGGTGCAGAGCGAAGGGGGAAATCCAAAACTACAGAGCGACCTTGGTAAGGGATTCTTCTTGTTGGCTGATACGTCTTGGGATCGGGGCGATTTGGTAAGTGCTGAGGCGAACTTTTTACAAGGGATCGAGATTTTCTCGAAGCTGTTGCTCGACGCGCCCAACAATCTCAATTATCAGCGACATCTGGCAGCATGTCAGCGGATGGTGGGTGATCTTAAGAGTCAGTTGGAAGAGCCTGCCGAGTCGGTACGTTATTATCAGACGGCAAGAAAGACTTTAGAAAAGCTGCGGATGCGCAGCCCGGATGTATTAGAGTACGCCTCAGACTTGGCGGGCGTGTATATGAATCTCGGTACCGAATTAGAAATTCAGCAGCAAGCGGAGCAGGCGCTTGAGTACCACCAGAGGGCGGTTGAATTGCTCCGAGATATTTCTTCTCAGGCTACTCAGGTTCCCAACTATCGGCTCGATTTGGGGATCTCGCTACGTGCGGTGGGCAAGTTGCAGGCGGCGGTAGGCCAGACGGAGGATGCACTTGGCCACCTTGAGGAGTCGAAGCTGATATTGGCCCGCTTGCTGAGCGAAGATCCGGCAGATGAGCTAATTGCCGAGGAAATGGGACTGACGATCGACGCTTTGGCCGCTTTGAAAGCTAGCGAGAGCGAAAAATCGGCTGAGAATCTTCCCGAATAGCCATATTTCTCGGTAAAAATCCGTATTTTTTTCTATTGCAGTAAGTACTGAACACCGATACACTATCCGTGCGTACAGTATTTATGAGAAGTCGCCATGCCGACTTGCGTAGCCTCCTCAACTGTTAGATAAAAGGAACCCAAGATATGGTGACAGCAACCAAAGAGAAACCAACAACGGCGAGAAAAGGCATGGCTAAGAAGGCTAAAAGCAAGAAATCAACGGCAAAAGTAGGCAAATCTTCAGCAGCAGAGAAGCTGCTGGCAGATAGTACCGAGCTACGCCACACAGTTGCCGCTATCGAGAAGCAATTTGGCGAAGGCTCGATCATGCCGTTGGGCACCGATCAGATTCGACGTATTAAGGGTATCCCAACGGGCAGTCTGTCACTCGACATTGCTTTGGGCGGACAGGGGATTCCTTGCGGGCGAATTATCGAAGTCTACGGTCCTGAATCCAGCGGCAAGACGACCCTGGCTCTGCATGTAATTGCAGAGGCTCAAAAGAAGGGCGGCATCGCTGCATTTGTTGATGCGGAGCATGCCTTGGACCCTAGCTGGGCTAAAAAGCTCGGCGTCGATTTAGAGACACTTCTCGTCAGTCAGCCTGGGCATGGCGAAGAGGCAATGCAGATCACCGAAATGTTGGTCAAGAGTAACGCCGTGGATATTATTGTCGTCGACTCGGTTGCGGCCCTGGTGCCTAAGAAAGAACTGGATGGCGAAATCGGCGATTCGCACGTGGGTTTGCAAGCTCGACTGATGAGCCAAACTATGCGTAAGCTGACCGGTGCGATTGCCAAGTCGAAGACTTCGGTGATCTTTATCAATCAGATTCGCGAGAAAATCGGCGTGATGTTTGGTAGCCCCGAGACAACGCCAGGCGGTCGGGCATTGAAATTCTACTCCTCTTGCCGCATCGATGTCCGTCGTATCGGGCAGCTAAAAGATGGCGAAGTAGTAGTCGGCCAACGTGTGCGAGCTAAGGTGGTAAAGAACAAAGTCGCTCCGCCTTTCCGCATTGCGGAGTTCGACATGATGCACACCAACGGCATCAGCTACGAGGGCGACATCCTGGATATGGGAGCAGAACAAAATATTGTTTCCCGAACCGGTGCCTGGTTCCGCTACGGCGATATGCAGCTTGGCCAGGGCAAAGAAAAATCGCGGCTGTTTCTCAAGGAAAATCCTCAGATCGCAGAAGAGATTAAGAAGAAAGTGATGGTAGCCGGCGGATTTGAGGAGCTGCTTGCGGAACCAAGCAGCAACGCTGGTGATGCTGGTGATTCGGACGCCGAGGAGTGATCAAAGATTGGCTAGTCTCGACCAATAAAACCGGGTGACAACGGTAACATTGTAACCGCACTAAACACCGTCAGGGTAAGCACTTAGCCCTGTCGGTGTTTTTTTGCGTGAACTGGCAATCTTCGCAATACGTATTAGCCTTCTGAATAATTAATGTGACCGGATGTTGCAAATGCTCCGTAATTTCGCTTGGTATGTTATGCACGTTATTCAAAGCGAACTGGTTAGGAAGACTTTCTGAGGAGACTGCCGTGTCTGCTACAAATTCAAAGACAGCAATTTCATATACCGCAAAAGCATTTATTGCTTGGGTAATTGTGTGGGGTTGCTTGATGGGGGATAGGGTCAAAGGGGCTGAACTCTCGCCTTCGACCGATGAGTTGGCTACTGCTGAGGTGGCTATCGAGGACGAGGCAACTTGGCAAGAGACCCTTGTTGACGCCTCCAGCATGGTTGCGAAAGAGGCTAGCAAACGTGGCTTCAATCATTGGTTGCGTGAGAAAGTCTATTCGCCGGAGGTGGATGCACGGTACGGTCTAAAGTTGGATGAAGATTGGCAACAGGCCGATGCTGAGCTGCCCCTGGTGGTGTTGGTTCATGGGTACAACTCGTGCCCCGAGAACAATGCGGAACTGCTCTCGGTGATTCGCCAGCATGGCTACCCGTGTGCAGGGTTTGCTTATCCGAATGATTTTCATGTTGCAGATTCTGCAGAGCGCTTATCTCGCGAATTAAATGCGTTTAAAAAATTGCACCAAGATCGACGTCTGGCTTTGGTGACGCATTCGATGGGCGGCTTGGTTGCGTTGGAATGTTTGGAAAACGAACAGCTCAACCCGGGCAACATTGATCGGCTGATTATGATTGCTCCGCCCATCCAGGGATCGCAGTTGGCACAAGTCGCGGTAGCGACGGATGTGTGGGAGCATTGGCTGGGTCGATCCAGCGGTGCGCCGTGGACCCGATGGCGAGATTCGGTGGTCGACGGACTGGGCGAAGCGGCTGACGATTTGATGCCTGGTTCGCCGTTTCTGATTCAGCTGAATGCTCGACCGCGGAATGCTGAGGTGGAGTACACCATTTTTCTCGGCTCCGGTGCGGGAATCGAGCAGGAAGAAATGGATTGGCTACGCACAAAACTCCGCAATGCGGTCGGCTATGTGCCTGGGGCAGGTGATACTGCCGATCAGATTCACCAGCTTCTTGGCGAAATGGACGAACTGATCGACGGCAAAGGCGACGGCATCGTAGCAGTAAAACGCGGCAAGCTCTCCGGAGTCGAAGACGTCGTGGTACTGCCGTTTGGCCATCTCTCAGTAACCGGCAAAGCCGACAGCGACGTAATACGCCAGGTGCAGCAAGAAGTCTTAGAGCGGCTGCATTAGCGGATGTTCTCTGTTTGCCCCGAAGGGGTAAAGGCGTGTAGCCAGGGGCGAGAGCCCCTGGGTTTCTGGTTATTCTAAAAGCCCCGGTAGGGGCGACATGAATTGGTTATCCTCTTGATGTCGCCCCTACCGGGGCTAGCTGGTGCGCGTTGCTGTATTCCAGGGGCTCTCGCCCCTGGCTACATGACACTGCTCCTCCGGAGCAGGTTCCCTTGCTTCTTGTTTGTAGACAGTGGATAATTTTCGCAGTGGAGTGGGTGTGTCTCTTTGGTCGCTCATTTACCGCATGTTTGTGATAATATTTCGCCTAATAACTCTTTGCGTCCCAGCCATTACTCCGTAATGTCAAGCATTTTCCAGAAACGAATCGGGTGGCTAGTTCTCTGGCTCTTCTGCATTGCATTTTTATTCCTTCACCTTTATTTAGTATTCCATGGTCATCCACAGAATCGGGGACTCACACAATCACGCGAAGTTCTTATAGCTTGTGATATATTGATCATGGCAACTGCGGGCTGCTTTTATCGCTGGGGTTCCATCCTGTTTTGGCCTACTGTTGGTGCACTTATTGGTTCAATGGTTGCTGTCAGTGGAGTGAGTGCATTGAAATTCACAATGATTATGATGTTATTTGGCTTTCTATTTGGTCTGATTGTTGTGACATTGCGATCACCCTATAAAGTCTAGTAGGCCGTAACTACGTTGAGCTTGTTTCGGCCTACTAACTACCCATAGAAAAACGTAACCACCAATGCAGCGTGTTCATCAGATTGTGTTTGTAGTATCGCTGTTGGTGTTGTGTTGGTTGGGGATGATGGGGGTGCATGAGCTTGGGCATGTGGTGGGGGCTCTTGCTACTGGGGGAACCGTTAAGCAGGTGGTGCTTCATCCGCTAACGATATCGCGTACGGAGGTGTCGCCGAACCCGCAGCCAGCGATTGTGGTTTGGTTGGGGCCGATTGTCGGTTGTCTCTTACCCGTAGGCGTGTGGCGGCTGGTGCCAAGCCGGTTTGGCATAGTTCGTAATATCGCCATGTTTTTCGCCGGTTTTTGTTTGGTAGCCAACGGAGCTTATATTGCCTTTGGGGCATTTAATGGCGTTGGCGACTGCGGCGAGATGCTACGGACAGGGTCACCGTTGTGGACGCTCCTCTTGTTTGGCGGCGTTGCGATGAGCTGTGGATTTTTCTGCTGGCATCGTCTTGGCTCGCTGAAGAAATTTGTGAGTGAGCCTGCTGTTGTCGCTCCTGTTACGGCGTACGTAATGGTACTCATGTTGGGAGGTTGGATAGTGCTATTAATTTGGCCACGCCTACTAGCCCTTATTCTGATATTACTAGCCATTAGCCCGATATTGCTTTTCTTTGGTTATTTGAATTCCTTGCTAATAAAAAGAGTTGGCATTTTGCCGGTTCTCGTTGCATGGAGTATTTTGGGGACACTCATTGGCTTCTTCTTGCCTGCCACCTAATTGAAATGTGGTAGTTTTATTTCTTGCATTTCACCGGCTTGGCTTGATTGCCAGAGGTTGTCGGTGGCTGGTTCGTAGGCGGTGAGCCAGCCGCCGCCGTGGCAGAAGGTGTCGATGCAGACGAGGTGGCCGTGGTTGACTGCTTGGCCTAGTTTGTTGGAAGTGTGGCCTACGACGGCCGTCTTGCCAGAGCAGTGGGGCTTGGGCATGAAGTACTTGAGCGACCGCCAGCGCATGGTATCCCAGGGTTGGCTGTCGAGGGGGCGGCGGGGGAGGTAGTTGCCGTGGGCGAAGAAATGCGAATCGATTTCGTGGTAGTCGCCCCAGGTGCGGATGAAATCGAGGTGGGTGTCTGCGATGGCTGAGAGCGTTGCGTCTTTGCTGTAGGAGTCGAGCGTTTCGGCTCCGCCGTGGATGAGCCAGTCTTGCAGGGGCACTCGGTTGTCGACGGCATCGAGTAGCATTTGTTCGTGATTGCCCAAAATCGGCACGAGGTGGCACTGTAGATCAAGGTCTAACAGTTGCTGGATGACCCCTTTGGAATCGGGGCCGCGATCGATGGCGTCGCCGAGCATGACCAGCGTATCTGCGGGACGGAGCTCTAGCTTGGTGAGCAGATTTTGCAGCGCTAGGCCACAGCCGTGGATATCGCCTATTGCTATGGTGCGTCCCTGGGGCATGGGGTGGTCTCGACGTCTGCCAATTCGGTATAAGGGATGAAAATCAGTCGCAATTGTGGCGGAATGGGTCTTTGTGATCAACGGCGGTGGTGGCTAGAGACGTCAATTATACTATGCACGGTTGGGCAATGTGTCAGATTCGCACGGTCGCATGCCATCGTGAATGTGAGTCGGTATAGGTTTCGGTATTTCTCTGGGCGGAATGCGAGGAAGATTGATTGACAATCCCCTCGGCAGAGCGATAGGATGAGCGTCTGATAGCGGCTAGAGGAAGAGTGAAGAGTTCTGTGCCGCGTGACCTTGACCGTTTTCCTGAGTTGCCCGCCGGCAAGATTTGCTGGCAAATTACACGGAGGTTATTGGCAGATGCCCGAGCCCATTACACAGTTGGAACTTGCCCGCGTCGGAACGATTACTCCCGAGATGGAGAAAGTCGCCGAGCGCGAGAGTCTACAGCCGGAGTTGATTCGCGAAGAGGTGGCCGTTGGTCGGATGGTGATTCCTGCCAATCGTGTTCACTTGGCCGGTAATCTGGAGCCAATGGCGATTGGGATCGCGGCTCGGTGCAAGATCAATGCGAATATTGGCAACTCGGCCGTCACTAGCGATCAGGAAGGCGAGCTGGAGAAGCTGCAGACTTCGATCCATTTTGGTGCCGATACGGTGATGGATCTTTCGACGGGCAAGGATATCGACGCAATTCGCAAGTCGATCATTGCTGAGTCGCCAGTGCCGATTGGTACGGTGCCCATTTATCAGATGCTAGAAGAGTTGGGTGGCGAGATCGAAGAGATGCGGCCACAGCACTTTCTGGACATGGTGGAACATCAGGCGAAGCAGGGGGTCGACTATATGACGATCCATTGCGGCGTGAAGTTCGAGCATTTGCATCTGACCACCGATCGTGTAACGGGGATTGTTAGCCGTGGTGGTTCGTTGATTGCTAAGTGGATGATGGTGCATCGCAAGGAGAACCCACTGTACGATTCGTTTGACGATCTTTGCGACATCATGCGGCAGTACGATGTGACTTGGAGTTTGGGCGACGGTTTGCGACCGGGGTCGTTGGCGGATGCCAGTGACGAGGCGCAGTTTGCTGAGCTAGATGTGTTGGGCGAGTTGACTTTACGTGGTTGGGAGCGTGGCACGCAGGTGATGGTCGAGGGGCCTGGGCATATCCCGATGGACCAGATCAAGATGAATGTGGACCGGCAGATCGAGGTATGCCACGGGGCTCCGTTTTATGTGCTGGGGCCGCTGGTTACCGATTTTGCTCCGGGATACGACCATATCACCAGCTGTATTGGTGCCTCTCTAGCGGGGTGGGCTGGGGCGGCGATGCTGTGCTATGTGACCCCCAAGGAACACCTGGGTTTGCCGGAGCGAGAGGACGTGAAGCAGGGCCTTATAGCCTATAAAATAGCGGCTCATTCGGCAGATATCGCCCGGCAGAGGCCGGGGGCTCGGGACCGGGATGACGAGCTTTCGCGGGCCCGGTTTGCCTTCGACTGGAACGAACAATTCCGGTTGGCATTGGACCCGGAGACGGCGCGGGCTTATCATGATGAGACCTTGCCGCAGGATACGTTTAAGAGTGCTCACTTCTGCAGTATGTGTGGTCCGAAGTATTGTTCGATGAAGATCACGGAAGACATTCGAGAAATGGCGTCGAAAGGCGAGTTGGTGCAACTTAGCCCGGCAGAGTTATCGAGTTCGAAGAGTTCGGATTGAACAGAGAAATGGCGAAGAGAGATAAGAAGAAGTTAGCGAGACAAGCGGCTGCGCGAAGTGTGGCCGTCCTACCTGTTGAACCCTCCCACCGAAGATTACTTCCCACCTACCTATCCCATCTCAAGGGACCCCGCCATGAAAACATTTACCACACTTACCGCAGCACTGCTGCTTATGTCTGGTTGCCAGAGTGAACAGAGTGCCGCGCCGGAGGCGACCACGGCTGCTCCAGTTACGACGCCGGTTTCGTTTAATACGGCCGGGGCTCCTACTGCCGCGCTTCATGTGCCTGGGATGTTTTGCGAATTCTCTTGTGTTGAGAAAGTGAAGCAAGTGTTGGCAGAACAGTCGGGCGTGAAGGAAGTGAAGATCGACTTTGAGACCAAGACGGCGACGGTAGCGATCGACAAAGCTGTTTTCGATGCAGACGGTGCTATTGCTGCATTGGTTGATTATCAGTTTATGGATACGGAACTGATTTCGGGTTCGAAAGCCACGACGGTCAGTGCTTCTTACGAGCAGTAGCAGTAGCAGTTGCGATTGCGCTGACGAGGTGAATGCGTCGATGGTTTGGCATCGATTGTTTCAGACCGTGTTGTTGTCGAGGTCTTCTGTTTTGGGGTGGTAGAAGAGTACGATTGGCAGCATGAGTGTGCCAATAAATAGGAACATCATGCTGCGTGGCCAATCTTGTTGTTCGATAAGTTTGGATAGTCCCAAGTAGAGAACGGCCGAAGCGAGGACGCCGATCCAATTGGCCTGATTCATGACCGCGATCATGCGCCCCTTCTTATCTTCTGGCGGTCGCGATTGAAGAAAGACCTGCAGTGGGACGGCGAAAAAGCCGGTGAAGATCCCTAAGATCAGCAGGGTTGATAGGCTTCCCCAGAACCCCAGCCACTGTCCTGCTTCGGCAATACCAGGCAGGCGGGATAAATTTCCCTCGGCATCTTTTAGTAGGTCGATGTCTCCGCTGGCTGGAATGGCCAAGCAAGCTAGGCAGATGAGCATGCCGATGCTGCCTACACGGATGAGGCCGAAGTTGACTTTTCCTCGGGAAATCAGCCCGCCCGTAACGCATCCGAGAGCGATGCCGACGCCAATGATGGCGGCCAAGTAGCTGGTATAATCATCGCCCAGGGCGAATTCGCTTTTTCCTAAGATATTGACGGCTGAAGGGACCATGCCAGCAAGTAACCAAAAAATGCTGGAAACGAGCAGTGCCATTAAGAGCGGTCGATCGTTTCTGAGCAGCTCTCGCATATCTGGTGGTATGGTGAATGAAGAGGGCTGGCATTTGAGTCGAGGATTTGCTGGCGGCACGCGACGCACCAACAGTGATGTAACTGTGCCGACGACTGCAATCGAAATACAGACGATCGAGCCGATCCAAAGTCGCCCTTCAAATTGCTTGAGTAGAATACCAGCAACGCCTGTGCCGAAGATGATTGCTAAAAATGTCATCATCAAGATAAAACCGTTAGCGCGTGGCAAGTCTTTGTTGCGGAGCATCTCTGGTAAGATGCCATATTTTGCCGGACCGAAAAACGCACTTTGAGCGCCCATCAAGAAAAGTACGCAGTACAAAAATGTTAGAGATTCGTTGTCCGAGTAAATGGCAAAGCCAATTGCACCCAAACACATCACCACAATTTCAGCAACCTTGCAGGCCACGATGATACCGCGTTTTCCGTGCTTGTCTGACAGGTAGCCTGCGATGCCAGTCAGCAGAAGAAAGGGGGCGGCGAATACGAGCATGGGTAGCCATTGCTGGTCGTCGAATTCTTCGCCAGCAGATCCAGTGGCTGCGGAAATCGAGAGTAGCAGGATGAGTTGTTTGAAGAGGTTGTCGTTAAAGGCGCCGAAGAATTGGGTGACGGTCATGCCCCAGAAGCTGCGGTCGGCGTAGAGCGAGGGCAGGGTAGGGGAGTCGGCTGTCGGGGAATGTTGGGTATTGGTCATGTGCGGAATTATGAGTGGGTTGTTGATTAGTCACAAGGTTGATGTTGGAGTTGCGAGTTGCGAGTTGTGGGGCACGAGTTTTTGTAGGGGACTTTGGGCGTTATTGGACAATAGGATGCAGCTTGGTGCTTGTTTTGCAGGGTATGTGGGGTGGGTTTTGGCACAGATTTGGTGAAATGCATTGGGTGGGACTAAATAAGAGTGAAATCATGAAGAGTGAAGAGTGAAGAGTGAAATGGATTGTTTTGTCTTTTGAGTTAGGAGTTTTGGGGCGCGAGTTTTGGAAGTGTGTCGTTTGATGTATTCATAAATCTGTGCCTATTTGGTTGTTTGGGTTTGTGCTTCTTGTTGCTGACGCAATCGTTTCCGCCCGGAGGGCGGTGCTATGTGTGGGGTAATGGCGAAGTTCGAATTACAAAAAAGAAGAAATCTGATCGCTTCAACATTATCTCGAAAGTTGTGGGAGAGTTCTACAACTATTTTTGGCCACCCCCTGAAGGAAAAGCGGAAGGGGGAAAGCCGAAAGCGGAAGGAGTAAGAAAGAAGGGAAATTGCCGCCACTAGAAAATCCGCATCCCGGTTTTGCTAAGTGGCTAATATTGTGGGGTTGACGGTAGGGTTTTGTGTGAGGATTTTTTTACAGAAGGTCGCTAAGGGCGCGAAGTGTTGGGTGGTGGGGTTTTCTTGTGATTCAATGGGGCGGCTGTGGCTCTGCCCTAGGTACCCGTTTAACTGCCTCAGATACCTGGTCCTTAAGAATGTTTTGCATCTGCTGCTAGCAGCATGGAGAGGAGATTGGGGGGAGCTAGAGGACGTTTTAGATGCGGAGGATTTTTCCTTTGACGTCGAAGTCGGGTGGGTCGACGGATTGGGGGCCGTTTCCTTCGTCGAGGATGGTTTGGTTGCGGCCGTCGCGTTTGCCGCGGCGGATGGCTTTGTCGAGGCGATCGTAGATGGAGTTTGTGGTATCGGTTTTGGTGACTTCGGTTACGCTGCTGGTAATGTTGAGTTCCAGTTTGTCTTCGCCCACTTCGAAGAGTGAGGCGAGGATTGTTTGGCGGATGCGTTCGATAGCGGTGGTGGCGGCGTGGGGGCCAGTGTCGCCGAAGAATGCGAAGAAGCGTTGCCCATCGTATTGAGACATTACGTCGAAGCCACGATCTTTGCGGATCAAGTCGTCGAGGAGCGAGGCTATCGCGACGAGGAGGTCGTCGCAAATGGTGGCGCCGTGCGATTCCATGAGCCGTGCGAAATGGTCGATGTCGATCATCGCGCAACTGTGCTGGCGGGTGCGGTTGGGATCGTCTCGCCAGAGCTCGTGGAAAATGACTTCCATACCGGTGCGGTTGTGGATGCCTGTGACGGAGTCTTTGTGGAGTTTGCGATCAACGGTTTCGAGCCGATTTTCGGCGACCATGATCGACAGGAGCGATTCATACATTTGAGCACGCAGGCCGTGGGCGAGGTCGATGAGCTTGCGGATTTCGATAATCAGGCGGCTGCAGCCGTTCTGCATGTCGGTATCAAAGTCCAGTAGGTCGATGTTGCTGCTGGTGGTTTCGATTTGTGCGGTTTGATCCATCAGGATGTCTTCGAGCTTAGTGCCACGCTCTTCGAATTCGCCGAGGCTGTCTGATTTGCCCGAGAGTTGGCCGGCGGCATCGGCTTGTTGCAGCAGCCAATCGTTGTTGATGGTGCGGAGTTCTTCGAGTAGATCGCGGATTACTTCTTGCGACGGAACGATAGAGCATTCACGAACACGGCGGTCAACGTCGATCAGTTTGTCGCGGTAACGACCTACTTCTAATCGCAACACTTGTACGGTTGCTTCGACAAAAGATTCGGCGACAATGTTTTCTTCTGCGAGGACGCTGAGCCATTCTTGGGGAATTTCTTCGGTGGTGATTGGTTCGCCGTCATGGACGCGTGACTGGAACTCAAATTCTTCGCGGGCAGATTCTTTACTTGGTTTTTTTTTCTTGAGTGGGGTCTTGGTAAGGGTGTGCTTCTGCGCAGGTTCTTCCAGATAGACTGCTAGGGCAAAACCTAGGCAGACATTGATGACGCTGATGATGAGAAAAAACACGTACACAACTAAGCCCCTGCCCCGGAGTGAAAAGTTGTCTTGGCCAAGCGGTTGGCACTTTTTGACATCCTCTAATGTAGGTTGCCCTAAAATGGATTGGGGTAAGCGAAGCCGGGTCGTGCGGGCTGTAGTAATTTCACGGGCGGGAGGTAACTGAAATTTTTGAGATTCGTTCTCTGCAGGGGGGGGACGGGGAGACGAGGATGTGGGGATGGGG
>Ga0315338_1004084_pt1 | contig 11934 bp, 5 predicted proteins | sample ASW8metaG_FD_204518 | JGI IMG/M metagenome (GOLD analysis project Ga0315338, IMG submission 204518) | Ammonia-oxidizing marine archaeal communities from Monterey Bay, California, United States - ASW #8 | ecosystem: Environmental > Aquatic > Marine > Coastal | place: USA: California | collected...
CCACGACTGCGGCACCGGCCACGTCTGCGGCGTGGAAACCCGGCACCTATTTGGCCCGGCACTGTGAAGGATCTGCAGGGAACGGACTCGTGACGGAAGCCTCGGGTCAGGATTGCAGCGCTGATCTCATGATGGAGATAGGGATGAGCGCAGAAGTCATTGTGGAACCCGAATCCTCCGACCAGGTCTACGGAATCTCCCAGTACCTACGAATCTTCGACTTCATGGACGACAACCCGAACACTGGCCAATTTGGCCTCTGGGGTCAGTGGATCGGCTCACCCCGTGCTCACTCCAATGGCCACTTCAACTCGATTGAAGGCGGGCTTTTCATCCAGGACAAGATGGGTCGCAGCAGGTTCCCCAAGTACATGGCTATGGCGGCCACCCATCTGTACTCGGCCGACAGTGACACCGGGGGAGGTTGGGGCTTTTACGAGCGCCGGATCGACTGCTCAGTATTAGGTCGGGTGACATTGTCCAACCGGATGATCGTTCCTCCAAACCTGATCGCCTTCGACGCTAACCAAGAAACGCATGACGACGAAGGCGGCATCTTCGTCGGCACCTCGTGGGTTGCGTTGCCATTGATCGGCGGGGCAGCCAGGGTCGACAAACAACCCCACAGTCTCGATGGCGGCCTAATGACTTGGACGTTCATCATCGACGCCGCCAACTACAGCGGCCCGCTCATCGCCTACGTGCCGGAACACTGGTCCCGAAGAGTTGACCGCTGGAACGTCATGGAGATCCTCGACGACGTCTACGAGTGGAACCTGTCGGATCCGATTGCCATGACGTTGGGGGCTTACCTAGATGGTGAAGTGTCCACCGAGGACCTTCACGGGGCAATCGCCGATGAAGACTGGTACGGCGGTCCAGCCGGCGACAAGGAGTTTGGATCCCCCCATTGGGTGCGGCTCGAGGACACTCTCGGCTACGCGCCGGCAGAAAAGTACCTCCCGACAGGTATCGAGATGCCGCCAATCCCCTCCTTTAAGGTCGAAGGATCCGATGGTCGGATTTTCCTCAAGGTCTTCCCGCCGCAGATCCCAAATGTGGTTGATCAGGAGCCGTTCGTCCTGAACGTCCAAAGCTTCGACGTCGACCTCTACAACCGGTTTGTCGCCATCTTCCAAACTGCTGATGGCCTCTCCGCCTCCGACGCAGACTTCGAAGGTCTCGGTATCCCAATGCAGGTGGAGAGATGGGACGAAGTTCCCTGGGCCGGCATTGAGGTCATTGACCTCGAGCCCTTTGACGACACCTACGAGACAAATCTGACGCTCCGAGTCCCACTCCTGCCCTTCAACGAGAGCGGCGAGACCAACATTGTTTTCAACTGGGGGGGTGTGCAACAGGACGAACGGGGTTGGTCTTCCTACTACGAAATCATCGAAGGCGTTCCCGTAGCAGTTTCTGCCGCCGAGGTGCCCACTGAACTCCTCAGCCTCGAGTATGGGACTCGACCAGATACCACCAGCCTGATGAGGCACGAAGACCCGACGACCGGGTTGGATTCGAGTTGTTACACCTGTGATGACCCGACCGGATGCGACGACACTGAATACGAAACAGTTCTCGACGACGGCAGTCGAATCACGTACCGCTGGTATCGCTTCATCGACCAACCGGTGTTCCACCATCTCCGCATCGACTATCCGGACGCCTATTCCGATGCAGCCCTTGAGAACCTCCAGGGCGTCATCGAGTCAATGCACAGCGAATGGGGTAGCACCCACCAACTACTGGAACGTCCTACCGGGACCGACCTGTTTCACCTGGCCGAAGTTGATCACGGCCTATTGGTGGATCCGCCAGCCGGGAAAGAGAACGGCTGGGTCCCGATCGTTCTCGAAGTCGAACTCCCCGACGGAACCTGGCAAACCGATGTCGACTTCCGTGAACTCGGTGACGGGCGCCGAACTATCCGGTAGCAGACTCAAGAAGACCGGGCGAACTTCGATTGGACCGATGTTCCGGCGTTACTGGTGTGCCCCTTAGAGAACGGCACTAAACCCGGACCGTTCATTCGGGGTTTGATGGTGCGCCCCCTAGGACTCGCCACCAAAACCGGAACGGACCTAGTGGCTCATCGCTCCGGTTGCCCCAGTTGGTAGTCGATGGGGCTCGCGGGGTCTAGTTCTCAGCCTCTCCAACGACCGCCTCAGCCACCTCGTGGAGGCCATGTTCGAAGGGGATGCCGTTACGCGGGGTCATGTCGGATCCTCCTCCAACGTCACCCCGAAGTGCTCGATGTAGTCGGCCAGATCGGTCCGTAGGCCCTCGGCGCCGAGGCCGTAGTCGGCCGGGGTGTACCGATGGGTACCGAACTTGCCCTTCGGTTTGGCGGCGACATAGTCAGCGATGGCCCCCGCATGGGCGTCGCTGAACGCCCGACCCATCTGCTCGTAGGCCCGCCCGATGGCGTCCACCGGGTCGGCCACTAGGTCGCTGAAGTGCACGTCGGCGAACTGGGCGCCCGGGTCGTCCCGACGCCGCTGCGTCACCGCACCTAACGCCCAGTTGAAGGCGGCCAGGATGCCGGCCGTAGTGCCAGCCACGTCGACATCGTCGGAGCGCAGCCACTTGACCATCGCCGTGGTCGACACGGTGGACGGCATGGTCTGGACCGGGTCCCGGTGGGTCTGGACGACCCAGGCGTCGGGGAACACGACGAACAACTGCTCCAGGGTCATCAGATGGCTCGGGGTCTTGAGCAACCAGGTGGCCGACCGGTCCCCGTGCTGGAGGAATCGCAACAGGGTGCGCTCGTAGCGGTAGTTGGCCTCGGTGTCACCGGGCCAGCCGGGAATGTCGGCCACCATCAGCCAGTGGGTACCGGCGAACGACGGGATGGTGAGGGTCACGCATTCGACCGGTAGGTCCGACCGCAACTCGTGGATGGCCGCGAACTCGGGCTGGACGTTGGCCCACAGTTCCTGCTCGCCCTCCGACCAGGCCAGCCGGTCGCCTGCGGTGCCCGGACCGGCGGGGTGCAGCACCTCCCATGCCGCTGGGGCCCGCATGGCGGGATCGAGGGCCAACAATTCGAACAGGATGGTGGTTCCCGAACGGGCCGGGCCGGTCACGATCACGGGTGCCTCCACCTGCTCGCCGGCCCAGGTCGGATCGGCGTCCATCGCCGTAACGAGATTCAGGCGGGTGCCGAGACCCCGCAATAGTTCCTGACGGGTCATGAGGCGGCCGACCGTGTTGAGCCGTGCGGCCGTGTCGAGGCGCTCGACGAGATGACGGAACCGTGGTTCCCAGTCACCGTCGTTGAAATCACCGAAGTCGTCGTGGCCGGCGGCGTCGACCGCGGCAGCGAGCAGACCATCGGCGTTGAGCGGCACCAGATGCTGGGCCCCGCCCACCGAGTCACCCATGGCGTTGAGACGCCGCACCAGGTCGGGTCGCCGATAGTGGTCGGCCATAGGACGCAAGTTGTTCATCGGGTCGACACTAGGTAACCGGTCACCGGGACACGAACCCCGTCTGGTCGTACTGGGGCCGGGCGTGGTTCTTGATGTGAGAGGCCGAGACGCCGACCTTCTCCTCGTACTCCGCCACGATCTTGAGCCCATGCCTCTCGGCTAGGCGCTCGAGGTCATGGCGCTGGTCGGTGATGCTCCGGTTGTCCCCGACCCGGTCGTCGAGCGACGACTTGCGTTGGTAGAGAGCGGCGGTGGCCTGTTGGGTTTCCATGTGTTCTTCATGTCCCTGTGTCGTCGGTTCTTGCACGACGGAGGGATTCCCAAGTCTGGGTTTTAGTGGTGCGCCCCCTAGGAGTCGCCCATAAAATCTGAAACGGACCAGTGGACTCATCGCTCCGGGTACCCCCACTGCAGCACCTGGGGAGTATGGGCTCTAAGCCCTCCAGGAGCACCTGGGGTCATCGCCTAACGTGCGGGACTGCGAAAGGAACGCACCCGTGCAATTCCAGATACTTCAGACGAATCTTGACCTCACCGGCTCCAAGGCACTGGTTGTAGGTGGCGGTGGTGGAGGAATCGGAACCGCCGTTGTCGAATTACTCGCGACTGCAGGGGCAGATATTGGGGTAATCACCATTGACCCCGAACATGCTGCTGATAGTGCCGAACGTGTGGAGGGAATCGGTCAGAACGCCCAGATAGCCGTTGCCGACGTAGTCGATGACGAAGGGTTTGCCGGAGCAGTGGACGACCTCATTTCCAGCATGGGTGCCTTTGATCATCTGGTGAATGTAGTAGGAGGTGCAGGGATCAGTGATTGGAGCAGAGCGAAGGATTACCAACTTGAGACTTTTGACCGGATCCTGTCACGCAATCTCAGATACGCGCTTGTCAGTTGCCAACGCGTAGCTGCTGCTCTTATTGAAACCGGTACGGCAGGGTCAATTGTGAATATCTCTTCCATCGCGACACGAGCGGTGCCCTTACTCGCAGGTTATGGCGCTGCGAAAGCGGGGCTTGAAGCTATGACCCGCACAATGGCTGCAGAATGGGGCCAATATGGTATTCGGGTGAACGCCGTCGCCCCAGGGACCGTGAAGACACCTCGTGCGGGGAATGACGATCTGGAAGAAGCATCGAAAGGGATTCCTTTGCAACGGCGCGCGACTCCTGAAGACATCGCAGGGGCAACCTTGTTCTTGCTTTCTGGGATTGCGTCCTACATAACTGGACAGACCCTTACCGTTGATGGGGGAGCCACACTAGGGTCAGCCGGAGATGGGCTTCCGGCTTTTGTGACCAACCCTGCCATTAGAGCGCAGTTTGATTAGTCGTCCGCATCAGTGACCTGGACCGTTCATTCAGGTTTTATGGGTGCGCCCCCTAGAGCGGGCCACTATCCCCAGAACGGGCCTTTGGCCGCACGTCCTGGCAGGGCCCATCGTAGGCCTGTCAGGGGAGCCGGGTCGAACTTCTAGTCAGCAGGCCACTCGGGGAGCCCACGGTCTTCGAGCATGAGCAGGAACGACACCGAGTCGGTCAGGTACTCCAGGCGTTCGCCCAGGGTGTCGATCTCTAGCCAGAGGTCGTCCAGGTCCTCGGCCACGTCCTCGACGCGGGCGTAGGGCTGGCCGTTACACGACCGGAGTCCGCTCACTCCCAGTCGATGGTCGAGGTCGGCTCACCAGGAGCCACAGGCCCCGAGAATCGGTACCCAAAACGGTTCCCCTGATTTCGACCGTGACTATCCCTCCCAGCGGATACCTGTGATTTCAGGCGAAACAAAGGAGTGAAGGAAGAAAGACCGTATGACCTTTAGGTCCCTCACGGCCCACCAACAAAACCCCAGTTCAGAGCATGCAACGGGGGCGCTTGGCGAGACTGACTAGAGCAGACCCGGTCTTTGACGCCTAGGTTGTCAACCGCAGGAGGGAGCTGGACATGACTGCAGAGTTCCAGTCGCCCGGACCCGGACGGTGGCAGTTGGACCGCTCCCACTTCACGGGCGGCACCACCCCGATCATGCGGTGGTTGCTGCCCGCGTCGGTGGAAGCCGCTTACCGCGAGCAGTGGCCACTACTGGGTATACCGGCCGAGACGCTGTCAGTGGCCTTCATCGAGGGCTTTATGTACACGCGGCTACGGCCCCTCATCCTGCCCGACCGGCCCTCGGCTAAAGCCCCTCCCACCATGGTCCTGAAAATTGCCTCCCGACTTCACCCGGAGTTCAGGCGTCGTACCCGAGCCGCCCGACGAACCCTCGAGACTTCACCCGCTCCGGCGGTCATCGAACAGTGGCGCTCCTCGATCCGACCACGCCTCGTGGCCCGAAACCTAGCCCTTCAGGACGTCGACCTTGGATCGCTGGACGATCAGGGGCTGGCCGACCACATCAGCGAGATCTTGGCTCACCTTCGGTCGACCTTCGAGGAGCACTTCCGTCTCCATGGCTACGACCTGGGGCCCATCGGACTGCTACTCCTAGCTGGTGGTGAATGGGGCCTGGCTAGTACGGACCTGCTCTCTACGCTGGCCGGAGCATCGCCGTCGACGGTCGAGCCGCGAGAGGCACTGAGCCGGATCCGGGCCGCCGTCACCGCGGCGGGGATCCAGCCGACCAGCCTGTCGGAGGTCGCCGACGCATCGCCGGAGGCTGCCGCCGAGCTGCACGCCTACCTGCGCCAGCGGGGCTCAGTTCTCTATGCCGGCTATGACCTGGATTCACCGACGTTGGGTGAGGCACCCGACGTGGTGTTGGCCAGCATCCTCAGTGGTGACACCACCGGTCCAGATCCCGGCGAGGCGGACAAGGCTGCTGTGCTCCGGGAACAGGTGCCGGAGGCTGACCGTGACCGGTTCGACAGCCTGTTGGCGGATGCACGTGAGGCGATGGATCTGCGTGACGACAACGGGCCGATCACTGCCGAGTGGCCTTGCGGGCTGCTGCGCCTGGCCATGCTGGAGGCTGGTCGCCGGCTCGCTTCGTCGGGACGTCTCCGGGACTCCGCCCACGTCTTCGAGCTGGACCGCTACGAGTTGCCTGCCGTCGTGGCTGGAGCACCGGGACCCGGTGCCGATGACCTAGCAGCCCGTGCCGCGAACCGGGCACGCCAGAAGACCCTGGATCCTCCGGCGACACTGGGAGAGGCCGAGGCACAGCCACCGCTGGAAGCGTTGCCGGAACCGTTGGCCACGACGGTGTCGCTCGTCCTGACCGTGATCGCCGAGCTCGGCATGGGTGAACTCGACGGGCCGCTCGTCGATCGCCCGCCGCTCACCGGGACAGGAATCGGAATGAAACCGTTTGTCGGTGTGGCTCGGGTGGCCGAAAATGCCGACGAGGCGTTCGATCGCCTAGAGCCGGGAGAGATCCTGGTAACCCGCACTACCTCGCCGGCCTACAACATGGTCCTAACTCTGGTGGGCGGTCTGGTAACCGCCGAGGGCGGCCCCATGTCGCATGCTGCGGTGCTGTCACGGGAACTCGGCATTCCGGCAGTCGTCGGAGTATCTGATGTCATGAGCTCTATCGCTGACGGTGACCGCATCGAGGTAGACCCGACGGCGGGCCGGGTCCGCGTGGTGGGCGGTACCGGACTGGCCGAATAGGTCCCGCCGGCATCTACTCTTTGAACATCTTCCGCCCCGGAGCGATCATCTTGGGGACAACACACACGGGCTTTTTGCAAATGGTGGTACGCCCCCTAGAGAGCGGCACTAAAATCGGACCGTTCATTCCGGTTTTAGTGGTGCGCCCCCTGGGACTCGAACCCAGAACCTGCGGATTAAGAGTCGAGAAGAGGTCGTACCGGCCAGTTCCGGCAGGTCCCACGGAGAGTCAGAACCCAACGTTTTCTAGGGTCAGTCACAGGCGCTGTCCCCGCTGGAATCGGTGTGTGTCGGCAGATCTCAGTCTCGTTGGACACTTCTTGGACACATTCGGGTCCTGGTGGCTTCTGTGTGTCGGTGGGTCTCAGGTCGCGTTTGTAAACACGGTTTCGCAATCGGACTTACTGTCGTCGCTATCCAGTGACGACCTTGGAGGTCGATGTGATGAAGCGTGTACTGAACGCCTTGTTGGTAGTGGTGTTGATGGCTGCGGTGTCTACGGCACCCAGTGGTGCAACCCAGATTGACGGTCCGGGCTACCCGTCCGGCACGGAAGCGAAACTGGCGTGTACTGCCACGTACTTGGGTCTCGACGCGGCAGCGGACTTGCCGCGCACGTCTGTTGCGATCGTGCACTTCTTGTTGTCGATCAGTGGTGATATCAACACGTCCGCGGCCGGAACTCTTGGGTCGATCGACACGACCGGCACCACCTACGCCACCGACTGGGGAGACGACGAACTCGCTACTGCAGACATCGTCGCGACCCATTACGGCGTCACCCGCAACGAAGCGATCGCGTTCTCCACCGGAGTCATCATCTTCCTGTCTGCCCTGGACGGGGCTTGCACTGGTGACACCGTCGCTGCTCCTGGTGCTCCGGCCACGTTGAGCGCCGCTGACGCCAACTCGGCTGCGTTGACCGTGTCATGGACCGCGCCCGCAACGGACGGTGGTGCAGCCGTCACGACCTACACCGCGTCGGCAACAGACGGCACCGACACGTTCACCTGTACCAGTAGTGGCCTGTCATGTCAGGTCAAGGGACTCGACTACGACACCGACTACACCGTCACCGTCACCGCCGAAAACACCGCCGGCCCCGGACCAATCAAACAAGCCCTGATCCGTACTGCGACTGACCCGTCACTGACATGCACCACCGGCCAGGTCGCCAAATGGACCAATGACGCATGGGCGTGTGCCGCCGACACGGACACGGGTGGCGACTACTCGGAGAGTGGCTACGCGTCGTCGGCGGTGGCGTGGGCGCAAGGCAATGGGCTGACCACAGCGTCTCCAGACGGTGCGGTCACCAGGGGTGAAGTGCTCACGATCCTGCAGCGTTACAACAACGCCCTCGCAGGCAACTACGCGACACCCATGTCGAAACAGCCAATGTCAGCCGCGACCAGCGGCGAATGCTCCGAGAACGAATACTTCGCGGGTCTCAACACGGACACGATCGCCCTTGACTGCGAACCCGTCAAAGTCATCTACACCGAAACAACCATCACCTTCACCGAGGCAGACGTGCCTCTAGCTGGTGACGATGACATTTACGGCGGCTCGTGCCCGGCGAGCCACCCAATCCCGGCAAGCAGCACAGCTTTCTGGCCAGCATCAAACGAATCCGGACTCGAGAACGGTCCTCCCTTTATTAAGGCTCAGCCGTTCTCTTATTGGAGACCAAATTCACAAGATCAAATCAAGATCGGCCCTTGGAACGCTGTTACTCCGTTTGAGTTTTCATTCACGGTGACGTTCATGATGCAGTGTTGGCTCGCGCCATCGACTTATGGCGACACCACGAACCCGACACTCGCGACGACCTCACCGGCCGACAACGAGACTGCCGTCGTAGATGGCAAGAGCATCGTGTTGAACTTCTCAGAAAAGGTCGACGCCGAAACCGGCAACGTGACCATCTACCGAGCCTCGGACTCGACTGTGGTCGAAGCGATAGACGTCAGTGGTTCGCAAGTGACCGGCTCAGGAACGTCCACAATCACCGTCAACCCAGCCGACGACCTCGCGTACACGACCGAGTACTACGTGCTGATCGACGCCACCGCATTCGACGACGCAAGCAGCAACTCCTACGCCGGAATCTCAGACACCACCGCACTGTCATTCACCACTGCAACGACACCAGGTGCACCTACCGGTCTCGCTGCGTCAGTGCCAACTGACTTCTACGGTGCCCACGGTGTCTCCACCAGCGAGTATGCGGGCGAGATGGATCTGAGTTGGACTGCTCCTACCTCAACTGGCGGAGCTGCTGTCAGTGACTATCTCGTTGAGTATTCGGCTGATGGATCATCGTGGACAACTTTCGCTGATGGTGACTCAACCGCAACCACTGCGTCAGTAACCGGTCTCGACGATGCCACCGCGTACACCTTCCGCGTCTCGGCCATCAATACCGCCGGAACCGGTGACTCATCGAGCACTGCAGCTGGGACAACTGCAACCATTCCGGGCCTAGTAGTCCTGAGTGATGTCTCACAGACACAAAATGTGGGAGAACTGCAGGCTTGTTGGTGGTATCCGGACTGGCCGAACTACAACGATGGTGGAACGGCCGTCACCCACTACCTAGTTGAGCATTCGACCGACTCGACGAACTGGACAGTCGCCGACTCCTCAGTGACACCTGGAAGTTACAGCAACACTTGTAAGACATTCACGGGGCTTACTTCGGGAGCGACGTACTGGTTCCGTGCAACCGCAGTCAACGGCGTTGGCAATGGTCCTACGGATACCAGCGCTCAAGAGGACGGGGTCAATTCGCGGATAGTCAATTGAGGCGTGCATGGGCCTTCCTGTATTGGTGACCCCTACCCGTCGCCGCCATCGCGTTACAGAGCCTTTCCGACGGTTCTCGGACGAACCTCGGGGAGACTCGCGGAGACGCAGCCTTTCCGGGCCGTCTTGGGGGGAAATTTGTGCCTAGGGGCGGGGTAGCGCCGAGGACCGCAGTGGGAAAAACACGGGTCCCGGTGGCTATTCGAAGATCGCGAGTTGTAGGTCATCCTGGCAGTCGCAGTCGTAACGGTCGAGGTAGGAAATCGCTCCGGCGTTGTCGCTGTTACGAATGGAGATCGAACTGAGGTCACGGCCTCACGAGACTCGTCTAGAGGATGTCGAGGGATCCGTTGGTGGCGTATCGGACTAGGCCAGACAGTCCGATGACAACAATTTTGCCGTTGCTGTCGAGTCGGAGGTCGGTTGGGTTGTCGCCGTCGCTCAAGGCGCCGATCCCGGAGAAACCGGTCAGGTCGGTCAAGACAACTCCATCACCGGAGAAGGTCGTGTCGAGCGACCCATCAACGTTGAGCCTGATCACACCGTAGTTGTAGCTAGCTCCGCCGTAGGCCTCCTTTCCGGTTCCGGTAGCGACGATCTTGCCGTCGTCCTGGATGGCCATACCGTAGAAGCCGTTATTCGGCCATGTGTTCGACGTTTCGTCGAGATCGATGGTCATCCTGCCATCCTCGGAGAAGGTGGTGTCAAGGGTGCCGTCGGCTGTCAGACGCCAGACAGCCATCTCAGATGAATATCCACCGACTAGGACGATCTTTCCGTCGGTTTGTAGTGCGATATTGTGAAGGTCCGCGGAAGCCCACATTCCTAAGACGGCTAGGCCGTTGTCAGCGAAGCTGGTATCTAGCGAGCCGTCGGTGTTCAGTCGAAAAACAGTGCCGTCATTCACGTCGTTTCCGGCAACGATTATCTTGCCGTCAGTATCGATGACAAGATCCCGCCCGCCACCATTTTCAGTAGCGATTCCGTCTGCGCCGAAACTGGTGTCCAACGAACCATCAGAGTTGTAGCGGACAAGCCTTTCATTATCGATTACGACGATCTTGCCGTCGTCTTGGATCTTTACGGAGGATTGCGATTCATTACCTTCGTGTCCCCAAAGATCGGTGAGCACCTTCCCGTCGTTGCCGAAGCTGCTGTCGAGTGTCCCATCTGCGAGGTATCTGGCGGTTGCATAATCGTAGTTGTTTCCGTTGTTAGCCGAGCCAAAGACGACGATCTTTCCATCGGCCTGAATGGCCACTGCACCCGCCATGTCACGTTCTCCGGCGAAGTCGGTGAGGACGGTGCCGTTGGTGCCGAAGCCGGTGTCGAGAGTGCCGTCGGTGTTGTAGCGAGTAACCGAGAAGTCATCTAACGCCTTACCAACGATCACGATCTTTCCGTCAGCCTGGTGCTCGACCCCTCGTCCTGCTCCTGTGAGGATGATGAACGCGTCTGCGGCAGTGAGGGTCGAGGTGCCGGATGGAGTACTGGTTCCGGCCTGGTTCATGGCGCTGACTCGGAAGTCGTATGTGGTGCCGTCGGTTAGGCCGGTCACGGTTGCAGTGGTGTCGGTACTTGTGCCGTCGGCAAACGTGGCCCAGGTTCCTCCGGAATCAGTGGAATATTCGACAACGTAGTCAGAGACGTCGCTGCCAACTGGAGCTGTCCAGTAGAGGTCGATTTGGAGTGTTCCTGAACTACCGATGACCGCACTGAGGTCCGTGGGCGCACCAGGTGCCAGCGTGGGGGTTGCCGTCGTCGTTGTTGAAGCCGATGACCACCCGTTGCCGACTTCTGAGTTCATAGCCGAGACGCGGAACGTGTAACTGGTGCCGTTGGTCAATCCGGTCACCGTCGCCGACACTGCCGTGGAGGTCCCGTCATTGAATGTCGACCACGTCCACCCGTTGGTGGAGTATTCGACCATGTAGTCCGTGATTGCCGACCCACCGTTGGAGGTCGGGGCGACCCAAGCCAACGCCACCTGGGCGTTACCTGGCGTCGCAGTCAACCCGGTGGGTTTATTAGGCGCCATTGTCGCGGTCGTCGTGGTCGTGGTCGGTGCCACGGTCGTCGT
>Ga0315338_1004085_pt1 | contig 11925 bp, 9 predicted proteins | sample ASW8metaG_FD_204518 | JGI IMG/M metagenome (GOLD analysis project Ga0315338, IMG submission 204518) | Ammonia-oxidizing marine archaeal communities from Monterey Bay, California, United States - ASW #8 | ecosystem: Environmental > Aquatic > Marine > Coastal | place: USA: California | collected...
TGGACATCCTCCTTCCTCTTTAAAACCGTTTTCATGTTCAGAAGGAGTTTTTCAGGGGCGAAAAACATTTATAGCACGTACAGGCTATACAGGCGAAGACGGATTCGAAATAATAATTGATTCGTCTGATGCCATTGCAACCTGGAAAGACCTGATAAATCACAATGCAATCGCATGTGGGCTAGGAGCTCGTGATGTACTCAGACTCGAAGCTGGATTGCCCCTTCACGGGCACGAAATGTCAGACACTATCACACCAATAGAAGCGGGCCTGGCCAGGTTTACCAGAAGTCAGGGAGAGTTCGTTGGTTCAGATGAGATTAACCGCCAGAGAATCGACGGAACAGAAAGAAAACTCGTTGGACTAAAGGTTCTTGGACGCAGTGCTCCAAGAGCCGACTATCCGATCTCCTATCAAGGTCTCAACGTAGGGTATGTTACCAGTGGTAGCTATTCGCCTACTCTTGACACCAGCATTGCAATGGGCTACGTTTTGCTACGTTATGCGAACGTTGGGCAAACGCTAGATATAGATATAAGAGGACGTTCAGTTCAGGCAGAAATTGCATCTCTTCCATTCTACTCACGTCCAAGGAGGGCTTAAAATTGAATCCGGACGACCGAAAATACACCAAAGAGCATGAATGGGTCAAGATTCAAGATACTACTAGCAATTTAGCAGTAGTAGGTATCACCCAGTACGCCCAGGATCAACTCGGCGATGTTGTATACATAGATATGCCTGATATAGGGTCAAATATAGTTCATATGGAAAAAATGGGGGAAATAGAATCCGTCAAGGCCGTGTCGGATTTATTTTCTCCCGTCAGTGGGGAAGTAACCAAAGTCAATGGCGAGCTGCTAGATCACCCTGAACTAGTTAATGAAGATCCTTACAATGAGGGTTGGATCTTGCAGGTGATTTTAAGCGACCCACAAGAGCTAGAGGTTTTGATATCCGCTGGAGAATACGAGTCATTTGTAGAAGAAGCGTAATACAAGATCTCGTGCTATCATCAATAGTAGTCAGTAAAGCATAGGAGCCAGCAACCCGTGACCAGCACAGGTCATTTCCAATCTCACTACATACCAAACACTTTGCAAGAACAGGCTGCAATGCTGGCCACGATAAATGCGCGTTCGATAGACGAATTATTCGCAGATATTCCTGTGGCCTTCCGGAATCCCGACTTAAATCTTCCGGAACCATTATCCGAATTAGAAATCCAAAAAGAGTTATCCGGATTTGCAGCCAAGAACCGTGTGTTAAGCAGCGGCCCTTCATTTTTAGGGGCAGGTTCGTATAATCACTTCATCCCATCCATAGTTAAAGCGCTCATCACGAGAGGAGAATTCCTAACTGCATACACTCCTTATCAACCAGAAGTCAGCCAGGGAACCCTTCAAGTAATTTATGAATTTCAAACTCTCATAGCAAATCTATATGAGATGGAAGTAGCTAACGCTGGAATGTATGACGGGGCTACGAGCTTGGCCGAGGGAGTACTAATGGCGTGCCGCGTCACTCGGCGCGACAAGGCTATTGTGATCAACAGTGTATCTCCAGCCTACCAACAGGTGATACAGACATACTGTCAAGCTCAGGGGATCGAAATCGCAACATCTAGCCCATCTGCTGTATCTCCGACACAAGAAACGGCGTGCATAGTAGCCCAATACCCCAATTTTATCGGGGGAATCGAAGATTTAGAGCATTACAGTGAACTTGCCCACAACAGTGGAGCGCTTCTGGTAATATCCTCAGATCCCATGGCTATGGGAATGCTAAAACCCCCGGGGGAATACGGTGCTGACATAGTCACAGGAGAAGGTCAACCGCTAGGAATACCTACAAGCTACGGCGGGCCATACCTAGGATTATTCGCTACAAAGCAGGAATATATTCGACAAATGCCTAGCCGCATAGTTGGGAGAACCGTAGACACACAAGGTCGCTCAGGATTTGTGTTGACCTTACAAACTCGAGAGCAACATATAAGGCGAGAACGAGCTACCAGCAATATATGCACAAACGAAGCCCTGTATGCACTTGCTTCTACAATATATCTCTCAGCCATGGGCAAACAGGGCTTCCGCAAATTGTCCGAACTGTGTTACCACAAAGCTCACTACGCGGCCAATGAAATTTCCAAACTTTCCGGGTATACCGTGCATGATGCTAATCCGTTCTTTCAAGAGTTCGTGATTAACTGCCCCGTGCCTGCACGCAAAATTAATCAGACTCTCCTAGACCATAATATTCTGGGAGGGTTAGATCTCTCTGACTCAACATACAGTGAATTATTACCAAGTAATGTCATTAATGGCATGCTAGTGTGTGTCACTGAGATGAACAGTAAAGAAGACATAGATGCTCTTGTAAGCGTTCTAAAAGGAATAGAATAATATGATCAAGGGTGGCAGCCGGACAACAGACAAGCTCTTGATGGAACGAAGTGTTGCAGATAGAACTGGAACTGTCATTCCACCCTTAGATGTCCCTGAACAACCTTTACTTAGTAGTAATTTATTAAGATCTAATTTGCAATTGCCTGAGGTTTCAGAACCTGAAGTAGTACAATATTTCACCAATCTCAGCCAGATGAATTTCTCTATTGATACTCAGTTTTACCCTTTGGGTAGTTGTACTATGAAATACAATCCCAAAGTAAATGACGAGATGGCTTTCCTTCCTGGGTTTTCCAACATACATCCATTACAGTCAGAAGATTCATCCCAGGGAGCGCTTGAACTCCTATTCAAGTTACAGGGGTTTCTCACCGAAATCACTGGGATGCATGGCGTCAGCTTAGCTACACTAGCTGGAGCACATGGTGAGCTTGCAGGCGTTTTAATGATAAGGGCTTATCACCGCTCACGAGGCGACCATTCCCGTACAAAAATAGCTATCCCAGACAGCGCTCATGGAACAAATCCTGCTTCGGCCGCTATGGCAGGCTTCGACGTAGTAACACTTCCTTCCGATAACAACGGAAACGTAGATCTAGAAGCGTTGAACAGACTAGCAGGGCCCGACCTGGCCGGCGCGATGATCACGCTACCTAGCACACTGGGTATTTTTGATGAGAATATTGTCGAAGTATGCAAAGTGGTGCATGAATCAGGGGGAATGGTATACGGCGACGGCGCCAATATGAATGCACTTCTGGGGCGAGTGAAACTTGGTGAACTAGGTTTTGATGTTGCTCATCTAAATCTACATAAAACATTTAGCACTCCTCATGGAGGAGGGGGCCCAGGGGCCGGGCCAGTTTGCTGTGTAGAATCTCTTACTCCATTCTTAGCAGCACCTGTCATCTCTTCAATTGCAGGAAAGTACAGCCTCACAACTCCTGAACATAGCATCGGTAAGATTAGCGGATTTCACGGTAATTTTGGTGTACTGGTAAGAGCATACACATACATCAGAACCCTTGGGGCTGCAGGGCTAACATCTATCAGTGGTAACGCTGTTTTGAACGCCAATTACATTATGGAATCTCTTAAAGACAAATATTATCTCCCATACGACCGGCGTTGCATGCACGAAGTGGTTTTCTCTGCTGATTGGCAGAAAACCAGAGGTGTCAGTGGTTTAGAAATAGCGAAACGTCTCTTAGACTATGGCTATCATGCGCCCACTATGTACTTCCCGTTAATTGTTCACGAAGCGCTAATGATAGAACCAACAGAATCAGAAACTAAAGAAACCTTAGATGCTTTTATCCAAGCTCTGATCAACATAGACGAAGAATCTCACCAAGATCCTGATCTTGTACAGAATGCACCTCATACTACGCCTGTATCAAGACTGGACGAGGCTCTAGCGGCACGTAGGCCCAACCTGAAATGGCAGGCGGCAGACTAAGCAGTCTGCTGCCTGACGAGCTATTTTCAAAAATCTATCACCTATCCCTGGCGCTCTGACTCTAACACCTGTTTCAAAATTTCGGGATCCACCCTAACTTCTACTCCAGCTCTCTCTTCCTGAAGCAACATTGAGACGCGTGAATCTCTAGCATCCCAACCTCGATTCATAGCTTCAGTCATCTCTGCAAGAGTTATATTAGCTAATTTCATAGGCACATCGAACTCTCGCCCTACTCCAACTGCCAGGTCTACATCTTTTCGTGCTAGCCTGAGTGCAAAATCCGGAGGATCAAAATTACCAGGCAGAAGGTGTTCTGCTAAACCTTCAAAAGTTCCTCGCCGGCCCTGTGCACCACGCCGCACCGCTTGCCACAACGCTAACGGTTCAACACCTGCCTTCACACCCATGGTAAACACTTCCGCTAAAGCAGTTTGGATAATATAACCCGAGCAATTGTGCACTAATTTGGCGACTGCACCGCAGCCAATTGGACCAACGTAGTAAGCTTTATCCCCAATAGCGTCGAGTATAGGCTTATATTTATCAAATAAATCTTTGTCCCCGCCAACCCATATAGCCAGGTTTCTTGATTTAGCTCCTCTAGGACCTCCACTAACTGGAGCATCTAGCACATTAATTCCTCGAGCACCCATAACTTCATGTATATGCCGGATGACAGTCGGCGAATTAGTGCTCAAGTCAAAATATGTTTTACCTTCTTCTAAGCCATCAATAAGGCCCGAATCCCCTAATGCCACAGCTTCTATCTCCACAGGGCCCGGCAAAGAAGTGAATACTACATCGCTAGCTTCAGCAACTTCCCTCGGAGTATCTGCCCAAGTAGCCCCTGCTTCCAAATGAGGAGTGGCAGATTCACGTCGTATATCGTGGACCACCATGTCATTACCACCTTGCAAACAGTTATAAGCCATGTTTGCCCCCATAGTACCTAACCCCACAAAACCTACTTTTACCATCGTGTCCTCCCGCGCCTGAAATTTACATAAAAGTTTTACACATTATCCGAAAGCCAGTTACAGCTTGCAACATCACCAGATCTTGTCAACCTGCAGACAATTGTGCATACTTCAATAGTAATAGCGATTTTACTTAATTACCGAGGAAAATACATGGTCACGCAACAAGAAAACTTATGGGATTTTGAAGCCGTAGAACCTGGACAAGCAGGTAAACCTACTGTCGTTAAACTTACCGCTGAACACATCAGCAGGTACGCCAGAACAGCACAAAACCGTGATTCCCGTTATGTAATACAGGGTGTAAACCAAGAATTTGATGGAAAAATGGTTCCCATGCCAACCATGTTACTAACCTACGCACCTCTACTACGAGACGAGATCGCCGATAATAACGGCTTCATAGCAGTTGAAGAAAGTAAAACAGACCGAAGGCAGACACCTTTCGCAAAATGCGAGGCCCATTGGTTTAAGCCTGTACACGAAGGCGACACTCTAACTGCTAATAGGAAAGTCCTAGAAAAATTCGAGAAACGCGGTAATAGATTCGTGACTTTTAGAGTAGAAGCAACGAACCAAAACAATGAAACGGTCGCTCACTTTGATTACACATGTATTTTCTCTTACTCCAAAGGACAAAGAGATGTGCCAGTCGAAGCAGGCACCGCAGTTCCAGAGATAATCGATGAACAAACACCAACAGAGACCGTGACAACATCGGAGTTTGTCGATTTCTCCTCAGCAAATATAGGAGATCGATTGAAGCCACTAATAATTTCAGAAAGTGCCGAAATTATGATACGTAAAAATGATCTCACGCTCGCAGGAAAATACAAACCTAGTAATATTCACACGGACGAAGATTTTGCCAATAAAAATATCTTCGCTGGAGTAGTAAATTCAGGTCCAGCAACCATGTCTTACGTAGATCAAATGCTAGAGAAGAACTTCCCTCTGCGAGCGTTCTACAATGGAGGAAGCTTGCTTATGAGGGCCATTACTCCGTTCAGATCGGGGGACACTGTAACGTTTGAAGGCGAAATAACTGGTAAGACCGAGAGTAACTCTCAGAATACCCTTGAAGTAAGAGTTAAAGGCACAAATCAAAGGGGTGAACTAGTATCGTTATCTGACGCAACTATGGTCATGAGTGAAATTAGTCGATAGCAAATATTATCTAACCCCTATAATACACTTTCGGATCGCTCTTCAACGGAAAGGCACGGTCAAGCCGTCTCATTTGATCTTCGCTTAAATACCATCCTACTGCCTCACAGTTCTCCTCAGTATGCTTAACGGTATTAGCCTTTGGGATTGCTACTACATTCGGATGAGCTGTACACCAATTCAGAGCTACTTGTGCGGGGGTTTTTCCAACTTCATCGGCTATATTTTTTAACACGCCTCCCGGACTAGTATCACCTTTGCCAACGATTCTTTTGACACCTCCCATAACACTTGAAGTGTTACTTAAAGACCCACTAGCTAGAGGAGTATATGCAAGAATAGTTATATGATTCTGCATACAGTAATAAAGTAGTTCTCGTTCGATTTCACGCTTATTCAGATTGTATAGAACTTGGTTAGATACTATCGGATACTTTGACATCATTCCCCGAGCTTCTTCCAAATCCCTAACCGAAAAGTTGCTAACACCAATATGTTTCACCACTCCAACATCTACCAACTCTTCCATAGCTCGCATTGTTTCTCCAATGGGAACATTAGAATTAGGCCAGTGAACTTGGTAAAGGTCGATGCTGCTAACACCGAGTTGTCTCAAACTTCTCTCGGCAGCGCGCATAATCTCGTCGTACTTAATGTGGCTGCCAGACACTTTTGTAGCCACTAAAACTTGATTTCGCATACCAGATATAGCGTCTCCGACTGCGTCTTCAGTTTTATACATTTCAGCAGTGTCTATTAAATTAGCTCCTAAATCGATACCCCTGCGTAAAGGCATGATCCCACCTGTATATTTCCAGGTCCCTAACCCTATCACGGGAATCATCACATCTGTTCTACCGAGTTTCTTATATTCCATAACATAGCCCCCGAGCAAACATTAATATCTCGAACCAGGCCCTCTGAATATCCCAATCAACTCAAACATTATGGTCGCAGTGTACGATAGCCCATGTGAACATGTATAGTACCGGCCATGACTTGACTCGAATGAATGAGGTTAAATGAAATGCCAGAACAATGGAATGAAGAACAGCTTCTTGAACTAGCGCGTAAATTCAGCTTCCGAAGTCGTATGGATAAAAATACCGTATCCGGTCCAATTTTCGTGCGTGGCAGGGGATCAATAATTCAAGATATTAATGGAAAAGAATATCTTGATTTTAACTCCGGGCAAATGTGCGCTGCCTTGGGCCACAACCACCCCAAGATAATACAAGCCATCCAGGAGAGTTGCGAGACTCTTATTCATAGCCACATGAGCATGTTTAACGATCGTGAAATCATATTGGCTAGTCGATTAGCTGACATCAGTCCTCAGGGCTTAACCAAAAGCATGTTCCTCACGTCCGGAAGTGATTCAAACGAGGCAGCCATACTGATAGCTAAAAGGTACACCGGAGGATATGAAGTCGCGAGTCCGATAGTAAGTTTTCACGGGCTTAGTAACTCCACTAGGGCTCTGACATTCAGCGGATGGCATGATAGCTACGGCCCATATGCCCCTGGCAATTACCCGATACTGGCCCCATATAGATATCGTTGCTCATTTTGCAAGGACAAAGGTGGTTGTGATTATACCTGTCTAGATACAAGTTTTGATTTACTAGACGCTCAAGCGGACAGACAAATGGCAGGGATTATAACTGAACCTTTATTCAGTGCTGGAGGTGTAATAGACCTTCCTTCAGGCTGGCTGAAGGAACTGCAAACAAGATGCCACGAACGCGGGATGCTATTGATCTTGGACGAAGCGCAGACCGGCCTGGGAAAGCTCGGTGATATGTGGGGCTCAGATAACGAAGGAGTAATACCGGATATATTCACAATATCCAAGCACTTTGGAGGTGGAATAGCTATAAGTGCAGTCATAACAACAGAAGAAATAGAATATAAAGTGTCCGAGACTGGTTTCGTGCTGGGACATTCTCACTCTAACGACCCGCTACCAAGCAATGCTGCCATCGCTAGTATAGACATAATATTAGAACAAGGTCTTGTTGATGTCGCGAAGCGTATCGGTTCATATTGGAGAGGCCATTTACAAGCATTATCAGACAAATATGAAATAATAGGCGACATACGCGGAAGAGGATTACTCCAAGGAATCGAATTAGTCAAAGATAAGACCAGCAGAGAACCCGCACACGCTATAGGACAAGCCATAGCCAGAACATGCCTTGACGAAGGTCTAATATTCAGTTCAAGACGAGGCGGTTCTGTATTTAGATTTGTACCTCCCTTTACTACGACAGAAAGTCAGCTAGATCAGGCAGCAGAAATTCTGAGTTCAGCCATTCAAGGGGCTCTCTAAAAGTTCTTTAAAATCACCGTATTAAACCCTTCGTCGATCAGAGACCATTAGAGAAGGCAATATAGCTATCAATAGTGTGACAGCCGCAAATCTTAAGAAATTGTGGAAAATCGATAATCCCGATAAAAGAACCTGATTGTTATAGTGCCATAATTGTTCTTCAAATTCTTGAGCCGGCTGGCCTATTTCTAAAATTGGAAACTGGATCGCTGAGGTTAGAACCTCAAAATGCCCTACTCCCCAAGCCGCGAGAGCGGCAAGACCTAGAGTCATACCTAACATCCGCGCAACGACCACTAAAGCCGCTGCCGTAGCCCAATAATTGTCACCAACTACGCTTAACGCAGTAGTTAAAATAGGAGATATCACCAAGCCAAACCCGAATCCAGTAATAGCTAAATGAAGAGTTAACGTCACTTCATTTAAAGTTAATTGCCAACCTGACATCAGATATAGGCCAAAAGCAGCGACAGCTAACCCTCCGATAGTGATCCACTTTGCGTTAATCCAAAACAACACAAGTCCACCCAGGACAGCCCCTACGGGAATTAATAATGTCATCTTTAATAGCCAAAGTGCTCCAGTTGTAGCGTCTTTCCCCATAACCGTATTTGCCATCAAAGGGACAGTAACCATGGCTACTATCAGCGCCCCTCCGACCAATAATTGAGCTATGTTGATGCTGATAAAAGTAAGCGACGTAAATAGGTGTCTAGGAAATAGGGGCGCTGCAGATTTTTTTTGTTGAATAAGTAGTGCGAAACAAAATAACAATCCACAACTTAACAACACTAGGCCAACGGCAGAGAAACCGTTAAAGAGGCTTTTTTGCGACAACCCTATCGTCGCTGAAGCCAACATTAATAACATCAAAAGTGCGCCAATATAATCCACATGGCCTTCGTATGTTTTAGAATTGGGCAAAATCACAAAGGTAGCTAATAGAATTAACGCTTGAGGTACATTCAACCAAAAAATCCACCGCCAGTTCGCCATTTCCAAGATCGCAGCACCGTAGATAGGCCCCAACATAGAACCCGCTTCCGCAGCTCCGGCAATAATCCCGAGTGACAGGCCTCTTAATTTGCTGGGTAATAACAAAGCAGTTATGGCCATACCGACCGGAACAGTAGCTCCGCCTCCGGCGGCTTGTATGAATCTTGCCGCAACCATCCACTCCAAACTGGAAGATACCGCAACCAACACACTCCCCAAGATAAATATCATCAGAGCAATTTTATATACCCTGGCACACCCGTAAACATCGGCCATACGTCCAACTAACGGCATGGCAATCGTATATCCCAAAAGATAAGAAGTAATAATCCAAGAAGCTCTATCAAGGTCAGTAATCGTCACATTAAGATCAACCATAATAGTCGGCAAAGCTGTCACCACTACTGTTTGATCAAGAGCTGTTATAAAAGCGCCTGCCCCAACTAGAAGCAGTAATATTGCAGGAGTTATGCGGCTATACCTAGCGTCCATATGCTGACGCACCTAATCAGGCGCCGATATATTTGCCGCCGCAGGTGCATCACTGAGGGTTAATTTTCTGAGCATATTTGATGTGTCTGAAGGTACCAATCTCCCAGAAATAGTTATCTCATATATCATATTCGTGCCTTTATCTATCACAAGTCCAATTGAAATATCATTGCCAGGATCTGTTCCGACAATAAACGTATTTATGATATCTGATGAATTCGTGCCATCAATGTAAAAAAAGTCATTGTCATCAGGCATGGATTCTGAAAAAGTAACGTCACCTAATGATGATACGATCGCAAGTAGCATTTCCTTTAAATTCAATATTCGTATTGGCAGCATATCAGAGGGAACTTCCTGCCACTGACCAGACAAAAAATCTGTCATATAAGCCGAGTCTTCGACAATGATCACAGTTGTCTCCATTAGCATATTGCCTAATGTAGCTGACACAGTAAATTCTGCTCTATTTGGAAACTGTATTAACCCTTGGACATCAGTCAATAAGATACCAGGAAGAAGTTCTGTACCACCTTCGGAATGGGACAATGCAAACTTAGTCGCCTCTAAGGTTTCTATATTAGAAGCCACATTTAATAATATGTCAGAAGGGCCTAACTCTGGCTCTGTGTTAATTCTCATACCACTGCAGGCAATCGTCACCACGGCGATAGTAAGAAAGGCCAGTATTGTCTTAAAGATCATCAGTTCCAAGACCAAAAAGCAACAGCACCTTCTCCTATTTCCTTAGGTAAGTCAGATCCGTCTACGGTCAAAACATACACTCTTGAGCCGGTGGGAGTATGACCATTACGGCGTTCAAAAGGAATCTTTTCCGTGCCCGTTACTACCAGTTGCGTACTATCGGGCGACCACATGGAGTGCGAATACGCGTATTGATCGAAAAAGCTCAGAGCAGTAAGAGTATCCGCAGATGGTTGAAACCGAAATAACACAACTGGTTCGCTCAATTCCGGCGAAGTTATATCTTTTACCTTCCATTCAAATTCTCTGTTTTCTGAATCTAACGACACCCAAGCTATATACCTAGCATTGGGAGACCAATAATACGCCATGAAAGGCTCTTCGCACACAACCTGGTCCACAGTCCCACTGGGAGAAATAATTCGCAGTCGATTAAATACGGATGTCTGATCATTATCCTGATCAGCCAAAGCCATCATGTCTGATTGAGGGGACCATGAAAAAGCAGAGGACACCCCTATATCTCCAAAATCTGTATCTTCCATAGGTCGGTCAGAGTGAGACATTCGTAAAACGCGGCCATTAACTTTTTCCTCAATATAGGCTATCCGTAAACCATCTTTAGAAAATGCCGGAGCCCTAAAACTTGTCGATAGACCTAAGTCCCTGGATGGACTATCCGAGGTAACCCTGTCGTTCAATTTTACTGTTTTACCAAGATGAACTAATACTGATAAATCCACCGAACCCCAACTGTAAAACAACGGTGCTCCAATTTCTAATACTTTAATGGACATATCATTGGTTTCGTCAGTATCTACGACGTACAGAGTCAATCCCAATCTGGTGGAAGCTAAGAAAGACAAATGTTGACTATCGGGAGCCCAATACAGATAGTGAGGCGAGTTCTCAGCAACCATGGCCGTGACATCCGGATTTTCTATGGTCGTCGATCTGCCAGAAATCACATCAATAATTTGTATGTCAATGACTGCTTCCTGGTTCCCTGGCAAACTTATTCTAGACACCGCTAATTTTGTACCATCAGGAGACCATGTCGGCCATGAATGAAAACTTCCCTGGCTAATTCCTTGAGCCATCAACGTCCCGACTGAACCTGACTGCACGTAACTAGAACCAGTCATTTGCTGCCTTCCAGTTCCATCTGGGTCAATGGTATAAACAGTGCCTGAAGAATCTACGTACGCTATACGATTCAAGGTATAATTACCATCCAAACTATTTTGACGAGAAGTCGCATTCCCAGGAAAAATAAATTGGCAGCCAATCATAGACATTAATAAGAATAAACTGCCATATCGGCCAATCGGTGATAGATACCTATGCAGTCGAGGGTTCCATACTGTACAGGATTCATGTTTATC
>Ga0315338_1004086_pt1 | contig 11924 bp, 7 predicted proteins | sample ASW8metaG_FD_204518 | JGI IMG/M metagenome (GOLD analysis project Ga0315338, IMG submission 204518) | Ammonia-oxidizing marine archaeal communities from Monterey Bay, California, United States - ASW #8 | ecosystem: Environmental > Aquatic > Marine > Coastal | place: USA: California | collected...
TCTAATCCGCAGGTCGCATGTTCGAATCATGCCCGGGGCGTTCGGGAAGGGGGTTTTTGGGGGGCTCCTGTTCCAGTTGTCGGCAAATGCGTCAGCGCTTTGTTGCGCCTTAACAACAACACCCCCGTGAATACGGAGGTGCTGTGGGGTGCTGGGTTGTGGTGGGGGCACTGAGGACAAGCTACATTGGTTCCTGCAAACTAGCTGCCCTAGTAGGAGAACGAAATGCCACGCCACTTTCATACAAAAATAGTCGGCATCTCTTATGAAGAGTCGCGGAAGTCCGCTGTAGAACAAACAGCGATAGCAGAGCAGCTGGTGTTTTCAAAACCAGATCCTCCACTAGAAGACTATCCCCATGCGCTTGAAATCCACAACCAGGTTGGTGAGTGTCTTGGATTTCTTAGAGACTCACTGGCTATTGAAGTGGATAACAAAATTAAGGGGGGATATCGCTACGTATTGATCGTCAAAGCGTTGACTGGCGGGACTTCGAGCAAGCCAAACCGCGGCGTTAACTTGCTAGTTGTTCAGTGTGATCCAGACGAGGGGAGTGAAGAAGCAGCTGCGTATGTAAATACGTTAATTGCTCGCGACGAAGAGTTGGCTTCAATTGTCTGTGCCGCTTCGGCAGAAACTGCCGTTGCCAGTTCGCCTCAAACTGACCCACGCCAGGATCATGTTGCCCCGCAAAGGACTTCAAGGCACAACAAAGTAGCATCGTTTAATCCACTCAAGTCTATCTCTGCGACTTCGATAGTCGCGGCTAAGCGCGCTTGGAATAGCTTTGATGAGTGGTGTGGAGGCTATGAGGTCCAAGAAGAAAGTGCATTGGCTTCGAAGGCCCAGGAACTCATAGGCATTATCAAAACTACGGGGTCAGCATTTGATTTCTCTGACGCTTGTGAGTTTATGGGGGTAGATGAGTCAGACAGATGTGATGTTGCAAAGCTTGTGTTTGAGGAGATTGTCCGGCGTGCTTGGGAAGATCATGTCTTGGATGAAGAAGAAAAGCGGACTTTGTCTTGGCTCTATTGCAGGTTGGATCTAGACAAGAAGTGGGCCAGGGCTGCCATTGCTCACTTGCGACCCTAGTTGTTTGAACAACACCCTCGTGAATACGGAGGTGCTGTGGGGTGGTGGGTTGTGGGGAGACTCAGAGAACACCTCATCAGTCAAACGACGCGTCGTTCAGTTTCCAATACACAGGTGTCCCTTTGATGTTTTCGTTTTCCTTCGCATAGTCAAGAGCAGTCTTCCTCTTTGTGTGCGTTGCCCTGGGGCTTCTTGGAACTAGGTGTGACAGGCGTGAACAACATCCAACCCCCGATCTCCTCGAGTGCGGACATATGCGCCGGATTGGGATCTTCTGCCGTGTAATGAGGCACTCCCGACTGCTTGCATAACTCCGCCAGACGAGCGTGGAACCCGAGCGTCGGCTTCGGGCGATCTGAGTAATTTGATTGTGGTTCTGACATGCTGCTCATGCTCCTGTTGGTTGAACGCAAATTCCTGTTCGAAACAATAACGACGACTTCGTCACATTGGCCCCGTGAGGCTGTGCAGGCCCTTCATTCGTAAGTCATTCTGTGCAGCCCTCAGCACTGGAGTCCTCCCGTCGATTCGATGCTGCCAACTCCAGCCGCTCAGCCATCTCACCGAATCGCTTCAGCAACTTCTTCCGCACACCCCAGGCGATCGTCCAACTCACATGGAGGAAACCATCGGCTGAACTGCAGTCGTCCTCTTCGTCGTCGATTGGTTCTTCCACCCACTCCGTTTCAAGCTCGGTGTTGCCGCCGAGTTCCTCCACATGAGGTGCGATGCTGTCGTACCACTCGGAGTAATCACAGTTGCGGGTTACGATGGCGTTGACGGGAATCTTGTGGCCTGCGATTTCGTCCATGCACTGCCAATCGATGCCAGCATTCTTGGCAGACTCGTACGCTAACGAGAGCACCTCCACCACCTTGACAAGATCTGGATTGAAGTGTCTGAGCCACGCATCTGCTCCTGCACTCTCCCCCCACGGAACACCTTCGTTCGGATCGCTGCACCCACCAGCAAGCCCCCACTCACTGTCGTCCGATGGCTCAGCAGGTTTCTCTGGTGCTTTGGATCGCCTCTCTGCCTCCTTTGCTGCCGCTTTGACTTTCTCGCGTTCAGCCCGCCGGAGGGCTTCGGCCTTCTTCTTGATGGTTGTCCACCCAAAGCCATCTTTCTCACAGAGGGCTTTGGCCTTGTCCAACTCACCACGAAGCACCATGTTCACCAAGCCCTCCACCATCATGGCCGTCGGGCTGGTGTAGGCGAATGGGCCCGTCAGATCGAGATCGTCTTCGATCACAGCTTCGGTCCGATTTGTGTTGCGATTGGCCATTTCATATCTCCTTGGATTCAGAACATGTTGGAAGTTGCTTCAGTTCAATCTTCATCGTGCTCGTCTTCGTCTTCGCGGTGAAACTCCTCAAGCCACGCTTCAAAGCGAGACTTGAACCAGCCTTCCAACTCCGGATAGAAGGCCGACTCAATATCAAACCATCGCCACGCGGAATCGGTGCCGCTTTCGTTGCCCCAGGCCCACTTAAATTCCTGTTGTGTCTTGGTTGTCATGCTGCTGTCTCCTCTTGCCCTGTGGCTGGTCCGAGGTCCGTGAGGAAGTCTTGGTTCCACTGGAAGAGATCGGAAGATGCATGGAAGAGCCGGAGTCCGACACTACGTGCCATAGCGGATGCGAGGGACCGATGCTGCCCGGCGGGTAGTGGTTCTCCTTGCCCCAAATCTCCGCCACTCGTGAGGAGCGTTCTGCGACTGCTTTCTCTAGTGCCGCCTGCTCTTTTTTGGATCGCTTTAGTGGCATTGTCAAACGCCTCCCTTTCCGATTTGGTCAGTGATCGCATGTTGCGCACACACTGAAAGCACAACGATGGCGCACACCCCTGACGTTCTGGAGTGACCAACACCACCCGTATGTCAACCGAGAGGACGCATCGACATGCGCCTGATGTGCTGGCAGTACGTGCTACCGACACACCCCAAAAACGAAGCAATCCCGCTTCGTTGCCTCTCGGCCGCATCTGAATTCCCCTATGTTGAAGGGATTTTCGTGCCACCTTGCCCGGGCAGGCAGGTTGGCGAGGGCGTCGGCCCTCTCTTGATGCACGTGCATTGTATCAGAATCTCTCCCCATCAACAACACCCCCGTGAATACGGAGGTGCTGTGGGGTGCTGGGTTGTGGTGGGGGTTACGGGCAGGGGCCCCAGGCGGAGATGACGGCTAGAAGGTCGTCGGTATCAACAAGTCCATTACCGTTCACATCAGCATTCTCTCACGATGTGTGAGCAGAGGTAGAATGCGGGTCCACTGGAGGGCCATAAGTCGTGTCTGAAGTATCGAAATATCATGGCGGTCGGCCTGCAGTATCTGGGGCGTTTCGATGCCGCCAACTCAAGGAACAGCTTCTGGCAGCAGAGCACAACTTGGCACAAGCCGAGAATGAGCTCAGCTTGCTCATGCCCCTCGAGCCACCACTCAACTCTAAGGGGTGTCCTCGTAGAGGTGAAGTCCTAGTGCCGCAATGGTGGCCGGAGGTCAATCTAGAAGTGCAAGTCAGTTTGACATTGCATGAGGCCCTTCGTAATTGCGTTTCGGCTTCGTTTTTCACCGAATACCGCGTAAGCAACATGCTGCAGACCCTGCGATGGTTTGCTCGCGAGCCTGAGAGCACATTCGTCTATAGGGGGATGTTGCCGGCAGAGCACCTGGAGTTCGAACAATCCATTCAAAAGGTATTCGTAGAGCGTCCTGTATTTGGGTCTGAAACGGTACAGGTAGACGCTCCGGTGGTGGTCGCGCATCTCGAGTACGAGGGATGGATTGACGAGGCTTGGTACGACGAAGATGCAGCGGTAACAGAGACGAGGCCAAGTCCGAAAGCATCGGTTGGGTTGAAGAGAACGCTGATTTGCGATTACGACTCATGGGAGTCGGAAGACGATGAAGATTATGAAGAGGAAGATGGCGAGATGGAATTTCGCCTTGATCTTCTGGTTTGTGGGCCAGATGAAGAGACTGCCATTGCGGATTGGAATTATCTCTCCGAAATTATCCGGTGTTCCTACACCCACGAGGCTGCTACACACAAAGTTGATTACACGCGACGGCGTGTAGAGACATTGAAGGAAGAACTTGCTTCTTGCGAGGGTGGGTAGCTGAGGGTGGCCCTAGTTACAGAAGTTAAAAATCACACGATATATGCTTCATTACTAGGCGTTCTCATCGGCCTGTATACGTGATGTTTTGGCAAGGTGGATTGATCTTGCTTCTTCTACAGCCTTCTCTAACTTCGCAATTGCAGATTGTCGATTTTGGTACCAATCAGTAGACCAAATGCGGTAAAGATTCCACCCCTTTCTTAGTATTTGCTCTTCGCGGATGGCATCCCTCATGCGTGCTGTTGGAGATGAGTGATACGGTGCTCCATCGCATTCAATTCCAAGGATAAATGAGTCTTGCCCTGGAAGCCGTACGCCAATATCTACAAAGTAGTTTGCGACCCCGACCTGATACACGGCTTCCACGCCAAAGTTAGCTAGAGCATTAGCTACAGATATTTCAAAGTCAGAGTCTGGTTCACGCCTGTTATCTACCTTTCCGTGATCAGGTAGAATTCCTTCGTCTACGTACTGCAGGTAGTTGCGCATTGCAATTCGACCTTTGCGTCCAACATCAGCGCTGATATCTCCGTGTCGCATGCTAGAAAATACACGGACCTGTTGCTTCGCCCTAGTTACAAGAACGTTTAGTCTTCTCCAGCCAGTTTCTAAATTGATTGGGCCAAAGTTTTGGGCAACTCTGCCGCCCACTTCGGTAGGGCCGTATGTGTATGAGATAAATATTACATCTCGCTCGTCACCCTGGACTCTCTCGAGATTCTTAAAGAAGCATTTCGCATTTGTACGTGATTCGTACTTAGCAAATACTCTTTCAGCCGCAGGGTCCTGATTAATTCTAGCGCTTAGAACGGTCTCAATTAAGTCAGACTGCTGGCGATTGAATGTTGCTACCCCCAAGCTAGGAGCAGTCTCAAAGCTTTCGTATTTTTTCGCGTGCGCGAATATCGCATCTACAATTGCATTTGCCTCAACAATGTTTTCTTTATTAACAAACAGCCCATTGGTGTTCTGGAGGTACACCCCAAGGTCTACGCTTGAAGAAGTGGGGGAGGGCGAGGGGAATATCGTTAACTCGCCGTCGTAAAAGTAGTGGTTCGAGAATGCAATAAGAGATTCGTGCTCACTTCTATAGTGAACCTTAAGTCGTCGCCTATTTCTGTTTCCAATATTTGTAGTGGCAATATCAAGAATCGATTCACCGCCATCAGCTACTGTTTCCTCGTCTGGATCGATATCTTCATTGGAACCAAACGAAAAGAATTTGGTTGGTGGTAGCTGGTTGGGATCACCAACAATAATGGCTGATTTGGCTCGTAATAGTCCGCCATATGCTGTTGCGGGCCTTAGCTGACTAGCCTCATCAAAGATTACAACATCAAACATTCCAAGTTGCTTTGGTAGTACTTCAGCTACTGATGTGGGGCTCATAAGAATGCATGGCGTAGCTTGACGAATAGCCTTTTCTGCTCGCTTAAATATCCATCGCAGTTTTCGCTTACGCGGACTTTTAGTCTGGTAGTGTTCAATCAACTTTCGATCAGTAAGATCGCTTACTAGTCTCCCTGAGGTTCCAGCAGAAATCATGCGCCTAGGTATATGCGTTGCATATTCATACTTTGCATTCGACAGCTCAGACAATTCTTTAATAAGTGCTTGGTACCTAACCCTGGCTGCTGCCAGGCTAGGGCCACTGGTATCATGAAGTGGTGCCGAATCTTGAATTTGTGAATTCGTGAAATGCTGGTAGATAGAACATTCGTAGTCAGATGACACTTCATTAGGCTTACGATTGCCGTTAAATACTTGATCAATCCATAAGCAAAGGCCATAGCTCTCGGCGCGGGAACGTACGCGGCAAATTTGCTTCCAAATAGGGAGCATTTCGCTGTTGTTTACGACGGCGTTTATAAGATGTACGTAGCTATCTAGGGTGCGGTCAGCATTATGATTGTTTCTATCATTGCTACCTTGTAAGTACGACTCTATATCTACGCATTTTTCCAGGCATTCAGAAACCCGGGTCTGTATCTCATTCAAAGTAGTGCGAGTCAATGCCCAATTAGCAAGCGGGTCTTCGATTAAGAATGCATCCTGCCATGATTGTGGTAGTGATGAGTTGCGAACTAGTAGGACAAAGTCGCACAATTTAGAGGCAGTTGTTACCGAATCAGCCAGGGTGGCATCTTTTACAAACCCACTAATATCAAGCTTTGATGTCAACTCATTAGCAGTGCGTGCGGCAGTTGCTTGATCTAAAACTTCAGATAGTTTCACTGCGCTAATATCTGGAAGCTCTTTGTAAAGACGGGTTAATATTTGATAAATATCCTTCGTCTTATCCACGAATAGCTGAACATCATCCCACTTGGCCGTGTTTACATCATTGCTAAATGGAGATACTGCGTCTTCATTTAGCCAGGTAAATAGTGGGCGGACAGCATCCACCATGCTAGCAGTAGAGAGTGTTTGAGTCTCGCCACGTAGTTTTGCCCCGACTGAATCTAGATCAATAGAAAATCTAAGTTTGAGATCACGAAGCTTGCTTAGGAGTTGCAGCGACTCTACAAACGTGTCAAGGGAATCTTGGCTGTCGGGCCTGATATCCCTCCAAATAGAACTCATTTCTTGGTTCTTTCGATCCCACTCACTCAAGCTTTGTAAATAATCGCTGAGTTCTATAAGAGATCCAGATGTCAATGTGTCATTAATGCATTTAGGATCAGTCGAAAATAAACTCACAACTTTCTTTAGCTTGTGCCATGAAGGTCTCAGCAGTTTGAATGGCTTTATGGCTACAGCGCGTGCTTCGAGTGCAAGCTGTGTAACAGTATCTTCTGTTGGAATGCCGCGAAAATCGAACTTCTTCTCTAGTGATTCACGACTTGCGAGAAGAGTTCTCCACGCTTCGGCCGCTGCCTCGCATTTATTTATCTGGGGAGTCGTGAGTAATGAGCTATCAAACGAATCTTTGAGTCGCGTTTCGAGAGATTCAATAGTCTTGCGTGATCTCAAGAACGCCGCTGTCTCTTCAAGAGTGCCCCATCGCTCATGGCCTTGTAGGCTGATTACATCCCTGGTTTCTTCGATACGAGACCAGGCACTTGATAAGTATTCAATAGAGCTTAGAAAGCTATTGCATGTTGAGCTTAGAATGCTGGCTGGACTATCTTTGCTGAGTACAGAAGTGACTTGTTCAACGTACTCACTACTTAGACGTATCCAGCATAGATCAAGGCCCTTAATCGCATTGCTAATCTTTTTCAGTGTTGACTTGATGTCGCCTGCTTGATCTGCTGATAAAGACAATGAGAAGTTAAGCTGACCCAAATCTGAAGGTGGGTTGCAGCTAAGCAAATCCACTAGTCGTGATGGCTGCAGATGCATTAAATCATCACGGTCAAATCCTCGGAGTTCCTGCTTGCTAGAGAGTTCGCACGTGTAATCAATCGAGAGTAATACGTCGCTGGCTATCGATCTAATGTGCTCTCGTTCACTGGGCATATAACCCGAAGCATCAATGCCTTCCCACGGACGTAATGTCTCAGTAGCTACTGCCCCATCAGTGTCTGTCCCGAGAATGTCTTGGAGTTCCTGGAATAAAGATTGGCGGAGGCCCAGTTCTTCAGTAGATGTGGGTATTGATGAATTTGGCAACTCATGGCAAACCAATGCGCCGTTGTCAATTAGACTTGAGCACCTCCACATCATGTCCCATACTGAAATGTCAGTGATAGGATGTCGCTGATGGACTGCATCTAAGTATTCAGATATTTTACGTTGCTCTTCTTTGAGTGACGCTATTTTTTTATCGTATTCCTTCTCGCTAAAAAACGGGCGAGTACTATTGGATAGACGTTTATTCAGGTGACTTATGACGGATGTCGAGGTTGCTCCCTCGGAGTGAGCGCTGAGCGCATAGGGAGCAAGGCCAATGTCAGAAAGTCGGTCGTGTACTACATCGAGTGCAACCTTCTTTTCGGCAACAAATAGCACTGACTTCTTTTGTGATATGAGTAGAGCGATTAGATTTGCGATAGTTTGACTTTTGCCGGTACCTGGCGGGCCGTCAATGACAAGCGACTTCCCTTCCAAGGCATCAACAATGCATGCAATTTGAGATGGGTCTGCCGGAAGAGGAGTATGCAGCTTGTTTGCTATGGGGTGGTCGTCTCCGTAGTCTTCAGCCTCCTCGCCTTGATCATCATTACCATCGCCATACAGGACTGATCTGATGAGATCGTGGGAAGCTATATCTTGATCCTCCCAGGCTGAAGGGTCGAGGTCCATGATTATTGACTCGTTCCTGTAAGGAAGCATGTCAATCCGTGCACGACGCACAACACGAAATGGGAGGTCATTCTGTGCGATCCAGCCCAGCACTTCTTCTAAATATTCCTCTGGAGTGGTAGTTGCTTCCGCAAGATCAGGAAGGCTGCAATAGCGTTCGTCTTCCAGAAGTTCACGAAGTGCATTATTAGATCTGCATTCTTCGGAGTACGACTTGAGTTCGTTCTTCTTTCCTCTACCTTTTTCCTTTTCTAGGCTGACTGGGACCAGGAATAATGGTGCCAGCTTTGTTTCACCGGGTTGACTAATGCGTTCGTACTCTAGGTAGCCAATAGAGAGAAATAGGTTGTTATAACCCTTTTCTTCCTTATTACTATCCGAACGATTTCTAATGTGATCTAATCGCTTCTCCAGCTTAGATTCATTAGTTAGTGTCTGCAGCCATTTATCTTGGTGATGGTCTTCGGGAGCAGCGCCATCTTGTTCTGGCAATTCGTAGCTAACGTCTTGCTCTTCTGGATTAATGTCATTCCGGTCGTAGTAGATCTCTAGGGCATCAAACTCAAACGACTTTCCATTGAGTAGCCGTTCATAAATCTGATCTGGGAGTTCATCAATTATGTCTAAGGCTGTTGATGAGGATTCACGAGTATTCAGCAGCTGACTTCGAGCATGATTGCGAAGTTCATATGCGTGCCTCTGGATGTCATTTATGAGTTGACTATCGGATAGCATTCATGCGTCCTCATATCTTTATTTCAGGACGTTCTAGTTAGTTGTAATGATATTCTGTTTGATATTTCTTGGGGAAATGTGCTGCCTGCATAGCGCTTCAGGAGCAATCCGCCGCCATCTGAGTGTCTCATCAGCCTGGCAACGGTGGGAATGGGGACACCTTGCTGGATCAGGAGATCCCCGAAGGTTGCCCTGAGGGAATGGAAGTCAATGGTGTGACCGTCTTCATCTTCTGTGGGCAACCCAGCAATCACCAAGTCCTTCCTAAGCCTGACTGCACCACGAGCGAATCGGGATACATCGGAAAGGTCATCACCTCGCTCTATCGATGGCGTGCCTCGGGCAAGCAACTCAAGGAACTCGCAGGGGATGAGACGATCGAAATCGTGTTTGAATTGACCTTCAGGTGATTCACCGAACGAGGTCCGGCCCTACATCGCAAGGGATGCCCCTGCCCTGTTGGCCGCTTTGGCCAGCAGCGTCGGCTTGCCATCATGCCACCGAGTCCGGGGTACATTAGAACCTTGATGACCGAGCAACCCCCCAATCCAGGCCCGGGTGCCGAGCAGCCCGGATCCGAAGAATCGACGCGTCGTGATTCTGAGGCGATGCTTCGTGGGAAGTCGACACGGGACCCGATCCTCGGCACCACCGTCGATCAGTACAGCATCAAGCGTGTGATCGGCGAGGGCGGCATGGGCGTGGTCTACGAGGCCCTGCAGCAGTCGCCCCGCCGAACGGTCGCCCTCAAGATGATGAAGCGGGGGGTGACTTCCAAGAGTGCGCTCCGCCGCTTCGAGTACGAGGCGCAGACCCTTGGTCGTCTTCGCCACGATGGGATTGCCCAGATCTACCAGGCGGGCACCTGGGACGACGGCTCAGGGAGCAGACCGTGGTTTGCGATGGAGTACCTGCCGGGTGCCAAGACACTGACGCGATACTGCAAGGACAAGAAATTCGGCACCCGCGAGCGCCTGGACATCTTCCGCAAGGTGTGCGCCGCCGTGCAGCACGGTCATGCCAAGGGCATCATTCACCGCGACCTCAAGCCCGGAAACATCCTGGTCACCTCCAGCGGCGTGCCAAAGGTCATCGACTTCGGTGTGGCTCGCAGCACCGACTCTGACCTGGCCGTCACCACGCTGCAGACAGACGTGGGGGCCTTGATTGGCACGCTCCAGTACATGAGCCCGGAGCAGTGCGATGCCGATCCAAACGACATCGATATACGCAGCGACGTGTACGCGTTGGGCGTGGTGCTGTACGAACTGCTGTGTGATCAGCCGCCATATGCGCTGCGCCACGCAGCAATTCATGAGGCTGCGAGGATCATTCGCGAGGAAGAGCCGCCGAAGCCTTCTTCTTTAGACAAGCGTCTTCGCGGAGACATCGAGACGATCACGATGAAGGCCTTGGAGAAGGATCGCGACCGGCGGTACCAGTCTGCGATCGCACTTGAAGAGGACATCCAGCACTATTTGAGTGACGAGCCGATCTCGGCGAGGCCGCCCGGTGCCATTGACTACCTGCGACGCTTCGCCCGCAAGTACAAGGTGGCCGCGTCTTCGATTGCAGCGGTCTTCGTGGTGCTGGTCGCGGCGGTCGTGGTCATTTTGATCATTGCCGTCAAGGCCGAGCAGGACCATGCACGTGCCGAGGCGGTCAAGGACTTCGTGAAGACGATGCTCTCATCGGTGGACCCAAGAGTGACCGGCGATATGGACAAGGAATTGATGATGCTGGTGCTCTCGCAGGCGGCAGAGTCGGCGGGCGAGCAATTTGAGGAACAGCCGCTTGTGGAATTGGAGATCCGCGGTGTCATTGGAAATACGTACATCGTTCTCGGGCGATACGACGAGGCGGAGCCGCACATCGTTGCGTCGCTGTCTATTGCTCGCCGCGTCCTGGGCGATGAGCATCCACACACACTCGTGTCGATTAGCACCATGGGCCTCCTGCTCGAATTCCAAGGCAAGTACGAGGAGGCGATGCCTTACTACGTGGAGGCCCTTGAAGTCAGCCGCCGCGTCCTGGGCGATGAGCATCCACACACACTCGTGTCGATTAGCACCATGGGCAGCCTGCTCTTGATGCAAGGCAAGTACGACGAGGCGATGCCTTACTACGTGGAGGCCCTGAAAACACGCCGCCGCGTCCTGGGCGACGAACATCCCGACACGCTCGCCTCGATCAACACCATGGGCAGCCTGCTCAAACGCCAAGGCAAGTACGAGGAGGCGATGCCTTACTACGTGGAGGCCCTTGAAGTCAGCCGCCGCGTCCTGGGCGATGAGCATCCCGGCACGCTCGAGTCGATCAACAACATGGGCAGCCTGCTCTTGCGGCAAGGCAAGTACGAGGAGGCGATGCCTTACTGCGTGGAGGATCTGGAAACACGCCGCCGCGTCCTGGGCGATGAGCATCCCGACACGCTCGAGTCGATCTACATCATGGGCAGCCTGCTCTTGAAGCAAGGCAAGTACGAGGAGGCGATGCCTTACTGCGTGGAGGCCCTTGAAGTCAGCCGCCGCGACCTGGGCGATGAGCATCCATACACACTCGTGTTGATCTACAACATGGGCAACCTGCTCAAAAGCCAAGGCAAGTACGAGGAGGCGATGCCTTACTGCGTGGAGGCCCTTGAAGTCAGCCGCCGCGTCCTGGGCGATGAGCATCCCGGCACGCTCGTCTCGATCAACACCATGGGCAACCTGCTCAAAAGCCAA
>Ga0315338_1004087_pt1 | contig 11922 bp, 13 predicted proteins | sample ASW8metaG_FD_204518 | JGI IMG/M metagenome (GOLD analysis project Ga0315338, IMG submission 204518) | Ammonia-oxidizing marine archaeal communities from Monterey Bay, California, United States - ASW #8 | ecosystem: Environmental > Aquatic > Marine > Coastal | place: USA: California | collected...
ATTACACCAGTACTATATGGCAAACGAACTTCTCCGTATCCAAAAATATTACTGAATTCACATATTAATAGGTTTTTCATTAATGTTCTTTCCTTTGATCTTATTAATAAATATATACTATCTAATTAGTTGATTAAACATATCTAAAACCATATTTTATCACTCAATTTCAAAAAACTCCTTTAAAATTTCCTTACTTGTCTTTCCTATATCAATATCACTCTGTAAATTACCAACATCATAATGATAATGTCCAAATTTTGTATCACTATTAAATAATTCTGCCGTTTCTTTTGTGGTAATTGTTTGTCGTGATACTAAATACTTAACACCATCTAAATTTGATTGTATTGCCTCATATACATCTTCAGAATATATTACATCATTTACAGAATCTCCTGTTAGTGTTATATCTTCCCCATTTGCAATTTTAAAAAATGAACTCTGTTTTTTTGGCTGTGGTAAAAAACAAGATACTCGTAATATTAAATGATTTTTACAATTTTTCTGTACAATATATTCGGCTATTTGTTTAAAAATTGCATATGGTGTTATAAATCGCGGTGGAATTTGAATACTTGAAATATAAATAAATCTTCTATGTGGTACTTTTACCAAAGAATAAGTTAAATCAACATTATCTTCATAACATTCTTTTGATACCGCTTGTAATTCTTTCCAGTTAGTATTAAATGCACAATGTATTATCGTATCTACTCCTTCAGAAACAATATCATCAGTAAGTGGATTTTCTCTTGTAATACAAATCGGATTTTCATATTTACTGGCCAAAAATGATCCAAGTGAACCATTAGTTCCAGTAATTAATATTCTATTATTCATACTAACTCACTATTTTATTAAACATATCCAAAACCATATTTTCTACATCAAAGTTAATAAAAACTTTTTGATTATACTTTATTGTAGGAATAGATTCTAAATATAATTTATGTTTTTCTTCTTCTGGTAATAGACAGACTCTTTCTATTTCCTTTACGAGAAACTTATGTCGTTCTATATCATCTTCTATTTCATCATAAGACTCGTCAAATATATTTGGAAAACTTTTGAATCCCCAAGATTTAAACAATTCTAAAGTACCTGCACCTGCGTTAAAAATTATCGGATGTAATATTGCAAATTTAATATGAGATGTTATTCTTGCACAATCAAATGAAGTTTCATTTGCCAAATAAAAATAAGTCTGATTCCAGTGGAATTTCTTAGGCTGAGAATCTCCGATTTCAGACGAACCTTCTCCATCGGGTGGTGATACATCAAAACCAACGAGTTCACTTTTAGAAAGTTCTCTATCTACGTCAAGATATATTGGTAACATATCTAAAATTTTACTTTCCTCAAGGCTCTTTATCCCGTTTGAGTGAAATGTTCTCACTTTTTCTCGTAAAGTATCTATTTTATTATTATCTATATTTAATGCAGAAATTAAACAATATTTATCTAATTTCTTTCGATATAATTCCGATAATAATAATAACTTGTGTGCCGGTAAATTTCCAGCATATGATAAAAAAGTGTAAGGTCTTGGTTCTACATTATCTAAATTAAGTAACCACTTTTTATAATCACTTGAATGTCCTTCGAACTCATAATTAATTGCAATATCTCTACCCCAGAATCTCTCACCAAATTCTTCATCTGATAATTTAAATCTAAGTGTTCTCTGATAAAACTCAAAGGGAAAATGAACAAGTAGATTTTGATTTTCATAATAAGAATTAGAAAAAAACTTTATTCTATCTGTATTATAACCATACTTATAACATCGATTAAGTAATTGTTTCGCACTTCTGATATCTAAAGCTTCCATTCTCCTATCAATTACTATCCATAACTTTTCATTATTCCAAGTTTCTTTTGTTGTTGGAAAAACACGATTTAAATAATCTTTTAAAAATGATTCTTTATGAAGATTCTGAAATATTGTGTCTGATGGAACAAACCACAAGTGATATTTGTAATTCTCATTAGTAGAATTATTTACAAGACCAAAATGGTTTTGATACCAATTTACAAAACCAAAATTACCATCATCATTCCAACAATTTAAACTACACTTAAAATCTTTAAATTTAGAAGAATGAATAACAAACTTACCAGTATCATAATTCCAATCTCCCCATTTGTTATGCATTTACTACTCTCCCAACACTATCAATCATTTTGGTTCTTAAATTTGGAATGAGTGTGTTATAAAACAAATAATAATTATGCTTTAATGTTTCTTCAATAGACCAATACCACTCATCTATTTCTTCTATTGGTTTATTACACAACTTATTAATTTCCATTTCTATCATATCAAACCGCTGTTCCACATTAATAACATTATCATAACTCTCATCAATAAATGGGTGGAATGTTTTAAATCCATATTCTTGTAATTTTTTTAAAGCATCAACATCATCTAAATAAATAAAAGGTTGTAAATTAGTTATCGATTTCCATATTTTTTCACTAAAAATTAATTGGTCATCAAAGTCTGTAAAATTATTACCAGTAACAATTTGGAAATAACTATCCAAGTAATATTTAACCTCAAATTTTTCATACGAATATTTTGCGTCACTCAAATCTTTTCTATCAATAACTAATGGCATCTTTTTCTCTAATGATTCTCTTTCCGATTCCGTAACCATATCTCTCCAATTCCAATCTGAAATATTATTTGCAAAAGAAACATATCCCTTATCTAATAAATTATGTTTATCTAAACTCACAACCAATTTGACTCGATGAAATTTAGGTAATCTATTAAATGAAAGATAGTATTTACTTCTCAACTTATTTTTTGTCCTTACCCACTTTCTCATATTATTTGATGACACCGAATTACCATGATACATCATATCAAAATTTACATTTGTATATCTCCATTGATCAAATGCACAATATTCATATTGAATAACATTAATATCCGTATCCATTGGTAATTTATCTAATCTATGATTACTATCCATATAAATAAAATCTTTGTGTGCAATTTTATATTTGTCTAATAAAAAATGTACTCTTTCAAGTAAAGATTTATCTAATATAGTATCTCTGTGATTTGATCCCAATCCCTCATATCCATAATTAAGTAAAATTTTACACTTACCATTCTGTGCATCTTTTATTACTTTATTCGGAATAGAATCAAAAACACTTACATCTTCAAATGTTTCTGGCCACCTATTATAACCCAATGACCATGCAAAACAATTTACATCAATATGATATACATAATTAGATTTAATTTTATCAATAGGTAAAGTATCTACTTCTAAAAATTCCCATTCTCTTTTTGATTTTTTTAAATATTCTTGATTAACATTCTGAAGCATTCCTAAAAACACATTACCACAATTACAAATTTTTCTCCCTTGAAATATATAATCTTCACAATTAGGTAGTGGATCACCATCTTCTTTAAACCTATCAAAACCAAAAATTAATTTACTCATTATTTTTATACCACTCAATTGTTTCTCTTATTCCTTCCTCAAAGGTATATTTGGGCTTAAATCCAAGTTCTTTTTGTATTCTTTCTGTACTACATGCCCTAAAAGGTATTGTAGTAGGTTTAGAATTATCCCATTCAACTTTAGGATTTTTACCAGTAACTTTCAATATAGTATCTACAATTTCCCCTATGGTAATTGTTGAACCATAACCAAGATTATATGGTCTCATAGATTCACCCTTTTCCAACACTAATAATGCACCATTTACAACATCCTTTACATATAAAAAATCCCTAACCACATCTGGACTTCCCCACACTACAAGTGGATTCTCATTTTTTAAAACCCTATTAATAAGTGCAGGAATTACATGGCAATTTTTTGGATTAAAATTATCATAAGGACCAAACATTGCAGTTCCACGAGCTATTCCAATTTTCATATCAGAAAAATGTGAACAATGTTCCATAATTTTTTCTCTATATCGCCTTGACCATCCGTAACCATAATAAGAAATGTATGGTTCATCATCCCAATACTCATCTTCTGTAATTGGATATCGTCTGTCGGGATAACCAGTTGAACTATTGATATCAACAAATCTCCTTACATTAGATTTATAACTTGATTCCATAAGATTTGACACGAGTGTTACTTGACTTACTGCTATTTGAAAATCAGTTGGAACATCTGATGGATGACATATTTTTCCTGCCGCATGTACTACATAATCAGCACCATCCACGAGTTTCATACAATCATCTAACTTTTCTAAATCAAGATTCTCCAATACCTCTATCCTATCATCAACAACATTCAAAGGTCTATTATGTGTATGTGTTCTAACTTTAGCACCACAATTTAAAAGTTCTTTTATGTAGTGTGTTCCAATCATACCACCACCACCAGTAACTACTACTTTTTTATCTTTAAAAAACATTTTTATTTCCCATAAACTTCTTTTCTATAAAATTGTACAAAATTAGACCAAGTTGACCTTGCAGCTATAAAATCTTTGCAATACATTAAACTAAATAAATCAATAACATCTCTCAATACCTTTTTAAAATAAACTAAATTAGAAACTCCACCACTTTTTAATACACCATTATCATTCAAAGCTCCATATGGAAATCCAAAATCATAATTTGGAATTATATCACTATAATCTATACAATTATATTGTTGATATATTTTTTTTGTAACAAAAAAATCACTATAAGTAGGAAACAAAGACCACAATTCTTCATCATTCATATCCTTTAAATCTCTATATGTTGTTGATATATCACTACTTATGTAAAGTAATTGGTTATCAATATATTTACCATCATTTTGAATTTTATATATTCGTATCAATTCATTAAAGTCACTAAGATAATCTACTTGTTCATATGCCTCATATAAATCAGTATTTCTTTCGTAAATAATATCTCCTTTTGAAATATCAACGGGGGCAACATTATTTTTTCTCACATGAACACCTACTGCATCTTTTACTTTATCTTTTATTAAAGACTCTAAATAAGAATTTTTTAATTTTAATAATGTATAAACTGGAGGTAAATAGAAAATTCCAGTTTGTTCTGGATTAGATGGTTCTGATTTTTCTACACTTTCTAAATTCTCACCATTCAAATAGTAATTTTTAGATGTATCCAAGTCTAATATACTCTCATCCATTGTGAGTTCTATAAACTCTCCGTATAAATTATCATCTAAAAAAGTAGATTCTGTCTGTGGGAAATCAACATAAGTGGTTTCTGGCCAATGAAATGAATCAAGTAAAATAGTAAATTTAAAATCGTGGTGTTCACTTATTTTATATGCTAATGCCCAATGTGGAATACGATTTCCAAAACCAGTACAGACATCACTTTGCCAAAATCTGCTCGTTATTTTTAAATATCCCATATTAGTCCTTAAACGGGTCGTGTCTAAAATCTAATTTATTATCTTTATTATCAAGATACCATTCAATAGTTTCTTCAATACCATCATCAATATCAACCACATTTTTAAAACCATAACTATATGCCCTTGACATATCTAATATTCTTTTGTGATCACCATTTGGTTTACTTGAATCAAAATCAATTCCACATTCAAAACGTGCAGCAATACTTGATGCTAATTTTGCAATATTAACACCATCCCCACTTCCAAGATTCAATGGTTCAGTTATTTTATTTTCTACTGCAAAAACCATTCCTCTTGCAACATCTTTAGAATGAATAAAATCTCTAATCGGTGTTCCATCTCCCCACACACTTAAAGTTCCACCAACACCAGCCTCTTCTGCCTTTCTAATTAAAGATGGGATTACCATTGCAGTTTCTAATTCAAAGTTATCCCACTTACCATAAACATTCGCAGGTCTTACAATTGATATGTTATCCCAATCATATTGTATTTTATAACCTTCTGCCTGTAATTCACCCATTCGTTTTGCCCAACCAGGTAACTTATCATTATCCGATGGAAATGTTTTCCACATATCATCTTCGTGTGATATTTCTGATGGTGTGTATACTCCATACGAACTCGTGTATAAATACCAATTCACTCCTGCTTTAAATGCTGCTTCCATCATATTGATATTAAATTTAACCAACGGAATAAAATAATTCAAAGGTTTAATTTTTGGCATTTCAGCAGAAGCTTTTATTCCAGCAACATGAAATACATAATCCATACCCTCACATATCATTTCACAATTTTCATAAATTGTCAAATCTACTTTATGAAATTCTACTTCTTCAAAAAAATCAACTGGTTCATCGAGTGATGCAACTCTTATTTTTGCTCCCCTATCTAATAGTAGTTGAACTAACTCCCTACCTATCATTCCAGTTCCACCCGTTACTAAAACATTTTTATTTTTAAACATCATATTTTTAACCATCCTATTCCAATGTCTTTGCTGTAAATAATTTTATTTATATTATATTTTTGTCCATCAATCTTACCACCACTTAAATCTTTTAAAAATTTAGAAATTTCATTATTATTCACACGCCACAAAATATCATGAAATGCTATTATACCCCCCGGTCTTACTAAATCTTTATATAAAAGAAACTCTGACAAAACATTTTTATAATCATGATATCCATCGATAAATAACAAATCTATTTTTGATCCATTTAGAATTTTCCTGGTAGATTCTACTGCATAGGGATCATATGATTTAGAATGAATAAAATGACTTCTATCATCATCTAAAATCCACTTACCATAATATTTTTTAGAATTTTTACCAAACTCTTTTATCCGATCCCAATTCATTTCAATCGTTATTACCTTATCAAAAATTAACCTCCAAATAAAATGAGTACTACCATAAAATCCAAGTCCAATTTCCAATGCAATGTTCGTTGGTTCTAATTTTAATAAAATATCAACAAATTCTTCTATCTCTTTTTTATTTTGTTGAATAGCAGGCGTAGGACAAACTTTAAAATTTTCTAATGTACTTGGAGTTACAAGAACATCATCATCTAAATATGAAACATCACCCTTATCAGAAACCCATTTATCAAGTTCTTGTATAATTTTATTCATTTAAATACCACCAAACGATTATATATCCATCTTCAACAAATTTATCATACTCCATTACAAACCTCCGATATGAAATCAATATCTTCCACATTAAGAAATGGGTGTGTAGGAACAATAAATCCTCTTTCATAAATTTTATTGGCAACTTCACCATTAAACTCACCATATCTATTTGTCCAAAATTTATGTTTTCCAAGATTTCCATGTGACCAAACTCTTGTTTCAATACTATTATTATGACATTCTTCAATTACTCTTTTTCTATGTTCATTTGATTCTGCAACAATACCAATATGTAAACTAACAGGAGTAGTATCTGTACAATCTTGTAATTCAAATTTATCATTTAATTTTTCAACATATCTCATATGATTTTCATTTCTTTTTGAAAAAATACGTTCTGCCTTTTCCAATTGTCCCAATCCAATATATGCCTGTAAGTCTGTTGAACGAACATTAAAACCGGGTTCATTAAATATAAATGGAAAGTTTTCATCATTTCTATATTCATCATTTACTATATCCTTTACCCATCCGTGTGATCTCAACTTTAATAATTCTTCATATAAAAACTTATCATCTGTATTTATAAAACCACCCTCAATCGTAGATAATTGATGACCAAAATAAAATGAATAAGATGACATATCCCCAAGTGTACCAACATAACTTCCATCATCATATTTAGCACCAACTGATGCACAAGAATCTTCAAGAATATAACATCCGTATTTTTCTTTTAAATACAACAATTCTTTTCGTCTATGTGGAACACCAAGAACATGAACAAAAATAAAACCATCTATATCACCCCGTTTCAAATAATCTTCTACAATATTTAAATCAATATTATAATTACCATCTTCCGCATCAACCATAATTGGTTCAATTCCAAATTGAATAAATGGACTTAATGTAGTAGCCCACCCACAAGATGGAACTAAAAATTTATTATTTTTAAGTTTACCCGCATTTAATAGTGAATAAACCATTAATAAATTGGCTGATGAACCACTATTTAGATAAACTGAATAATTAGTTCCGATAAAATCAGACCATCTATGTTCAAATTGTTTTGTAACTTCTCCCATAGTAAGTCTTGGATTAGTTCTCAACCAATCTATAAGAGAACTTATATCATTTTCATCTATAGTATCATGGGCGAGTGGATATTTCCATAATGATTGTCCCGTAGAGGCCAATGGAAGTAATTTACTTATCATTATAATAATCACCCCATTCAATTATTAATGACGAACCATCTCTGTTATATGCATTTTCAAATGCAGGAAATATTTCTTCTGGTTCATTTAACAATACCACATCAACTTCACCCAAAATTTGTTTAAATGGTTCAGTATAATTATTAGTATGTTGAACACCACCATTCAATGGTGTCGTAGAACCAATGGAAGTTCTCATTATAACTTTTGGTTTAAATGTTTCTTCTGTCATTATTTGCATCTTATCTAAATGATTTACTAATGCATCCATACATCTCATAAAAAAATCAAATCTTGGAAAACAACTAATTGGAACTAAACCATTCATAGCCATTCCCGTACTCATTCCCATTTGTATTTCTTCAAATACAGGTAGTTCAAGTCTTTTTTCTTCGGGTAATGTGTTTAATGTATTATAAATTGCATTACCACTATACAAAACTGATTGTCCAAAAAAGATTGTATTTTCTTTTTCACCCAACCATTCCATACTTCTTATTATTTCATCTTTATACTTCATTAGAATAACACCCAATTTCCAGTTCCGTGATGTGGATAATCACTTTTATATTTATAATAAATTATATCACTTGGAACTTCTTGTTTACCACCCCAAGTTTCATCAACTGGTGTATTTGTAGATAAGTTATTATCCTCAACTACAAAATTTAACGGTAAATTAAAGTTCTTAGCATACTTATATGATTCATGAAATATTCCACTTTCAAAAGTCATATCTCCAATAAAACACCACACTTTATTTGTTTCACCTTTCATTTTAATTGATTTGGCAACTCCAAGTGCTATTGGAATAATACCACCAACTATAGCAGATGAATAAAATTTAGGATTTTCTGAATATACACTCATACTCTTACCACGAACAATTAAATCCATAAGTGTATCTCTTGGAATTCCGTGTAAAAGTGCATGATAATGATTTCTCCAACTACTAAATACCCAATCATCTTTATCAACTTCTTGAAATATCTCTATCAATTCATTTTCATTATTAGAACTTAAATGAACTGGTGCTGTGATTTCACCTGCTTCATATCGTTCTTTGACTTCTGTTTCAAAGTCTATTAAAAATTGTTTATCTATCATTTGTCTCTCCAATTTAATATAGGATTATTTATGGGCCAATTTATATTTAAATCAGGATCATTCCATTTACCAGTATCTTGATCTTGCCAATCTACATAATTATTTGGATATGCCTGTGTATAATGAAATAAACATTCTTCACTTAAACATAAATGACCATTTAAAAAATTAGGTGGAACTAAAACACTAAGATGATTCCTTTCTGAGATGATATAACTTTCCCACTTTTGATAATTTACTGAATCTGGTCGGTTATCTACAACTACCAAATATATTTCTCCCCACACACAAGTAATATGTTTCCAAGTTACATTATCTCCGTGTAACCCACGAAGAACATTTTTTCTTGAACGAGTGAATTTTGATATTTTCCACTCATGTCCTTTTGGTAATACTTCATTTTCCTTTTCCCAAAATGTCCACATTTCACCACGATAATCAAACCAAGGATCAGGTTTCAATATTTTTACCTCAGGAAACACTTCTGAATCTATTACTTCTACTTTAAAATCACTCATAGTACTTCTCGCCAATAGTTTAATAAATCATCACAAATTTCTTCTAAACCTTTAGTCGGTTTCCAACCCGTTTTCTCTCTGAATTTTGTACTATCTGGTACCTGTAATGTAATATCAGTTGGTCTAACCCTATTCGGGTCAAGTTCTTTTTGAAATTAACATATCTAATGCATCACCAACTGAACAAGTATAATCTCCACCTATATTATAAACTTCACCATAATCACACTTATCTACAACCAACCAATAGGCGTGAACAGCATCATCTATATGATTATATGTTCTAATTGAATCAAGATTTCCATGTCGTATTGGATGTGTTGGAAAACTTGGAGTGTAAGGTGGAAAATCTTTTTTCTTTTCTGACTGTGCTATTTGATATGCAAACGATGATAGTGCAAATCGTTTTCCTCTACGGGCACCTTCGTGAGAAAACATACGAGTTATTATAACTTTCATATCATATGCTTTATAATAATATTGTGAAATTAAATCATGTCCAACTTTTGATATTGAGTATGGATTTGCTGGACTAATATGATTTTTTTCTGTTATTGGCACTTCATCTTCGTTTGGATTACCATAAACTTCTGAAGAAGATACACTTACTATTATAGGATTACAATAATTTCTTTCTTTTGCGAATCGTAATTCTTCTAATAAATTTGTAGTTCCAATTATATTTGTAGTTAGTGTACTGATTGGACTTAAAAAACTTGCCTCTGGAAAACTTTGGGCTGCAAAATGATAAACGATATCTGGTTTTGAAATATAAATTGCATTATAAAGACTTCCTCTATCTAATAAATCTGACTCTATGAATTGAACATGATCTTGTTTATTATCACCATATTTATCGGGAGAATATAAATGTTTAATACTATCGTCTCTACTTCTCCACCTTCGGATTGCAAATATTTCCACATTTGGAACATTTTTAATTAGATAGTCAGCCATATGACTGCCGACAAAACCTGTAATGCCTGTTATTAATATTCTCATTGAATTTTCTCCAAGACTAATTTTGATAATACATTATTAGCGAAAGTCTCATGTCCTGCATGTTTTGGATGTCCAGGTATTATTTTTAATTTCCAATCATCTAATGTATATGCATTAAATGGATCATTTATTGATATCCACTCGGCAATTCCACCAAATTTTACTTTATCTTTAAGATTAAAAAACCACCATTTATCCCAATCTATATTTTCATTTAAAGTTGATAAATAATCTATAGAATCAGATCCCCAATGAGTCGGTATTTTTTCAAAAATAGTTTCTGCATTCCAAGTATTGGGTGGTATTTGTAATTTATTTTTTCTGTCATATTGCCAAATGGGGCCTCTGCATGATTCAAATAAATTAAGCATTGAAAAAAAGATAAAATCTATATTATTAACTTTTAAAAAGTTTTGAGTTGATATTATTGGCTCTAACCCATTTAATAATAAATCATATTCATCTAAAATATTCTTCTTGAATAAAGTTTCAAAATCATAAAATCCATTTATCGGTATACCAACATTATTAACTCCATCGGGTGAAAGGCTATTTTGTAATCTATCAAATGCACTCCAACAACACAAAACAAGTATTTCGTCAGACGGTGTTCCATTTTTCAACAATTCTGTAACAGACTGGAAAATTGTCCTCGAAATATATTCATTTCCCATTGAACTTTTTCCATAATTTTTATAAGATAAATTTGGTATTCTTTTTTCAAGATGATATGGCCACAAGTCTGGTTCAGAAAAACTACACCCCGTTGTTATTAAAACTCTCATATAACAAAAAATCCTCTATTAAAGAGGACACTATTTAAAGTGCCTCCGTGTTTATAGTCCATCTCTTGTAGTCGGTTAGGTCTTTGGGTTTTTATACCCCCTGTTATCACTACTGGACTTATATATAAGTATAATTAATTAATATTTTTCTTCAATAATTCTATAAAATCAGCACAATGTTCATCTGAATATTCAGAAAGTCTATTATGATTATGTACTAATATATCTTTTGTATTCCAAAACCACTTATGTA
>Ga0315338_1004088_pt1 | contig 11920 bp, 10 predicted proteins | sample ASW8metaG_FD_204518 | JGI IMG/M metagenome (GOLD analysis project Ga0315338, IMG submission 204518) | Ammonia-oxidizing marine archaeal communities from Monterey Bay, California, United States - ASW #8 | ecosystem: Environmental > Aquatic > Marine > Coastal | place: USA: California | collected...
TAGATTATAAGATATGTATGTCTAGATATGGACAGATATGTATGGAGAATCAGTTTAAAGGTTGTGAAGAGTCTTGGTATATACCTCATGGTGTTGATGCTAAAGATACATTCAAACCTATACTTAACCCGATGTATGGTGATAAACCCCTTAAAGAATTAGTAGGAGATGCTTTTGTTGTGGGTTGTGTTGCACGAAATCAACACAGAAAAAATATACCTATTCTGTTTAAAGGATTTAAAGAATTTGTAGAAAGAAATGAATTGAAACCTAAGGACGTTAGATTGATTATGCATATGGACTGGAATGACGCAATGGGATGGCCTATACCAGACTATGCAAAACATTATGGTATAGAAGATTATTTACTACCACCTATGATGGGTGTATTAGATTTAGGACAAGCGCTGTCCGAAGAAGGGTTAGCTAACCTTTATAACTGTATGGACATTTTTGTTTTACCTACTGCTGGTGAAGGATTTGGTATTCCCACAGTAGAAGCAATGTCTTGTGGAGTACCAGTGGCTGTAACTAATTATACAACAGCATGGGAGATTATTAAAGAAGATAACCCAGAAACAGCAGATATACCTTTATATCCTTTAGGAGGAGAACCCGGTACGTCTGAAATGGAGAATGGTAGGAATAAACTAATAGAAGAGGATATATGTAAAGCAGGTATATTATTACCTTATAAAGATATGTGGTGGGATACACCTAATCGAGCTGCTCCTCAGAGAGCTATATGTTCCGCAGTAGCCATAGCGGATGCATGTGATTATATATATCATAACCCTAAAAAGGCTTTGACTATGGGTAAAGAAGCCCGTAAAAAAGTTTTAAAGGAATATGACTGGCCGCAGGTTGAAAAGCGGTGGCTTAATATGGCAAAGGTATGGGAGGAAAGATGCACTTAGTTTTTCAACTAGATGGAGTCATCTGTAAACCCGAAGATAAATTACTTTGGAAACACGCCCAGCCTTTAATGAATGTAGTTGAATTTATGCAATGGTTAAGCGATAGAGACCATCATATAACTATATGGTGTACTAGACCTAACACATTGGAAGTGAAGTTAATGACAGAGCAGTGGTTACAACTACAGCAAGTGCCTTATGATAGGTTATTGTTTGATAGGCCAAAGAATCCTATCTTTGTAGATGAAACACCACCTAACGCAAAATACCGAACCAATGAAGGAGATTGTGGTATAGTAGCAATGTTATTTGAGGAATGGAAAGAATGGACAACGAAGCAAGAGGAATTGGGGCTGTAGGCCCTATAGTTAAAGTCACATGGAATGACGCAGCAGAACAGATAAAAATACACTGTATTGATGGGGAGAACCCAGAAAAACATTTAGCAGTGTGTGAAACAGTAGGTGAATTAGTGGTTAAAGGCCGAAAGGCTTTAATACTGGTACACCATTGGTCTGACACAGATGGAATTGATATATTAGCAATACCTACCGATTGGGTACAAAATATAGAAGTATTAGAAAAGGTAGGAGACGCAATAATAGAACCAACGAGAAATGAATTATGTATTATAGAGAATTCGGAATCCCAGCAAGAATCGCAAAGTGTAAAACAGTCGAAGACATCGAAGCAGAAGTAAAGAAGCATAGTGGAAAGAAAAACTGCTATTCTAGTGTATATGTTTTCGCAGAAGAGAAAGAAGATGGAAAGTCAAATTATGAATCCGCCATCCTTAATACCATATGGTTTGATTTTGACCATAATAAAGACGTTAAGAAATGTCTCATGGATGTTAGGAAATTTATAAGAAGATTTTGTAAACCATTAGAAATAACTCCACGTATATATCTAACGGGAGGTAAAGGGTTTCAGATGAATATAGACTTCTGGACTTATGTAGATTTACCTAGTCATATTAAACGTAGAGCAATCAAGGAATATCTTTTACATCTTAAAAAGAAATATTTTCTTTCAACTTTAGATGAGATATGTATAAACAATAGTGTGTCCTGTATGAGACGCATAGTTAATACACCTTATATCTCTAAGATAACAGGCGAACCTACTGGAGTTTGGTGTACTCAGTTTTCTGTAGACAATATTATGAAAATGTCTATAGAAGAACTTTACACGGTAGCTAAGAAAGAAAGACTACCAAGTGCTTTTGATAGTGCTCCAGTTAAAAGCAAGAAAGCTCAGAGAAATTTTGTAGAGTTTGTGTGTGATATGTTAGAAGTAGAACATACAGTATCTAATGGTATAGACTATTTATTAAATGAAATAGAGAAAGTATCAGGCTCTATTAAGATAGGCTCTGATATAAGCAATGATTATATAAAGCCTTTAAGGGGATGTATAATGAAGCTAATAGAGCGTAATATAGAGCGTGGACATAGCAGTCACGAACATAATAACATAATTGCTACTGAGCTAATAACAGCAGCTTATAGCAATCGAGACATTTATTTTATCTTCAACAGTATCTACAATGAACCAGCAGGAGATTATGGTTGGTATACTGACGACCCGAACGTCGCAGGACGGCAAATAGAGCTAATTAGGTCGAAAGCTTTAAATAGGTATTCAAGAGATAAGTTAATACAGTTAGGAATATGCACTGAAAAATGTGGGTGTGCCTAAGGAGAAATGAACAATGGCAACATTAAAAAGAGTAGATAAGCGTTTGAACGACGTAGAGAAATGGATTAAAGAGTTCGAGAAGAACTCTGGACCTGCGCAAACTATGGATAACATGAATTTCCTAGTTACGCAAACAAGACAGCTTGGGGAAAGGATGCACGGAGCTGACAATCATATAGAAGAACTGAGAAATGCGTTGGAGCAGAACAACACTGTACTTCAACAATTCTTAGAGTCTAATGATTTAGTCAAGGACTGGCAACTATACCTCAAGGAAATAACACCGGAGGAAGATGCCGTTCAAGAGCAAAGCACAGAGACGTTGGATGTACAAGAAGAAGCCGGAGATGGCGAAGAGATGGGAGAAGGAGACCCCGAAGGGGAATAAACTTCCAGAACGTTCAACGAACAAAATGAAGAAAAAGAAAAACGCTAGACGTAGCAGGAAAAAAAAGTGATTAATCATGGCAAAAGATAAAAAGGAAGCAGTCAAGAAAGAACCCGTAGTGGTAGTAGAGAAAGACAGCTCAAGCGACTTTGTAGAAGATTTGACTCCCTCAGGGCAGTTAGTAAGAAGATACAAAGACGGAAGAGTTATTCCAGTATAGGAGAAGTATGGCAGCAAAAAAGAAAGCAACAAAGAAGGCTGAGCCTTCAGTACCGATGATAACAGTTAGGAGATTTAATAAAACCAGTAATAAGCGAGAACTTATGACCGTTAAGAAAGATGAATTACTCCTAGGTTATTACGCAGACATTGTCTGTGATGAAGATGGTACCCCAATTTAATGCGGACATCCGCTGGGGCGTTATCTTCAGTAAGTGAGTGCAAGTGCAAAGCCGACGAAAGTTGCACTTGTGTTCACCGAGTTTTAGTAGACTATAAATAGGTTAAGGCATAACTTTTTATAGCAATGGAATGTAAAGTAAAGAACCGCATTGGAGTGGTAAAAAATGTTTAAAAACGAAGTAGCAGAATTTATATATAAAAGAACTTATTCACGTTGGTTAGACGACGAGAAAAGAAGAGAAGAGTGGCCCGAAACTATAGAGAGATTTTTAGATTTCATCTATTCAGAGAGGCCAAGCATACCTGAGAAAACAATTAATAAAATCAGGAAGTACATGTTAGAGTTTGGCGTAATGCCATCAATGAGATTTTTATGGGCAGCAGGACCAGCTGCTAAGTTTGACAATACATGCATTTATAACTGCTCCTTTACTAAGATAAATTGTGTTGAAGCTTTTAGCGAGTGTCTTTACATCCTCATGTGTGGGACTGGCTTTGGTTTTTCAGTAGAGAAGGAAGAAGTGGATAAACTTCCGGTTATTCCGGAAATTAAATCGGGGAGGGCGTTAGACAAAATCCCTATCTTTGATTCCAAAGCTGGATGGTCAGACTCTGTGAAGATGCTCATGCAAAATTTATATGATGGTCAAAACATACATTTTGATTATTCTCAAATTAGACCAGAGGGAGCTCGCTTACGCACTATGGGAGGCCGTGCCTCAGGGCCACAACCTCTTATTAAGTTACATGATTTCATTCGTGAAACCATGCATAATTCCCAAGGTCGAAAGCTCACAACTATAGAAGCTCATGATATTTGTAATCAGATTGCTGAAATAGTGGTAGTGGGTGGAGTCAGACGCAGCTCACAAATCTCTCTGAGTGGTCTTGATGATAAAGACATGCGTCATGCAAAAGAATGGCCTTTCCCCATTAAACGTGCTATGGCAAATAATAGTGCTATATATAGAGAAAAGCCCTCAGCAGGTCAGTTTCTAAAAGAATGGGCTGAATTAGCTCTATCAGGCACAGGAGAGAGAGGTATATTTAATCTCCAAGCTGCACAGAGCAAAGCTCCATCACGCAGATATGCTCCATTAATACAGGGCACTAACCCTTGTGGCGAGATAATGCTTAGAGATATGGAGTTCTGTAACCTAAGCGAAGTGGTTGTTAGAGCAGAGGATGATTTAGACTCCCTTTTAGATAAGGTAGAGACTGCTACATGGTTGGGGATTATACAGAGCTCGTTCACATACTTTCCATACCTTAGAGAAGGCTGGAAAAAGAATTGTGACGTAGAAGCGCTTCTAGGCGTTAGTTTGACCGGACAGATGGATAACCCCTCGGTACTGACTTCGGACGCTTTAAGGGCCCTTAAAAGCCGTGTTTTGCGCATTTCTCGCAAGGCATCGAGTATACTCGGTACAAAAATGCCAGCAGCCACTACTTGTGTCAAACCTTCAGGCACAGTTTCACAGTTGGTAGATTCTGCCAGTGGAGTACATCCACGATGGTCTGATTACTATATTAGACGCTATAGAATTGCTGACAGAGACCCCTTATTTAAATTAATGCAACAAGCAGGTATAAAATGTAGTCCTGAGAATGGACAAACTAAAAAGAATGTTTCTACTTGGGTATTAGAATTCCCTGTTAAATCTCCTGATGATTGTATAACTCGGAAGGATGTAACTGCGTTAGACCAATTAAAACATTATAAAAACTTACAACATAACTGGTGTGAACATAATGCTAGTATGACTGTGTATGTCAGAGATGATGAATGGTTTGAAGTAGGTAATTGGGTATATCAAAACTGGGAAATCATTAATGGAGTTTCCTTCCTACCTTACGATGGAGGACATTATAAATTGGCTCCTTATGAGGAAATTGACCATAGAACCTACGAAAGGCTTATAAAGAAGCTACCCCGAATAGATTATAAGCAGTTGTCTAAACACGAGATGAATGACAATACTCAGGGAAAAGCTGAGTATGCGTGTATGGGCGACAAATGTGAGATTTAAACATGGGATGGAGCGACGCAACAGACATAACAGGATATGGCCGTAAGATGGGCCTTAACGCATGTGGAAACGGAGAAGGTAGATTAGACAGTGTACACTATCTTGGTGTACAAGGTGATGGAACTTCAATGCCAGCAGGTACAATTACTTATCGTACTATGTATGCAGCTAATGGAGAATCAAGCGGTGGTAATGGTCAAGCTGGAAATGCGTGGGGAACTAACAGATTGAATAATGTATCTGGTTCAGGACAACCACAATTACCTAGCGCCCAATATCCACGTAACTAGTTATCTCTAGCAGATATATATTCCGCCAGTGTTGGTGGTTTCTTATTAATAACAATACCTATCTCGAAATCATTAGGAGAAAAAGATATAGTTTTTCCTATAACTCTATAATTACCTGTATAACTTTTATCAGTTGTTTCTACTCTCACAACATCGTTTTCCATAAGATAGGCACCTTCTGTGACTTCTATCCCATATTCATACTGGTCTTTTAGATTAGCTTGAAATAATTTTCTTCCGAAATCTACACATTCAGCTGGAGATTTTAATTCTGGATTATCAACTTGAAGATAAGTTCTATCTAAAGCTGTTATTGCTCCGTCATGAGAAAAGGTTCCATTAACTCCTCCTTCTCCACTTACATTAATAATAGTGGGTATTTTTTTCTCATTGATGGATATACCTATTATATTATTCTCTTCTGTAAAAATATGTGCTATTTGGTCAGTATCAACATCTGCTTGTAATTCTATCACTAACTGAGATTGACTACCATCATCAACTATCTTGTATAGGTTAGGACGTGGGATAGTGCCAGAGTTATCTATAGCCGCAGACATTAAACTTTTAATAATCTCCTCAAGTTGATATTGTCCTCTTAAAGGGGGTCTACTAGCACTGACAGCAGGTTTAGTATCTCCTATCATATCAGTTCCTAATTTTGTATTAAGCTTAGCTTTCTTAATTGCTGTAGTAATAGCTCCTCCAGCAGTATAACCATCTAAATTATCTGTGGGAGTAAGATTAATCACAGCTTTGGATTGACCTCCACCTTTAATTAAATATCCTAAAGCATCCATAGCTAATATTTCTATCTCATCAAGATTAGGATTTGCTCTTCTAATCCAACCCCTAAAGATAGGAGTACTATCTCCTGAATTTAAATATAAGGTAACTTCCTTATTCCATAGTTTTTTCCCAGCAGCATAACTATTAGGAAGTGTAAATGCTAATTCGGCTGCTTTACCTCCTCCGTTGAGGGTATAAGACCCCTCTATATATTCTACCTCAGCTCCTTCGATAGCAACTCTAGGTGAAATTTTTGGCATCTTCTATACCTCCTAGTGGAAATACATCAGTCATTAATGTGCTATTTGCATCTATAAGAGCTACTTGAGTGATACTCATATTAAAATTATACCCTACTACATTCTGCGAGCCACCCGTTCCATATGTTTCATTAATAGCCGTTACTATTCCCCAGAATCTAACAAAGGTACCATCCTTCTGTTGTAAGTCCCAATAGACTGGTACAGTATTTGCTTGAATTTTTCTAATCTTATGTAACTGTCCATAAAGACTATCAGTAGTATCATAAGGTCCACTATTACTTCCTCCTTCATCAGTAAATGCGCGTTTAGTTCCGTCGGCATTTAATCGAGTTCCGTCTCCTAGAGCCACACTACTGAATCCTAGACTAGTCATTATATCTCCCGTTCTAGCAATAAATACCTTACCTTTTCTAGTCATAGCTTGATAAAAGGCTCCTTCACGTGTAACTCCTATATCACTCACAATAGGTAGAGAATTAAGGTTCCATGCAGAATCATCTATCTCAGTAATAATATCCTCATATCCTTGATTTCCATCAAAGATGTTAAATATATTAGGGAATGTATCAGTTCCTACAGTACCACTTACACCTATCTTCAAAGCATATAACTGGTCAGCAGACCAAGCATCATATAAATCTTTTTCTATATCTCCTTGAGAACCTGCGCTAGCATCATGGAAAACTAAATCGTTAGAAAATGCTGCGTCACAATCAACAGGGCATAACTCAGTAGCTGAGTCTCCTACGAAAACCTTACTGTAGCCCGCAATTATATCATAAACATTAATCCTACGTAGAGACCCAGTGATAGTACCAGCAGGTTCAGTAGCATTGGTTGTATCTCCGTAATGTAAATTCATTATACCACTAGACCCAGTGTAACCATTAGAAAGTCCTTTAGCAACCCAATAAGCTTTTCCAGCTCCAGTTCCCGTTTCTGTAATCCATAGATATTTAAAAGCTCCTATATCATTATCAGACATATTGTTTGTAGTCTCAATTAAAGTTTGACTAGCTGCGTTTAGAGTAACTGGGTTCTGGTCACCAGTACTTGCTCCGCCAGTAGCAGAACTACCACAAGCTCCTGTTAATAATAATCTATTACCTGTAACAGTGTATGCAGCGCCGGGGAGAACTCCTCCGTATAAATCAGTTAAACTAACCTTATCCCAATCTAATGGCATATCGAATTGAACATACCCAGACTGTGATAAAGAATTACTCTGGTCTACATATTTCTGGTTAGTAGTATCTCTATATGGTAGAGTAACTTTAGTAGTGTCCTCAAAAGGGACTGATTTCCACATAGCATTCTGGTGAATATTTCCAGACTTTTCTATATGTAAATAAGAAACATCTGCTATACCCACTCCTGTAGTGAAAGAATTTCCTGAAAGGAAAGTATTAATAAGTTGGTTACCGTAATTAGATATATTGAAAAATACCTTATTTGTGGTTCCTGTGAAAAGTAATAGGAAGTATTGGATAGGGTCAGAATCAGGCGTTCTATCACTGCCATCAGCAAATTCATAGTCTGCACTGTTCATACCACTAACATTAATCATATTAGTAGAGCCATTTTGGAAAGCCTTTTCAGTATAACTGAAAGAAGTAGCGCCGAGAGTAGTAGCGTTATTATTAAGCTTACAGATGGTCTGTTGACGCAAAGCTGCTGTAGCTCCTGTCCACAAATAGTTGGGCTGCATCCAGAACACATGAGGTTTGTTATTACTAATTGAGCTTACTTCGCTTCCTGTCTCAGAAATAGAACTCTGAGAAGGTTGTACTGATACTCTAGCTAAATGGTATTGGTCTGTGAATCTACCAAATTCGTCTATTAAGAACTGGTCCATTCTATATTTCTGATTAGCTAAGCCCCATTTAGCATCAGCATCATTAGAGAATGCTATACTAGGAGTAGTAGTAGCATCTATATAGTATTCTCCATTAAGCCCATCAGGGCGTGTACTTCCATAGGTATAAGAAACATGCTTAGTAGTGCCTGTATTACCTGAAATAGCTCCACTTGTGTTGCTTCCAAAGAATTGGAAAACTCCACTCGTTGCTCCTGTTATAGCGTTCCATTGGAAAGCTGGATTAAACCACGATTTACCAGTATCATAGCGACTGAAGGCTAAATCTACATTAGATGCCTTCGCTCTACTTTGAGAAAAATCTAAAACAGAATATCTTTGCGGGTCATCTGCGCTCTTTATTGGAGCTCCCGGCGTAACATAGCATAGAGGATAATAATTGTTTACATCAGCACCACCTTCATCGTGGGTTTCATCACTCTTCGCTACAATAAATATTTTAAGAAAATTAAAGAGATTATTTTTTGTATAATCATCATAAGTTGAACCTGAATTTAAACCACCACTGTCATTTTCAATAGTAAGTTTAGGATTTTTGTATTCGACCTTTAAAAGTCGTGCACATTGACCTTCTGATAAATTAACAGCAGTAGCCCCACTTCCGTCATATAAACTACTACCACTTATAGTAACACTAAACACGTCTACTCTTCTACCAGCTCCCGCTATTTGGGTGGCGTCCGTAGCGCTTACCATCGTGGTGGCTACCTCCACCGTTAAGTCTAAATTAATGTGTGCGATAGTGCCTAAACTACTCGAAGCCATTAAAGGGGCTACCATAACATATAAATCTTTAGCTCCTTCCTTTTCCAAAATAGAATTATCTATCCCTGAATTAACAGATTTATTTTCTATTTTCATTATTCCTGTTGCTTCTCCATCTGTAGAGGCCATTCCTGATATTTGGGCCCTCTGATTGAAAGGAGAAGGACCTGAAGCGGCAGCGCCGTAATAATCTGACGCAAATCCGTCTGAATTAATAGTTTGAACAACGGGATTAAATGTACCTGAAGCTGTATAAGTATGTCTTACTATAGCTGCTCCTGTAGGTTCGGTAAATTCTACCCATTGATAATTAGCATATTTTTTGTCTGTTGTAAAAGTCCCATCAGGGTCTTGTCCATCCCCCCAATCTACATATAAAGCTCTTACATCGTCATTAGTAAAGGTGAAATTAGCAGTTAAATCTGTGAAAACAGTAGCCGTAGTTGCCGTTGAATCCCCTGATTTCCATGTTAAGCTCATGATATCGTAGTCCTCCATCCTACATCACTAGAACTAGCTACTTCACCAGTAGCAGTTCCACGAATGTTACAATAATCCATTACGAATACTTTCGCATGGTGAGGATAAGTTAAAGAAGCTCCTGCTGTACCTGCATTACCAGAGTTATATTCCGTTAATTCCTTTGTATTAAGTTCAAAATAACCGGGAACTTCTGGAGAATATAGACGTTTTTTCCATACTATAAATTCTTCGAGATAACCTTTGAATTGGGTAGTAGCAGAACCGTCTGCGCTTCCAATATAAGCCACAGCAGTAGAACTAAAGTTTGCTATAGCACTACCTGAAGATACATAATCTTCTAATTGTCCGTTAACATGTAAAGTCATAGGCATTTGACTTCCACTCTTATAGGTAATCATAACTGCTAAGGGAGTTTGTCCATCTAAAGGATTAACTGAAGTTCCTGTCATAGTTACAGCCTGTCCTGAGACTACTACTTTTCCAGATACTAGTTTTACATTCAATCCTGTGCTTGTATCTCCTTTGTAAAAGAGAGCTCCATTATTTTCTGGCTTAGCGTGTATCATCATTGTATATTCTGACTGAGAATCATTCATTAATCCATTCGTTGCGTGGGCAATAGGGAAAAAGTTTAATTTAGTTCCATCACTACCTGTAGTGTTAGGCATATAATACGCATATCCGGCAAGTCCTTCTATACGTTGACGTGCATAACTGTCGGAAGCAAGTCCATATGGGTCAGCTAATGTGCTAGATGAGTCTACTGTACCACTTACTGATGGTGCAAATAATTTAATAGTTGAAGCGCCCTTACCATCCACTAGACCATATTGAGGGTCATATCCTGCACTGCTACCGGGCAAATCATTAAATGGAATCCAACATAAAGCGTTAGTATATTTATTAACTATAGGAGTATTATCCACCATTAAAAGTCTATACCAGACATCATCAGCAGATTCTTCCCACTCAAATAGTACTGAATTAAGATTCTCGGTAGTAAGTTCATATAAATTGATATCTCCTCCGACCACATTAATACTAGGGTTTACAGTTAACTTTTCAACCTCAGGGACAGGGTCTTTATACCCAAATATATATCTGGGTCTCCTATCATCTGCTGTAGCATCGTCACCATCCGTTACCGTACGAGTATAATCGTTACCATAAGTAGTAATTCCCTGATTAGCTGTAGGTTTATTTAATTGAAGTGTAGATAAGAAAGGTTCCCTTGGACTTACTTCACCAACAGCGGCTGTAAAATCCATTATTAAGGGTCTATCTACATAAGCAGTTTTAATATCAGCTTCCCCTCCAATCTGATTCTCTTCACTAAATGTCCCAAAGCCAAAATCAGTTGTTAACTCTAAATCAGTTTCCGTTGGTGCTCCTACATCTAACATCCATGTATTCTGATATAGGGCTGGTTTTCCAGTAGTAGCGGCATCTGCACTATTATATGAATATCTAAATTCATTAAAAGTAGAACCCGTTTCCCATGTAAAATCAGCTATATTACTGTTTAATAAACATACATTATCATAAGTTTTAGTATCACTGCTACCTCCATAAGACCATATGTCTCCCTTACCGCTAGTTTGATATGGGTCTAGCGTACTATCTGCATCAGTTCTTTGACCGGGCCACATTTCTAAAGTGAGCCAGTATTTCTTTGGACTTACAAACATCCAAGGCATCAAAGTATTGTTTACAAAGGCGTCTACCTTTGTGTCGAAGAACACAATATCTCCATCGCGCTTTCGACGTTGTTTTAAATCCTGACTTATTGCAGGAATGTTACTTTGAGCGGTTTCTAGAGACGCATAAGCAGCAGTACCAGTCATCATAGCGTCACTCATGACTCCATAATCGTGGTTGAAAGTGGTTGCAGGTCTTCCATGACCTAAACCAGTGAAAAATTTATAAGTATTAGTGCCCACAGGGTCTTCATCAAAAATTTCAGGGTTATCTACAATCGCAGCATAACCATTATAATCAAAATAAGGTGAGTCTTCA
>Ga0315338_1004090_pt1 | contig 11911 bp, 8 predicted proteins | sample ASW8metaG_FD_204518 | JGI IMG/M metagenome (GOLD analysis project Ga0315338, IMG submission 204518) | Ammonia-oxidizing marine archaeal communities from Monterey Bay, California, United States - ASW #8 | ecosystem: Environmental > Aquatic > Marine > Coastal | place: USA: California | collected...
AATGGAACGAATTGGGCAATGTGTAATGACGTGTCCAAGTACGGCTTGTTATAACGGAATTGATCAAGGTAATGAAATCACAGTTGGCGGGCAACTTCGCTATTTTGGTGATGGCTTTCAAATAAGTAAAAAGATAGCTGACAAACAATTATGGCGTATACCTGTAATGGATGGTGAATTTTTAGTTGATGATATTTTTAAAACAAAAGAAGCTGTCGGTGGCGGTAACATTTTAATTCTCGGAAAAGATCAAAATACCACATTAAAAGCAGCAAAATCTGCCGTCAAAGCAATGAGGGAAATACCAAATATAATACTGCCTTTTCCTAATGGTGTTGTCAGAAGTGGAAGTAAAGTTGGCTCAAAATATAAAGCATTGATTGCATCAACAAATGATGCTTATTGCCCAACACTATCTAGCGTAGTTGAGAAAACAGAAATTAGTAAAGGCATAAATAGTGTTCTCGAGATTGTCATAGATGGTCTTACACTAAATGCTGTTGAGGAAGCTATGTATATTGGAATTAATGCTTCCATTAAACCCGGTATTAAAAAAATTTCAGCAGGAAATTATGGTGGCGGATTAGGTCAGTATCAAATTCAATTACATAAACTTCTGGAAAGAAATAACTAATGGCGCTTAATCTTAAATTGCATACCCAGCCAGAAGTGCCGTTAGAGGCTGACTGTATCTGTCCTGATAAATTACAGTCTCTAGAAAACAATGAAATCTCTTCCTTAATACTTTTTCATGGAAACCGACAAGTAAAGCTTGGTGATTTTTTTGACTGTAATGGAACATTTGATGGAGAAATTGTGATTGATGGAGATTTATCAAATGTAAAACATATCGGCGCAACTATGTCATTCGGAAAAATTATAGTAGAAGGTAATGTTGGTCTTCATGCAGGTGCTGCTATGCGTGGGGGCGAAATCGCTATTGAAGGCAGTTCCTCGGGATGGCTTGGTCCGGAAATGATTGGAGGGAGAATAACCGTAAAAGGAAATGCGGGGCATATGACAGGTAGCGGTTATCGTGGAAGTGAGATTGGAATGCAAGGTGGAGAAATTATTGTCCATGGTAATGTAAAAAATGAGACTGGGCATGTTATGCGTCGAGGTTTAATTGTTGTTGGGGGTGACTCTGGTGATTTCACTGGTGTTAATATGCTCGCGGGAACAATTATTGTTTTAGGTAACATGGGAATACGAACTGGAGCTGGAATGAAACGTGGTTCAATAATTAGTTTTAATGAAGCTAAATTATTACCAACATTTTCCCGTAATTGTGAGTATCATCCCTCATTTATTAAATTTTATGTTAGGTACTTGGAAGAGATTGGATTTTCAATTGACACATCATACCTAAATAGCGCTTTTGAGCGTTGGAGTGGTGATTCGGTTGAATTAAATCGTGGGGAAATTCTTTTATCAGTGAATAAAAGTAAATAAAATTAGTACTTATCATCAGGAGAACTACCCAAGTAAAATATGAGGAGGAAAGGATGACAACAATCGTAACTGATAATTGTAAAAACTGCCGATTCACAGATTGTGTATCTGTATGTCCGGTTGCTTGCTTTCATTATGACGACGAGATGCTGTACATTGATCCTGAAGTTTGTATTGACTGTAGCGCCTGTATTCCGGAATGCCCTGTTGAGGCAATCTATGAAGACGATGATATTCCTGAGGACAAAGAGCATTGGATTGAAATTAACGCAGAAAAAGCTGCAGAACTTCCAGTTATCGAGGAAAAAATAGAGCCTTTACCTGGTGCCGAGGAGCGTAAAGCTGAATTAGGCTTCTAAGTAAAAGCAGAGATACCTTTTAATTATGACCAAGCTTGGCACTGATGATAATCCTGTACTAATTGCAATCGTAGGTAGTGGTCCCAGCGGTTTCTATGCTGCTGAAGCACTAATTAAATCTGATGTTAAAATAAAAGTTGATATTATAGAACGGCTTCCCTCTCCTTACGGACTTGTTCGTAGTGGTGTTGCACCAGACCATCAAAAACTAAAACAAGCCATCAATCTCTATAAAAAAATTGCTAGTGCACCTGATTTTAATCTTATTGCTAATGTAACAGTTGGCAAAGATATTTCTGTTGAAGAGTTACGTAAAACTCATCATGCGGTAATTTTCACATGCGGAGCTGAAACAGATAGAAAGCTGGGTATACCCGGGGAAGATCTTAGAGGAAGTCATACAGCGACTGAGTTCGTCGGTTGGTATAACGGTCATCCTGACTATAGAGAGTTAGAGTTCGACTTATCTCAAGATGTTGCCGTTATTATTGGGCAAGGTAATGTTGCTGCTGATGTTAGTAGAATATTGTCAAAGACTGTCGACGAATTAAAACACACCGATATAGCACAGCATGCACTAGATGTATTAGCGGAAAGTAAATTAAAAGAGATTCATGTTATTGGACGACGTGGGCCAGCTCAAGCAAAATTTACCCCAAAGGAGTTACGGGAATTCGGCAAGCTATCTGACTGTAACCCGATCATTTTAGAACAAGATTTAGTTCTTAATGATGAAAGTAAAAAAGAACTTGAAGAAAAAGGTAATATTACTAATAAAAAAATCTATGGTTTATTCTCTGATTTTTCGAAACGTGAACTAGATTTAAATAAATCGAAAAAATGTTTTTTTCGTTTTCTGTTAGGGCCAAAAGAAATTATAGGAAATACAAATATTGAAAAATTGATACTTGAAAAAAATGTGTTATCTGGTGAGCCATTTAAACAGTCGGCTAAAGGGACAAACAAAACAATTGAAATCGATGTCGGCATACTATTTCGTAGTATTGGTTACCGTGGTGTTCCAATTACAGGCGTGCCTTTTCATGAAAGTTGGGGCACTATCCAAAATAAAAAAGGTAGAGTAACTGAAAATGATGGAACTATTGTTAATCAACTCTACGCTGCCGGCTGGATAAAACGTGGACCAACTGGAATTATTGGAACCAATCGGGCCTGTAGTGTAGAAACGGTTGATTGCTTGCTCAACGATCTAGCAAAGCTTGACGGTGAAATAAAAAAATCAGGTGCTGAGGGAATATACTCAATATTAAATAATAAAAGTATCTGCCATATTAGTTTTGATGATTGGGTAAAAATTGATGTTGAAGAAATTAAACTTGGTGAACCCAAAGGAAAACCTCGCGAAAAATACACTAATATTGACGAAATGTTATCAATGATAAATTAATTCGCCTATAAGCTATTAACATACTGATTTTAATATTTTTTTTCTTAATTTTCACATTATTAGCAGCGTAATAAATACCCATAATTGGTGCAAAATAATAGTACCCCAGTATATTTTGTTTAATATGAAAACATTATTTTGATAAATAATAGAAAAAGAATCTTGAAAAAGAAAATTAAAATAGTAAATACAACGATACGTGACGTAACTTGTCCATTTTGTGGGCTTCTTTGCGATGATCTTGTTATTGAGAACAAAGAAGAAGAATTAAAAATTCTCAAGAATGGTTGCTCAAAGGCAATTATGGGATTCGAAAAACAAGCTCCTGAAAATTCTCCAAAAGTGGCAAGTAATGAAGTTACGCTTGAAGATGCTATTGATAAAATTTTTCAAATTCTAAAAAAATCTCAAACACCATTAATCTCTGGATTGGGCACTGATGTCGCCGGGATGCGTTCCGTAATGAATCTAGCTGATAAAACAGGTGCTGTTTTAGATCACATGCATGGTGATGCACTAACTCGTAACAACCTCGTACTACAAGATCTTGGTTGGATTATGACAACAATGTCAGAAATTAAAAATCGAGCAGATTTAATTATTTTTGCAGGAACTAACGCAACTAAGTACCCACGTTTTTATGAACGAGTAATCTGGAATAAACACTCTATGTTTAGTCGGCAAAAAAATAAATTAAAATTAATTTATATTGGAGAAAAATTAAATACAAAATTAGGAATTAACAGTAATGGGGAAAAACCAAATATACTAAATTGTAAAACTGAACAAATAGGCGAGATCATCTCATCTCTTCATGCGCTTATTACTGGTGCGACCATTGATGTAAACGAAGTTGCTGGTATAAAAACTAAAAAACTAGAAGTATTAGCCACGCAAATGAAATCGGCTAAATATGGAGTCATTATTTGGTCTCCAGCTGATCTTGACATTCCTCATGCTGAACTAACTATTCAAAGTTTTTGTGAAGTTGTTAAGTACCTAACTCGAATAACACGTTTTGCAGGCTTTTCATTAGGAGGCGATGACGCCTCAACAACTTCAAACAATGTTTGTGCGTGGCAAAGTGGTTATCCTTTAAGAATTAATTTTAATAAAGGTTTTCCAGACTATAGCCCTCATCACTACTCAACTCATAATGTATTAAAAAATAAAGAAGTTGATTCGCTTATGTGGATTTCAAGTTTTAGCACTACAGTTAAACCACCACGTGCCTCAATTCCGTCAATTGTTTTGGCTAAACCTGATATTAAATTAAATTTTAAACCAGATGTGTTCATACCTGTTGCAACACCTGGGGTTGATCATACGGGCCAGTTATTTCGTACCGACAATGTTGTCTCTCTGCCATTAAAGAAAGTACGTAAATCATTATATCCGAGTGTTGATTATATACTTAATGAAATTATTAAACGGTATTAGAAATTATATGTATATAAAATTAAAAAATGGCATTGTTTATGACCCTGTTCATGGTATTAATGGAGAAAAACGTGATATCTATATTCGTGATGGACTTATTACGCGTAAACCCCCGTCTAATGTGAGAATAAACAAGACTTATGACATGAAAGATAAAATTATCATGTCAGGGGCGATCGATATTCACACGCATATTGGGGGAGGTAAGGTAAATATTGCTCGCATGATGTTGCCAGAAGATCATGAAAAAGATCTCATTTCGAAAACACCTCTTACTCGTTCCGGATGTGGTAATGCAGCGCCATCAACCATAACAACAGGATATCGTTATGCAGAAATGGGTTATACGGCCTGTTTTGAGCCTGCAATGTTGCCTGCTAATGCAAGACAGGCACATATGGAAATGGCAGATACACCGATCGTAGATAAAGGCGCCTATGCGATGCTCGGTAGCGATGATTTTTTACTTCGCATGCTTGCTAAAAAAAATGATCAAGCGGCAATCAGTGACTATGTTGGCTGGATTATTAATGCAACCCAGGCACTCGGTATTAAAGTTGTAAATCCTGGCGGTATTAATGCCTTTAAATTTAACCAGCGAAAATTAGAATTAGATGAATTAAATAAGCACTATGGAGTATCGCCACGAGATATTCTCAAGGCACTAACAAGGGCTGTAACCGAACTTGGTATTCCGCATCCCCTGCATGTACATGGATGTAATCTCGGAGTCCCTGGTAATTTAAAAACAACACTTGATACAATTCATGCGGTTGAGGGCATGCGAATGCACCTAACTCATATACAATTTCATAGTTACGGGCTTGAAGGTGACAGAAAATTTTCTTCTGGTGCTGCGGAAATTGCTGAAGCGGTAAACAAAAACCCCAACATATCTATTGATGTTGGGCAAATCTTATTTGGTCAGACTGTAACGACATCGGGCGATTCAATGCTTCAATATGCCGGCCACTGGCATGCCCATCCAAAAAAATGGGTTATTATGGATATAGAATGCGATGCAGGATGTGGCGTTATTCCTTTTAAATATAGGGATGAAAGTTTTGTTAATGCGCTGCAATGGTGTATTGGTCTTGAAATATTTTTACTAATCGATGATCCATGGCGAGTATTTCTAACAACAGACCATCCGAACGGAGCCCCGTTTACAAGTTACCCTCATTTAATTCGCTTATTAATGGATCGCAGCTTTAGAAATGATATTTTAAGCACAATTAATAAGGATGCAGCAACGCACAGTGTGTTAAGCACAATCGATAGAGAATATTCTTTATATGATATTGCAACGATGACACGAGCAGCTCCTGCAAAGAGTTTGGGATTAAAAAATCGTGGTCACTTAGGTTCTGGTGCAGTCGCTGATATCACTGTTTATAACAATAATAAAAATAAGGAAAAAATGTTCAGTAAGCCAGAATATGTTTTTAAAGATGGCGAACTTGTTGTTCACAAAGGAAAGATAATAAAAGTTAAAAACGGTGTAACACATACACTTAGACCAGAGTTTGATAAAAGTATTGAAAAAACTCTCGGCAGTTATTTTAAAAAATATCAAACAGTTAGCCTTGAAAATTTTAAAATTGATGATGATGAAATAGTTGAGCATGGAAATGGGAAGATAGTTGTCCAGCCCTGTATGTAGAAATAAATATGAAACTAAATAACGTCCACATTGATGATACATTTGCTGAAGCATTTTCTATGAAGGCAACACGTATCATCATAACCGCTATGAATTTAAAATGGGCATATCGTGCTGCAAATGCAATTCGAGGCTTTGCATCCTCCGTTATTGCCTGTGGTTGTGAAGCGGATATAGAGCGGGAATTAAAACCCTCTGAAACGCCAGATGGTCGGCCTGGAATTTCCGTAATGATATTTGCAATGTCAACAAAGGATCTTGAAAAACAAGTTCCAATGCGCGTAGGACAATCAGTAATGACAACTGTGACAACAGCATGTTTTTCAGGATTAGAAACTGAAGAAAAAATATCGCTAGGGAAAAGTCTACGTTTTTTCGGGGATGGTTATCAAATAGCCAAAGTAATAAATGGAAAACGGTTTTGGCGTATTCCCGTCATGCATGGTGAGTTTATTTGCGAAGAGTCGACCGGTATTACAAAAGCAATTGGAGGCGGTAATTTTCTAGTATTGGGGAAAACTGCACGGCATGCTCTTGCCGCATGTGAAAAAGCAGTTGATGAAATTCAAAATGTGTCTGGAGTAATCACAGCTTTTCCAGGAGGCGTAGTTGGTTCAGGTTCTAAAATTGGCTCTAAATATGACTTCTTAACTGCGTCAACAAATGAAGCCTACTGCCCCACCCTAAAAGGACAGGTAAAAACTGCATTAACTGATGAAATTGGTTCTGTACTAGAAATTGTAATCGATGGTATTGATGAAAAATCAATAAGTGAGGCAATGCGTATTGGTATTGAAGCGGCATGCTCATTCGGCCCTTCTAAAGGCATTTATCGAATAAGCGCGGGTAATTATGGCGGTAATCTTGGAAAACATTTGTTTCATCTTAGAAAATTATTTAAATGAACGCTTTAACATTCACTTTAATATCAGAACCTAAATTTACACTCGATGTGTCTGCTTTAGTTCCAGATAATCTTGAAGGAAAAAATATAACTCATATTAAAAATATTAAACTTAGGTATGGAAAGGAAATTGTTAAGCTTGAAAAATTATTTTCAGTAAAAGGAAAAAATTCAAATCATATTTGTATTGAAAAAAGCTGCGATAAACTTATTCATGTTGGTCAAAAAATGACAAAGGGATTTATTGATGTGAAAGGTGATGTGGGTGATTTTCTCGGCAAAGAAATGAAAAATGGAAAAATAACTGTTACCGGAAATGCAAGTTCATGGGTTGGAAACAGAATGATTGATGGGCAAATCAATATTACTGGTAATGCGGGTGATTATATTGGTGCGGGATTACCAGGTGACCCTTATGGTATGACCAATGGGCTAATTAATATAAAGGGAAATGCTGGCGATAGGATTGGTGATCGCATGCGGCGTGGAATTATTGTAATCCAGGGTAAATCGGGTGATTACTGTGGAAATCGTATTCATGCGGGTACAATTATTGCCCTAGACAGAGTAGGAAAACATCCGGGTGATGGTATGCGTCGTGGTACAATCGTTTTAGCTAAAAGACCGAAACATATTTCAGCAACATTTAAAAGTTGTGGGAATTTAAAAATGGAATTCTTGCGATTATTATTTACGCAATTAATAACTATGGATCCTGATTTTGAAATATTTAAAAAATATGGGCCAGTAGCACATCGTTTTTCAGGCGATTTGGCAAGAAATGGTAAAGGTGAAATCTTAATTTTACAATTAATTAACAAGCGATAAAAAAATGAAACGGACTCGTGGGAAAAAAGGTCGTATTACTGGTCGTGTTATAGATAAAACAGCATTCGCTCAAGTAAAAGAATTAATTGGCGATGAACCTAAAACACGAGACATGTTAATAGAGCATCTTCATAAAATTCAAGACTCCTACCATTACATCTCTAATCGTCACATTATGGCGTTAGCAAAGATAATGAATCTATCAATGGCGGCAGTCTATGAAACAGCTACCTTTTACCACCATTTTGATGTTACCCATGAAAAAGAAACGCCACCCCCAGAAATTACTGTCCGTGTTTGCGAATCGGTTACCTGTGAAATGTTTGGCGCAAAAAAATTAATCAATGAATTAAAATTAGCAACAGATTCAAAAAAAATTCGTATTCAACCTGTCCCCTGTGTTGGTAGATGCGCGGCTGCACCAGTTGCCGTTGCTGGAACCAATCCTATTGAACACGCTCAACCAGAAGATGTTCTTTCTGTGCTTAATAAAAATGAATTATCTGATTCAATCCCTGAAAAGTATATTGACTACAGTGCTTACAAAAAAAATGGTGGCTATAAAACACTTATCGATTGTATTAATGGAAAATATAAACGTGAAGACATTATAAATTTACTTGAGGACTCTACTTTAAGAGGTTTGGGTGGCGCAGGATTTCCAGCAGGTCAGAAATGGCGAATTTTAAGTGATAAAAAATCACCAAAAATGGTTGCTATTAATATTGACGAAGGAGAACCGGGTACATTTAAAGACCGTTATTATCTTGAAAATGACCCACATCGTTTTATAGAAGGGACGTTAATTGCTCACTGGGCAATTGAAGCAGATGAAATCTACATTTATCTGAGAGATGAATATGCCGGTTGTAGAATGTTGTTAGAAAAAGAATTAGATAAAATTAAAACAGCACCTCCATGTGAATTACCAAAAATACATTTAAGAAGAGGAGCAGGGGCTTACATATGCGGTGAAGAATCTGCGATGATTGAATCCATAGAAGGAAAATCTGGTATGCCCCGTTTACGTCCTCCCTATGTTGCTGATGTTGGGCTTTTTGGGCACCCCACTCTAGAACAAAATATGGAAACCATGCATTGGATTAGAGATATTATTGAAAAAGGTCCCAGTTGGTTTTCATCAAATGGTCGTCGTGAACGAAAAGGGTTTCGCTCATTTTCAGTCAGTGGCCGTGTTAAAAAACCAGGTGTTCATGTTGCTCCCGCCGGTATCAGTATGAGGGAGTTGATCGATGAATATTGTGACGGAATGCTTGATGGTCAGAAATTTTATGGCTATTACCCCGGCGGAGCATCGGGCGGAATTTTACCGGCATCGCTAGGAGATGAACCATTGGACTTTGATACATTACAAAAACATGGCTGTTTTATTGGTTCAGCAGCTATAATTGTGCTGTCTGACCAAGATAAGGTTAGAGGACTGGCGCTTAATTCAATGCGCTTTTTTGAGCATGAATCATGCGGCCAATGCACTCCTTGTCGCGTTGGGACATCAAAAGCGATACAATTAATGGAAAAAGAGGAATGGGATAAAGACTTATTAGAAGAACTTTCTATCGCAATGTGTGATGCATCAATATGCGGTTTAGGGCAGGCGGCGCCAAACCCAGTTAGATGTGCGATTAGATATTTTCCTGAGGAATTTGAAAAGTGGCCGCCAACCCAGAACAAGAAAACGAAACAATAGTAAGTTTTAGTTTAGACAATAAAGAAATCACCTCCTTTGGTGATGAAACAATTCTCCAAGCTGCTAAACGCAATAACGTAGAAATCCCTCATCTTTGCTATAAAGACGGATATCGGTCTGATGGTAATTGTCGTGCGTGTGTTGTTGAAATTGAAGGTGAACGCGTTCTAGCACCATCATGCTGTCGAAAACCAACTGAAGGAATGAAGGTTAATAGTACTAATGAGAGAGCTCGTTTATCTCAAAAAATGGTATTAGAGTTATTGCTTTCAGACATGCCGCAACAAGGAAAGTCCCCTTATAAACTTAATTCAGAGCTAGATCACTGGGCAGAAAAACTTTCCCTTTACAAACCTCGTTTCGAAGAAAGAAAACAAGTTCGTGCTGATGTGTCACATCCTGCGATTGCTGTAAATCTCGACGCCTGTATTCAGTGTACCCGTTGCGTACGCGCATGCCGTGAAGAACAAGTAAATGATGTTATTGGTTATGCTTTTCGAGGCAAACATTCAAAGATTGTTTTTGATATGGATGCGCCTATGGGTGAAAGCACCTGTGTAGCCTGTGGTGAATGTGTACAAGCCTGCCCAACAGGTGCACTAATGCCTGCAAAAAATGTTGGTTTGGTCAAAACTGATAAAAAAGTTGATTCTGTTTGCCCTTATTGCGGTGTTGGTTGCTTACTCTCATTTAATATAAAAAATAATCACATTCAATATGTAGATGGTAGAGATGGTCCTGCGAATAAAAGTCGATTATGCGTCAAAGGACGCTATGGATTTGATTATGTCCATCATCCTGATCGTTTAAAAAAACCAATGATTAGGCGGGAAAATTGTAAAAAAACATCCGAATTAATTGCGCCTGAAAATATGCATAAGTTTTTTCGTGAGGCGACTTGGGATGAAGCATTAAATTTTGCAGCTGAAGGTTTTAATAAAATTAAAAATAATAAAAGCTCGCAATCTCTTGCAGGTTTTGGTTGTGCTAAAGGAAGTAATGAAGAAGCTTATTTAGTACAGAAATTAGTTAGAACAGGTTTTGGAACAAATAACGTCGATCACTGTACAAGATTATGTCATGCCTCTTCTGTTGCTGCTCTACTGGAGACCATTGGTTCGGGGGCAGTATCAAATCAAGTCTCAGACGGTTCGTATGCTGATGTTATTATTGTTATTGGCGCAAGACCGCACGAAAATCATCCAGTAGCTGCAACATTTTTAAAAAATGCATCTGAGCGCGGTAGCAAGCTTATTATTATTGAACCCTATAACTCTGATATTGCCCTGCACTCAAGTCATTTCTTACAATTACGACCCGGCACAGATGTACTTTTACTAAATGCAATGATGCACGTTATCATCAATGAAAACTTACATAATAAAAAATTCATTAATGAGCATACCAATGGCTTTGAAGAAATTATTGAAACAATTAAAAATTATTCGCCTGAAAAAGTATCTCCGATTTGCGGGATTGAAGTAAATGTAATTAAGGAAGTCGCACGACTTTATGCAACATCAGAATCATCAATTATATTTTGGGGCATGGGCATATCCCAACATATCTATGGTACTGATAATGCACGCTGTTTAATTTCGCTTGCGCTAATGACCGGACAAATTGGTCGGGAAAGTACGGGGCTTCACCCCCTAAGAGGACAAAATAATGTTCAGGGTGCGTCTGATGTAGGTCTGATCCCTATGGTCTACCCTGATTATCAGCCTGTTACTGATTCCATGGTTAGGGAAAAATTTGAAAAACTTTGGGGAAAAGAACTCGATCCAAACGATGGAAAGACAATTGTTGAAATAATGCACGCGATTTACAACAAAGATATTAATGGGCTTTATATCATGGGTGAGAATCCAGCAATGTCTGATCCTAATCTGAATCACGCTCGAAATGCACTCTCAAAACTCGATCACATGGTTGTTCAAGATATCTTCTTTACAGAAACTTGTGGTTATGCTGATGTAATTTTGCCCGCCTCTGCATTTCCTGAAAAAGAAGGTACTTTTACTAATACCGACCGACGTGTTCAGCTGGGAAGACAGGCTATTGACCCGCCTGGTGAAGCAAAACAGGATTTATGGATCATTCAAGAAATTGCGAATCGTATGGGCCTTAATTGGAACTATGAAACTAC
>Ga0315338_1004092_pt1 | contig 11904 bp, 9 predicted proteins | sample ASW8metaG_FD_204518 | JGI IMG/M metagenome (GOLD analysis project Ga0315338, IMG submission 204518) | Ammonia-oxidizing marine archaeal communities from Monterey Bay, California, United States - ASW #8 | ecosystem: Environmental > Aquatic > Marine > Coastal | place: USA: California | collected...
CCATTGGCGGCACGCCTATCGACAGATGTTGGCAATGTGTCAGCTGACAGATGTCAGTCGTGCCCGGTCAGGTGCCGCTCTTCATCAATCCAAGTTGATGCGCGAAAGGGATCGCCTGTGTACGGCGCTCAACACCGAGCTTGCCAAACAGCGTCGAATTATAGGTCCGCACTGTGGCCGGTGACAGATTGAGTTCCCGCGCCATTTCCTTATCGCTCAGCCCCTGCGCGATCAGCCGCAGCAAGTCTTCCTCGCGACGCGTCAACGGCTCAATCAAGACGCCGTCGACGGCGCGTTCAAACTGCACCTCACGGTCCACCATTTCCGCCGACAACAAGGCCAGCGACGTCGCCGCAAAGCGCACCTCCACGGGATGCCCCTCGATCAGCCGGTCCGCATGATCGGTGCGAATATCAAAGCGATGCGATCCAACGAGCAGTTTGGAACGCATAGTAGCGAAGACCCCCGGAGCCCGAATCTCGCGCAAACGCGCCAGCGCCGTTAGCGTCTCCACCTGCCCAGTCTTGAGATCTTGTCCCGCACGCCACCAGAGACGAATGCTCTTGACGAACAAGCTTACCCAGAAAATGGCTACCAGCGCGAAGACAGGCCACGGGCTCCGAAAGAATTCGTCAAAGTCTGTAACCATTTCATACAGACCCCAGGCAACGATCGCGGTCGCAGCCACCAGCAGCAATACGCCAAACGCCTGACGCGCGCGCCAGCCCTTCAGTTCTTCTCGTTCCGCATCGCTCAGCACGTGATTGCTCCAGTCGGTGGCTCGGAATTCGCGCATAGCGCAAACCCCACCATAATTCTCTTGCCGGGACTTCGCCTCATGGATTTATCAAGGTCAAGGGTTTCTACCGCGAAGCGGCGCTACAGCGAGGCCCGAAAAGTGGGCACCGGTTTTCGGAGCGGTCGAGCGGAGAAAAACCACGCCCTTGACCTTGATAAATCCATGAGGCCCGCTGGCTGACAAGAGACGTATGGATGGCCCTGCGCAGGCGCGCACCTAACCACAAACAAAAAAGCCCGGCGTTTCCACCGGGCCTCTTTATTCTTGTTCGATTCTGCCAGCCTACGCCCGCGAGAACTTCTGGAATTTGATCTTCTTGGGCAGGTCCGCATCCGGGCCCAGACGACGCTTCTTGTCTTCCAGATAATCGGAGAACGAGCCTTCAAACCATTCCACATGGCTGTCGCCTTCAAAGGCGAGGATGTGGGTGGCCAGCCGGTCGAGGAAGAAACGGTCGTGCGAGATCACCACGGCGCAGCCGGGATAGCGCTCCAGCGCCTGCTCGAGGGCGGACAGGGTTTCGACGTCGAGATCGTTGGTCGGCTCATCGAGGAGGAGCAGATTGCCGCCTTCTTTGAGCATTTTCGCGAGGTGCACGCGGTTGCGCTCACCACCCGACAACTTGCCAACTTTCTTTTGCTGATCGCCGCCCTTGAAGTTAAACGTGCCGACATAGGCCCGGCTTGGCACTTCCTTGCCGCCCAGATCAATCATGTCATTGCCGTCGGAGATTTCCGCCCAGACATTCTTCGCCGGGTCGAGATGATCGCGTGACTGGTCCACATAGCCCAGCTTGACGGTCTCACCGACGCGGATCGTGCCCTTATCCGGTGTTTCCTGCCCCGTGATCATCTTGAACAGTGTTGATTTACCGGCACCGTTCGGGCCGATCACGCCGACAATACCACCCGGTGGCAGTTTGAATTCCAGCTTGTCGATGAGCAGCTTTTCCTCATAGCCCTTCGACAGGCCTTCCACCTCAACCACCACACTGCCCAGACGCGGTCCCGGCGGGATGGTGATGTTGGCGGTTGAAATTTCCGCCTTCTCGGCGCGGTCACGCATTTCCTCATAGGAGGTGATACGCGCCTTGGACTTGGCCTGACGGGCCTTGGGTGAGGAACGGATCCATTCCAATTCCTTGGCCAGCGCCTTGTCGCGTGCACCCTTTTCGCGGCCTTCCTGGGCCAGGCGTTTTTGCTTTTGCTCGATCCAGGCCGAGTAATTGCCCTGATAGGGAATGCCACGTCCGCGATCGAGTTCCAGTGTCCAGGTGGTGATGGTGTCGAGGAAATAACGGTCGTGGGTCACGACCAGAACCGCGCCCTCAAACTCTTCCAGATAATGCTGCAGCCAGGCGACACTTTCCGCATCAAGGTGGTTGGTCGGCTCATCGAGCAGCAGCATGTGCGGCTCAGACAGCAGCAGACGACACAGCGCCACACGGCGACGTTCACCGCCCGACAAATCCTTGACGCCCCAATCTTTCGGCGCACAGCGCAGGGCCGTCATCGCCATTTCGATCTTGGAGTCGATATCCCAGGCATCCGCCGCTTCAATCTTGTCCTGAAGCTCGGTCATCTGCTCCATCAGCTCATCGGTATAATCCTCGGCCAACTTCATCGAGATGGCGTTGAAATCATCGACCAGCTTCTTGTCAGCCGAGCCTTCAATCACATTTTCCCAGACCGTCTTGCTGTCATCCAGATCGGGTTCCTGGGCCAGATACCCAACCTTCACACCCTTTTCCGCCCAGCTCTCGCCGCCAAACTCCTGGTCCAGCCCGGCCATGATCTTCAACAGAGTCGACTTACCCGAGCCGTTGACGCCAACGACGCCAATCTTGGCATCCGGCAAAAAGTTGAGCGACAGACCCTCAAATACCGGCTTGGCCGCGCCGGGATAGGTCTTGGACACTTTGTCCATATGGTAAACATAGGTGTAGGAAGACGCCATGATCGTGCGGGCTTTCAGCTATAAGGGGCAGGTCTGCCGCACCATGTATCCCAGAGGGACGCCGGGGGCAATGGTGACTGCGGCGGACGAAGCGGCGAAGGCGCGAGGAGGCGCAGAAAAAGAGGTGGCTGTGAGCCGGCTAAGAAGCGTCCCCGCCCCCCGTGCCGGGTGAAAGAATAAATCCGGGGAGAGGGATAAATTTGCGGAATAGAAATACCGAGCATCCATCCCCACCCCCACTTCCCACATCCCCCGGCACCGACTACAACATCCCCAACACATTTCGACCTGGGGAGTTTTGTTATGTTTTCACGCTTTGCGGCAACCGCCGCTGTGCTCAGTGCCGGTCTTTTGACCGCCTGCGACCCTGTTGCGCCGGTCTACGACCCCGCGCTGACGATTGAGCGTGCCATGGCCAGCCCGTCTCTGACCGGGCCGTCGCCGCGCAGCCTGACGTTCTCGCCAGACGGGTCCCGGGTGACCTTCCTGCGCGCCAAGGAAGATGATCGCACAGTGCTTGATCTGTGGGCCATGGATACCGATGGCGGTGAGCCCTACATGCTGGTCGACAGCCAGGTGCTGGCGCCGGATGAAAGCGAACTCTCCGAGGCCGAACGTCAGCTGCGCGAACGCGCCCGCATCTCCTCCTCCGGTATTGTCCGATATCAATGGGACAATCAGGGCGAAGCGATCCTGGTGCCGCTCGATGGTGATGTCTTCCACGTCAATGTCGAGAGCGGCGATGCCCGCCGGCTTATGGAAACACCGGAGTATGAGACTGATGCCCGTGTCTCCCCGCAGGGTAATTTTGTCTCCTATATTCGCGATCAAAACCTCTACATCACAGACCTGGAAACCGGCACCGAACGCGCGATTACCACGGAAGGCGGCGGACTGATCTCCTGGGGCATGGCAGAATTTGTCGCCCAGGAAGAACTCAGCCGGCGCACCGGCTATTGGTGGTCACCGGACGAACGCTATATCGCCCTGACGCGTGTGGACGAGGCCCGCGTTGACAATATCCAGCGCTTCGAGATCGGTAATGACGGCTCGACCAATGTGGTCGACCAGCGCTATCCGCGCGCCGGCACTGACAATGCCGTGGTGGACCTCTACATCATGGATTTGCAGACCGGCCGTATGGGCCCGGTCGAGATGGCCGAGACAGACGACATCTATCTGGCCCGCCTGAACTGGTCCCGCGACAGCTCCACCGCCTATGTGCAGGTGCTAAACCGGCTGCAGAACGAGATCGATATCCGCGCCATTGATGTGGCCTCTGGATCATCCAGCACCTGGCTGCACGAAACTTCACCGTCCTGGATCAATATCACCAATGATTTCCGCGCGCTTGCCGATGGATCTGTGTTGTGGACCAGCGAGGATGGGCCCGGCGGCTACCGCCATATCCAGCACCGCGCCGCCGATGGAAGTTTGATCAATCAGGTCACCTCCGGCGAATGGGTGGTGACGGGTATTTCCGCCGTCGACCAGGATAATGGCCTGGTCTATTTCAGCGGCTGGATGGACACGCCGATCGAGCGCCATGTCTTCGTCGTGCCGCTCGACGGTTCTGCGGCACCCACGCAGATCACCGAGTCTGGCGGCAGCTGGGGCGGTCGCCTCAATGGCTCTGCGACGGCATTCATCGGCTCCTATTCCGACCCGTCGACACCGCCACAAACCGGCCTCTACAACATTGACGGCACACGCATTCGCTGGATCGAGGAAAACCGTCTCGACGAGACTCATCCCTACGGTGAATTTGCCGCCGACCACATCGCGCCCACCTATGGCACACTGGAAGCGGAAGACGGCTCCACCCTGCATTACATGATGTATCTGCCCGTCGATTTTGATCCGGAGAAAACCTATCCCATCGTGCAGTATCTCTATGGCGGACCGCACGTCCAGATCGTCCGCAATAGCTGGCAGGGCACGCGGGCACAATTGTTTGCCCAGCGCGGATATATCTATTTCGCCCTCGACAATCGCGGCTCCTATAACCGTGGCCGGGACTTCGAATCCCAGCTTTTCCAGGCCATGGGCGGCGTTGAAGTGGTCGACCAGCTTACCGGCCTCGAATACCTCAAGACCCTGCCCTATGTAGACACCGATAATATCGGCATGTGGGGCTGGTCCTATGGCGGCTATATGACGCTGATGACCACACTCCAGGCCCCCGGTGAATACGCCGCCGGCGTCGCGGGTGCTCCGGTCACAGACTGGACCCTCTACGACACCGCCTATACCGAGCGCTATATGGGCCATCCAGACGCCAATTTCGAAGGTTACCAACAATCCTCCGTCTTCGCCCATCTGGACGGTTATGAAACCCCACTCTTCCTGATCCACGGCATGGCCGACGACAATGTCATCTTCGCCAATTCCGTGCGCCTCTATTCAGAGCTCCAGGAAGCCGGCGCCGATTTCGAAATGATGACCTATCCCGGCCAACGCCACGGCGTCCGCGGCGAAGCCCGTCAGGTGCATTTGTGGAACGATATCTTTGAGTATTTCGATCGGCATTTGAAGGATTAGGGGGGCGTTTCTTCCTCCAGCACGAGGGCCTCTTCTTCTCCCTCAAAGCTTTGGTTTCGGGAGAAGTGGCCCCGCCGTAGCTTTAGCGAAGGCGGGGTCGATGAGGGGGCTACCTCAGCGGGCGCGCCGGATTGCGGCAGCCCCCTCATCCCCTACGCTACGCTCCGGGACTTCTCCCTCAAGGGGAGAAGAAGAGCTGTGGTGACAGCCACATTTAGGTTCATAAAGCGCGCACCGCGCAAATCCCGCCATACATCTCTTGCCGAGACTCCGCCTCATTGATTTGTCGCGCTCAAGGGTGAAACCGCGAAGCGGCGCTCCGCGCCCTTGACCGCGACAAATCAATGAGGCCCGCTGGCTGACAAGAGAATTATGGCCGGGTGCGTGCGAGGCGCACGCCTACCAACCGAGCCGATCCTGCTCGGCAAAGCGATGTGCGACATCCGAATTCGGATGGCCTTGCTCGTCGTAATGTTCGGCGCATCCAGGATTTCGTCGAGCGTCTCGACACTGCATAAACTCGATCCGTCCCATCTCACCATTTGCATCATGTGTCTCCAATACGTCCATCGGTAGCGACGCGCTTAGATCAACGCCTCCATCCAACGAAACACCATGATGATCGTAAAATGATGCGCATCCCGTCATCGGGATGATGACCACCAGACCAATTTCATCCACACGCCCCTCCGCACCTGCCACCGCCACCAGGTCGCGGATAGCCGCGCGGCAGGCGTCTGTGTCGAAACGTGGATGCAGGCTGTGAAGTGGCGGAATATATGGATCCGGCATTGGTTCAAAATACAGTGCGGCCTGGCGCGCCCGCAATTCGGCGAGCTGATTGTGATCCACGGCATTCAATTCGGCCAGCAAAAGCCAGGCTTCATGCCGCCAATCATTCCCGGCACGATCAAGCCCATCAATCAGTGCTCGTCGCGCCGCGGAATTATCGCCCACATCATGGTGCAGGCGGGCAAGGAGTAGCCAGTTTTCCAGACTGTCCGTTGCGCGCGCGGCTATAGAGGCCGGCCGGATGGCGCGGTCTGGCCGCCCCGCCTGCCTCCACATCAACGCTAAGCTTCGATAATTGGCCGACGTGCGGTCCACCCGTCCGGCCTCAAGCTCGTGGTCCAGCAATTCGGCACCAGGAACCGGCTCTTCGTAATAGCTATACCATTGAGCAACTCGAACGATCTCGCTGCTCTCCGTCAGCATCCCTCGCTCATACATCAATATATTGACGTCAAAGGCTTCGCGCTCCCGGCCCGTCATCGCAAGCGCTGCTGCATAGCTTTGCCAATTGCGTTTTTCCTCCGGCCATTGCTGTGTCATTGCTTCTGAAATGCGGCGCTGACCCTCCCAATCTTCCAATTGAGAATAGTAAAGCATCATCAGACGGTATTCCGGCATGGTCGGCGTTTCACCCGCCTCCCGATGCGCCTGTTCCGCCCAGTGCAGTCCATCTTCAAGGCGTTCGGCCCGGAGATAGAGCATTGCCATCGCGCGGCTTGAGACAAAATCTCCACGTAGGATTGCGCGCTCGAAGACATCTGCAGCTTGGGAGAAATCTTCCTGGTATGAAGACCAATTGTCAGCATCAGCATAGGCTTGACCCCGCCGTGCGAGCACCGCGCCACGCCCGGCCAAGTCCTCATCTCCGCAAGCCGCCAAAACCCGGGTTAGCTCTGCAATCCGCGCGTCAGGGGCGGCCTCATCATCCACCGTTTCGTTTAATGAGGCCGTACAGGCCCCGCCCATATCACCCGGCTCAACACTCACACACCCGGCCGACACAAGTCCCGCCAGCCCGACAACCCATCCACGCATCACAAACTCCAACCCGGCGAATCCACCGCCCAAACCTACACCCGTTCAAACTCCGGACGTATATCGCCATAGCGATCAAAAAACGTCAGGCATTCCCGCTCGAGTGGCAAGAACAAGCGTCCCTCTTCGTCATATTCGCGTTCCGGCCTGGACACGAAGGTCATGCTGCGGCGGACTTCCTCGACATGGGTGGTGCAGCGGTCCAGCTCGACGCGGATCGGCCAGGCGATGGCTTCATTTCGGATCGCGATGGCCTGTTCGACGAAGTCGATCCAGCCCTGCGCGGCGGCGCGGGAATATTCGTGTTCCAGGCCGTGCTCATAGGCTTCGATGGCCTCGACATAATCGCCCTGTTCATAGCGCACCATGCCGAGCAAATTCCAGGCATCGCCGCGCCGAGCCAGATCACTGCGTGACAGGGCCTGGGTGAAGACGGCCTCGGCCTCGATGTAATTGGCCGACTGATAGTGCGCCTCGCCCAGCTTGACGTAATCATCGCCAGCACCCGTCATCGTCGCGACACGGTGCAAAACGGGCAGGGCCCGCTCCCACTCGCGGGCACCGCGCCAGAATTGCGCCAGTGCGGTGTAATTGGCCGCTGTTTGCTCGATACGGCCGGCATTCAGCTCACGCTCCACAATGCTGGCGGCGCGGTAGGGGTAATCGTAATAGCTGTAATATTGCGCCAGCCGCATCAGCTCATCAGAGCGGGTCAGCATGCCTTCAACATACATGATCGTATTGACCTCAAAGGCGCGCCGTTCCTGCCCGTCCCGGGCCAGCATCGCCGCCCAACTGGACCAATAGCGCTTTTCCTGCGGCCATAAATCGACCATGCGCTCTGTTGTGGCGAGCTGTTCGCTCTCCATCTCCAGGCTCTGCAGGAAATACAAGAGCAGGCTGTAATGGCGTTCCTCGGGCTGCTCGGCCAGTTCAATCGTCTGGCGGGCATAAATCAGGCCGGGCGGGTAGTCCTCGATCTGCGCATAGGCCGTGGCCAGACGCATTGACAGGTCCGGACTGATCTCGACACCCAGGGCAATCGCCGACTCAATCAGATTGATGCCGGCGCGCATCTCGCCCGTCACCATCAGCAATTGGCCGGTATTGATGCGCAGCATATTGCTCTGTTCCCGGCTAAGCGCATTGATTGAAATGGCGCTGCGCCAGTCGGAGATCGCGGCGGCGATATCGTCGGTCTCATACAGAGCCCGCCCACGCTGCAGCAATATCGTGGCGCGCTCAAACGCGCTCAGGCGTGGGCGGTCCAGCAGCTCGGTATAGCCTGCCACAGCCAACGCCCACGCGCCGTCATTTTCCTGTTCAAGAATGTCCAGCATGGCCTGCCCGATGCGCGGGCTGAAGGTGTGGTCGATATCGCGCTCTACACCGGAAACATCCTGGGCCGGTCGTTCGGCCTCCTGGGCCGTTGCGGTGCCCGCGCTAATAAATGCGGTGGCCACAATGGCAGCAGCGATAAGGCCGGCCCGGCGGGGTCTGGATATGAAGTTTTGCTTAGTCGTGATTGAAGCCGCCCGTCCGATCATTGGATCGACGGCTTGTTGGTCTTCCCTCGTCATGTGCACCTCCCAGCGTGCGGCGCGGCTCCCCAGCCCGTGCATGCGCCTGAGATGACGATGTTGTAATGCGGTGACGAAAATGCGGCACGTCTGGGTTGAAGTTATGACGATTACTATGAACGGTGTTCACTTGTGTCGACACGCGCAGCGCCCACTTTTGCCTGACAACGAAAAACGCCCCGGTCGATGGCCGGGGCGTTTTCTTAACTCGACTTTCGTGCGCCTATTCAGCGTCCGCGTCGATGCTCTCATCCGCGGAAGCGGAAAGCATACGTTCAGTTTCCGCCTCTTCCGGTGTCTGGCCAAAGACATTGTAGAAGTCCTCACAACGCTCAGGCACTTCGACCACAATACGGCCTTCCTCATTCACATCACCCACGAGACGCGCAATCGTCATCCGGTCTTCAATGGTAAAGCGACACTCGTCACGAACCACCTGGATACGGCGCTCTGCATTGGTCGCATCGCGCCGGATTTCACCCTCAACGAAAGAGATCCAGCCATTGGCAGTCCGACGCGAGTAAGGATAGCGCGCGCCTTCACGGAAGGCGGCTAGGGCAGACTGACGTCGACCCAGCTCATGGCGCACATTGCCCAGAAGCGTCCACGCATCGCCCTGACGGGCAAGACCACCCCGGTTCAGCGCATCCTGGAAAGCGGTTTCGGCTTCAGCAAGCTGACGCTCATTCCAAAGCGCTTCGGCAAGCTTGAGATAGTCGTCGCCATCGCCAGTCACCTGGGCAACCTGACGCAGGATCGGAATGGCGCGTTCCCATTCGCGGGCCTGACGCCACATATTCGCAAGATTGCTCAAATTACGCTGTGTGCGCTCGATACGACCAGCATTAAGCTCCCGCTCAAACATCGCCGCACCGCGATAAGGATATTCATAGAAGCTGTAATACTGAGCCACACGAACCAATTCCTGGCTCTCGGTCAGCATGCCGTTAACATACATGATCTTATTGGCTTCGAACGCGTCTTCTTCACGACCCGTCATGGCCAGCAGGGCTGTGTAGGTTGTCCAATTGCGCTTCTCGGTTGGCCAGATGCGGACCATTTCCTCAACGACACGCATTTGTCCCGGCAGATTTTCCAATTGCTGGTAATAGAACAACATCAGCGAGTAATCGCCACGCTGTTTGTTTTCCGTACCTGCATAGGCAATCTCGGCGTATTCCAGACCTTCAGGATAGCGCTCAGCCTGGGCATATGCCTGGGCCAGCATCTTCGCCAGACGTGGCGTCAAGACTTCAGGACCGCCCTCGCGAATTGCAAGCTGGAAGATATCGATACCCTGAGCATACTGGCCTTCAGTAATATACAACTGACCAATATTCATGCGCATGCTGACGATTTCACTTGGCAACATCGCGCCCGTGGCAATCGCGGCGTTCCAATCGGTGATCGCCTGCTGCACATTTTCCATCTCGTAATAGCCGCGACCGCGCATTTGCAACGAGATCGAACGTTCGTACGGATTGATGCTCGATTCAGCGAGCGCCCGGTTCAGCGTAGCGATCGATTCGCTAAACAAACCCTCACCCTGCATCGTCTGGGCTTCCAGCACGATCTCACCGATGCGCGCTGAGAATACGCGTTCCACCGCGTTTTCCGCCTGTTCCTCCTCGGAGGGGCGATCGCGGCGACTTCTCTGCGCATCGGCATCGCCGATAAACACAGCCGTCATGGACGCGGCAAGGACCAGCGCTGTCGCACCCTTGGCCCAATGGCTCGAAGACCATTTGCTCAAATCGAAACCGTTGAAACGGATCATCGAAAGCTCCTTCATACCAGCCCCCTCACCCAAAGGCCGGAAAAAATCTCTGTTTCACATCGCAATGCCCAGACGGCGTACGACGGGATTGAAATGTGAAGGGGGCGGGTCACAAACCCAGAACCCACCCCGACACGTTAGTCTTCGGCCAGGCGGAAGACGAGATTCGTCTGTACGCCGTACCGTGGAACGGCCACACCGTTTTCCATCTTCGGATTATACCGCCAGCGCTGGACCGCCCGGATCGACGCACGCTCAAACAGAGAGCTGGCGCAGTTCAGGACACGAACATTGGTTGGCGAACCTTCCGCGGTCACATCAAACTCCATCAGACAATCGCCTGACAGGCCACGCTCAAGTGCGCGTGGTGGGTATTGCGGTTCAATGCGGACCAGGGGCTGAGCATCACGGTCAGAGACCGAAAAGTTCACATTATCTGCCCCAAGGCTTGGTGAATCGAACGCGGGAATAGACCCCATCAGATCACCCAGACTTTCGGTTGGCTGCTCGGCGGCCGCCCGTTCAATCTGTGGCGGTGGAGGCGGTGGATCGATCTGGTCAACATCATCGATATTGACCTCACGACGTCGCGCATCCACTTCGGCGACATCTTCGGCGATCGAGATATTGAGCGCGTCTTGCTCTTCCTCGATGACCACTGCGTCCGGGATGATGAGATAACGCATCATCAAGAACAGTCCCAACGTAATGGCCCCAGCAATCGGAACACCGATCAAAAGGCGTACATAATTACCCATTTATCAGCTCCCTATGGCTGGAACGTAGATATTTTCACATCCACATCCATCTCGGTCAAAAGTTCCTGAACATCGAGAATAACCCCGATATCCGCGTCCTCGTCACCCTGGATCATCGCCTTGCCCTTCGGGTTTTCCTGAAGGAGCTGCTCGATGACACCGCGCAATTCTACCATCTGGTAGACCCGGCGGTTGACCCAGATTTCGCTCTCGGCGGAAACACCAATCAGCATGGAAGGATTTTGATCTACCTCAGTAATGGCGTCAGGTCTGAAAATTGTCGTTCCCGGCTCCTTGATGAAGACGGAGGTGACAATGAAGAAGATGAGAAGAATGAAAACAACGTCCAACATGGGCGTCATATCCAGTTCTACGTCCTCTCCTCCACTACTTACTCGGCTGCCTCGGCGTGCCATATCAGCCTCCCTTACCCACCATTTCCATCATCGCGACTTAGCGATACAGGAACTTCATTGGCTTTCATTTCGTCCCAAATCTGAACGATAACGCCGTGACTGGCTTCATCGCTGACAGTAATCAGAACAGGGCTGCTAGGTGCCTCGGCACGATAGCGATTGACGGCCGACAACACACGATCAACATCAGAGCGGACCTGGTTGACGAAGACATTATCTTCCTCATCAACCTGGACCAGGATGACTGTGG
>Ga0315338_1004093_pt1 | contig 11903 bp, 10 predicted proteins | sample ASW8metaG_FD_204518 | JGI IMG/M metagenome (GOLD analysis project Ga0315338, IMG submission 204518) | Ammonia-oxidizing marine archaeal communities from Monterey Bay, California, United States - ASW #8 | ecosystem: Environmental > Aquatic > Marine > Coastal | place: USA: California | collected...
TGAAAGCGCTTCACGATTGGGCGGTCGAACGCGCGATCTCGATTGAGGTGGAGCCGGCGGCGATCGCCTCGGACGGTTATGATCCACGATTACTGACGATATCCAGCCCGAATAAATCGCCAATCCGGTTTGTCGCCTTTGATGAATACATCGAAGCGCGCAGCGACAATATTATGCTGAGCCTGATTCTGCTTGAAAACGATGTCGATGAGATCAATTACGGCGAGGATTTGAAATACTGGGCCGGGGTGAATTTTCTCGATGCGGAGAACGCGATCGTGAAACAGGCTTACACGGACAATCTGAGGGCCCGTGATGCGCTGTTTGAGGCCTATGGCCCGATCCCGGATGCCAGATTCAATTGGGAGCTGGAAATGGGGATTGATGCGGGGGATGTCCTGCGAGCGCTGAATGTTTCGGTCGCGAGCAAACGCGAATTATAGCGGCGCGCGGGGTTCCGGCTTGAGTTTTACGACTTCAGTGGCCCTTGCGATGCCCGGATGCAGCCAGGCGAGCACGGCCGCAATGAGCGCGAGTGCGGCGGCGGCGTAATAGGGGCTGAAATGCCCTAGCTGATTATACATCATCAAGCCGCCGATCGGGCCGATGATGAAGCCGAGACCGGCTGTCGCTGTGGTCAGTCCGGCGGCGCGGCCCTGTTCCTCTGGTGATACGGATATCGAGGCTCCTCCAACAAAGCCTGACCGTGCCAGACCGAAGGCGAAGCTGGTCATCAGATAGCCAAAGACGATACCGCCATAGTTTGGTGCGATGAGCATGAACAGGCTGCCGATTGTTGTGAGTAAGGCCCCCGACGACATCAGGACGCGTGGACTGGCCTTAAGCGCGGGGATGACAACCAGCTGGGCAATGATCAGAGCACCGGCCCCTGTTGCCAGAGCAATCGACGACATTTGCAGGCCCTGGGTTTCGTCGAGGCCCAGACTGTCCATGATGAAGAAGGACAAAGTGGCCAGCCCAAGGGATTGGGTGATCCAGATGAGGCCACCGAAGATCACAAAGGGAAACAGGCGGGGATCGGCGGCGAAGGCAAATTGTTTGAGCGGGTTGAGTGGCCGGGACTGGACTTTGGGCGCAGACTGTTCAGGGAGGAAACGCCAAACGGCGAACGCGCCTGCGGCCACAAGTACTGAGATCATCACCATAAAGATCGCGACGCCAAACCATTCAACAAATGTCGCGGCTAGGGCGGGGCCGATAATGGCTCCCATGCCAAATGCGGCGGTCATGCCCGCCAGTGCTTCAGTGCGCTCCTCGGGTGTCGTGCGGTCTGCGACATAGGCCTGGGAGGCGGGATTGGTGGCTGAGCCCAATCCGCCAAACAGGGTGCGCGCCAGGGCCATGGCGAAGATTGCGGCCATCGGCGGGACCCAGCCGCTCTCGCCGGCCCAGGCGGCGGCGGCGAAGACCAGGGTCGACATGGCAAAGGCTGACAGGCCAAAGACGATGAAGGGCTTGCGCCCGCGGCGATCCGACAGTGCGCCCCAGATCGGAGTCATCATCATGAACAAGGTCGCCGAGACCGTGTAGATCGCGCCGACCCAGTATTCGGCCACGTCCAGCCCACGCGCGAGGGGCGGCAGGATGGCAAACAGCATATTGTTGCCGATACCCGTCGCCATTAGACACAGAAACAGCAGACGGAAGGCCTGCTGGCGCTCACGGGCACTAGTCGGGTTGGACGGATCGTAGGGAGGTGTCATGGGCCAGATGTAGGGGCCGTCGCATGTTTGCGCAAATCAACCGACATTCCGCGATGTTGCAACGCAAACCGGTGGTAGATGTAAACCAGTCTATAACCGCCGTTCAACGGGACATTAAGCTTAACGCGTCATAGTCACCTCAAATCGGGCAGATCACATGTCCGGATAAAAACAGGTGGTGGTGTGTAATGTTCCAGATAATCGGTATTATCTGCGTGTTTGTATTGGTGTTTGGCGGCTTTGTGTGGGCTGGCGGACATTTTGACGTGATCCTCCATTCAGCGCCCTATGAGATGACCATGATCGGTGGAGCCGCGCTTGGCGCGTTCCTGATCGGCAATACGCCGGCGGTTGTGGCGCGTACGGCGGGGGATTTCGCGCGGATCTTCACGGGCACGAAATGGAAGGCCCAGGATTATAAGGATTTGCTGTCCTTGTTGTTCCTGCTGACCAAGATGATGAAGACCAAGGGTGTGATCGCGCTCGAGGCCCACATCGAAAACCCGGCGGAGAGCAATATTTTCTCGCGCTACCCCAAGATCATGAAGGACCATTTCGCGGTCGATTTTATTTGCGACACGTTGCGGATGATGACCATGAATCTGGAAGACCCACACCAGGTCGAAGATCATATGGACAAGCAGCTGGAGAAGCATCACCACGAGGCGGCAGCACCGGCGCATGCGCTGCAGGGAATGGCGGATGCCTTGCCGGCGCTGGGGATTGTGGCGGCCGTGCTTGGTATCATCAAGACAATGGGCTCGATTGATAGTCCGCCGGCTGTATTGGGCGGCATGATTGGTGGTGCGCTGGTCGGTACGTTCCTGGGCGTGTTTTTGGCCTATGGGTTTGTCGGCCCGTTTTCGACCTATCTGCAGGCGGTCTACGATGAGGACCACCATTTCTACATTATCATCCAAAAAGTCTTGGTGGCGCATCTACACGGAAATGCCGCGCAGATCTCGGTTGAAATGGGGCGCGGCGGTGTGCCCGGCAAAGCCCAGCCGAGCTTCGCTGAAATGGAAGCCATGCTGGACGAGATACCGTCTGAACTGGGATAGCCCGAAATGGGTTGAGATCTGCCGGTCGGGGGGACCAGGGGGATCAAAAAAAGGCGTGGAGCGAGAGCTCCACGCCTTTTTTATTGCGGCAAAGCGAATGCGCCTCATGCGAGAATTCCTCCGCCTGTAAATGCAAGACTTGCGGTGCTGCATTTACGAGCCGGAAAAGCGGTCTCCACCCCGGAACACATCCGGGGTAAACTTTTCCTGAAAATGCTCTATGAACACCGCCATGAAAATCAAAGACTCAGAATTGCTGCTCGTCCCCGGACTGGGCAATGCATCACCGGATCACTGGATGAGTCGGTGGGAAGCCAAAATGTCGACGGCTCGTCGCGTGGTTCAGGATGACTGGGATCGCCCCCGCAAAGATGCCTGGGTGAGCCGCGTTGTTGAGGCGGTTGAACGCGCGCAAAAACCGGTTGTCTTGATTGGCCATTCAGTGGGCGTTTTGACGATTGTACATGCCGCGCCGCTTTTGAACCTGGAAAAGTTGGCCGCCGCCTTCCTGGTAGGGGCATCGGACTGGGAGCGCCCAGAAATGGCAGAAAAAGTTGGTGGCCACGGATTCGCCCCGGTGCCGCGCGAGTCGCTTGGTTTTCCTGGACTCATGCTGGCGAGTCAAAATGATCACACCTGTGATATTTCGAAAGCTGAAAGTTGGGCTTCTGACTGGGGGGTCAATTTCGGAAACTCTGGTGAGGTGGGCCATTATGAGCCGGCCAGCGGGCAGGGGCCGTGGCCCGAAGGCATGATGGCATTTGCCAAATTTGCCATGACGTTGACCGGTCCAGTTTCCCGTCCGTCCGGATGAGCCGCGAGGCGCTTTATTGTGAGTACGCTTCGCTGGATTGGTCCGGCGAGGGAGGCCCTAGAGCTGCGGATTACGGCGATGTGTATTTCTCGGCCGATGACGGCCTGGAGGAAACACGGGCTGTATTCCTGCGCGGCTGCAAATTGCCGCAGGCATGGACGCAGACAAATGCACGAAACTTTGTCGTGGGCGAGCTGGGCTTTGGAACCGGCTTGAATGCCTTGGCGCTGTGGGAGTTGTGGCAGCGCGAGGGTCCGAAGGATCGCTGGCTGCATTTCATCAGTGTCGAGAAACATCCGCTGGCCCGCGAGGATGCGGCGCGCGCTTTTGCGGCGTGGCCGCAATTGAAACCGTTGAGTGACCAACTTCTTGCGCAATGGCCGGGCCCCTTCAAGGGGGCTCACCGTTTGGTGTTTGCTGCTGACCGTTTCACGATCACCATTTTTCAGGACGAGGCGGAATCGGCTCTGTCCCAGGTCGAGGCGCGGGTGGATGCCTGGTTCCTGGACGGGTTTGCGCCGGCGAAGAATGAGGCGATGTGGTCGCAGGCGGTGTTTGATCGTATGGGGCAGTTATCGGCGCCCGGTGCCTGCGTTGGCACATTCACGGTCGCCGGTGCGGTGCGCCGTGGGTTGGCTCAGGCGGGATTTGAGGTGTCCAAACAACCAGGTTTCGGACGCAAACGGGAACGCCTTGAGGCGTTCTATGCCGGCCCCGGCGCATCGGTTGACGCGTCGCCATATCAGCGCAGTGAACCGATTGACGGGCGGATCGCCATTGTCGGGTCGGGTGTCGCGGGGGCCAGTCTGGCGCATGCTTTGCGTCAGCGAGGCCGTGAGATTGTGATCGTGGATGGGAAGGGCATTGCCGCCGGTGCGTCCGGGGCGCCGGCGGGTCTGTTGACGCCGCGTTTGGAAAAGGCAGATCGACCCCATGTGCGGGCGACACTGTGTGCGTTCGATTATGCACATCGTTTGTATCGTGGTCGCGACGGATTCTTTCCCGAGGGCGGATTGCGGCTCGCCAAGGACGAGACCGACAAGGTCCGGCTTGCCGAAATCGCCACGCTGATGGGGCCCGGCTATGAATGGGATGCTGAAGGTTTCGACATGCACGACGCAGCGCGTCTCGACCCGACACGGCTGGTGACCGATCTGTTGGGGGATCAAGCCGTGATCTCGGCGCGTGTCGAGTCCGTGGAAGAGACGCCGACTGGTGTCTGTTTGCGAGATCAAAGCGGAGCGGTAATCGCTGAGGCGGCGGCTGTTGTGTTTGCCAATGGTTTTGAGGCGCGCAGCGTGTGTGATGCAATAGCGCCCAGCGCCGGCCAGGTTGCTGTGCTTGAGGGTGAGGCGCCGAAACGGCCGATAGTGTGGAGTGGTTATGTATGTGCGGTCGAGGGTGGAGGGGTTTTGCTTGGTGCCAATCACCGTCACAGTGAAAATGCCGGGCCGCCGGAACAATTGCTCGCCGAGTTTAAGGAGTCAGCAGCGCAATATGTCCCTGCGATTTCTGCGAAGCTGAGCGAAACAGTGTTGCAGCATTGGTCGGGTGTGCGGGCGTCCACTCCCGATTTTCTACCGGTTGTCGGCGCTGTGCCAAATGATGGGTTTGATGCGCGCTGGGGTGATCAGGCGCGCGGTGGTCTGGCACCAGTTGAACCGGAGCCTCTCAATGCCAGGGTTTATGTATTGGCTGGTTTTGGGTCTCGAGGTTTTGCGCACGCCCCGCTATTTGCTGAATCTCTGGCGGCAGAGATTAATGGTGAGCCCGGCGTGTTGGAGCGTGCAGGTCGTGAGAGCCTTCATCCGGCGCGGTTTGACTGGCGGCGCTTGAAGAAATTGAGTTGACTTTACGCGTTCGGATAAAGTGCATTACAGCCCGATGCGATATCCACCTTCACCGGGCAAACCCACGACCAGCTCAAAGATAGGGCAGCGATCGGAAAAGCAGGTTGTGTGCAGATTGAATTCCAGATCATTGGTTCGATCATAGGTGACCTCTACCGGTCCAACCGCGACACCTACTGGCGTGCCCGACATTGCAGGCACAGATACGGGCAGCGTTGCTGCTAGCAAGACCGTCGCCGTGATGAGTGCACTTTTTAGAGCCATCTAATTGTCCTCATTTCCCCAGGATCCGATAGTTAGATGCCGCTGAGGTGCCGATTGGATGCAAGTCTAGCAAAAATCGGCGTGGAACTTGCAGAATTTTCTCGGAAACTTCGCTTATGGCGCGAAACGGGACGGAAAAATTATCATGCAGGCTGTTGAGAAAACCGAATTTGTCGACCGGCGTACCGGATCGAGGCATGTGTGGTTTCTCAATTCTGCTTTCGACAAGATTGGCCTGGATACCGCCGTTGAGCGCATTCAGGCGCGTGCGGCGGACAAGCCCTTCGCCTTTGTTGTGACGCCCAATGTCGATCATCTGGTGCGGCTTGAAACGGATACAATCCTGGCGACGCTTTACGCGCAGGCCTGGTTAACAGTTTGCGACAGCCGTATTTTGGAATTGATCGGGCGCATGTCTGGCGAACAGATTGATATCGCTCCAGGCTCTGATCTGACTGAGCGTCTGTTTAATGATGTGATCAATCCCGACGAGACCGTGACGGTTATTGGTGGTGATGCAGACGTCATCGCCGCGGTGACTGCCCGATATAATTTGACAGATCTGCGATGGCACGAGCCTCCGATGGGGTTGAGGCAGAATCGGGATGCCGTCGAGGCGTGTGCGCAATTTGTCGCCGAAAATCCCGCCCGCTTCGTGTTCATTTGCGTCGGGTCACCGCAGCAAGAAATGATTGCCGAAGCTTGTCTGGACCGTGGTGATTGCAAGGGTGTCGGTCTTTGTGTCGGCGCCTCTTTGGACTTTCTCGGTGGTAAGGCCGAGCGTGCACCCAAATGGATTCAGTCTGCCCGGCTTGAATGGTTGCACCGACTGGCACAGGAGCCCCGTCGCATGTGGCGTCGATATCTTGTGGACGGGCCTCGGGTGGCCTTGTTGTGGTTGCGTTGGCGCAAGGCCCAGGCTGAATTGAAGGCCTTCGAATTACATCTTGCTCTGCCCCACGTTACGCGTGAGCGCGATCTTCACTACAAAATTCGTGACCTGCAGGCTCAACTCGCCAGCCGCGTCGATTGACTTCCTCGCCCGAATGCGAGAGTTCACATCCCGTGATGGTTCCCTCAAGGGATTAATCGGGAAGCCGGTACGGATATTTGTCCTAGTCCGGCGCTGTACCCGCAGCCGTAGGCGGTGAGCAGCGATGCATTTGTCCACTGGAGCTTGCTCTGGGAAGGCCGCATCGTTCGCATTGACCCGCAAGCCGGAAGACCTGCCATCACTGTCGTCTGTCCGCTCGTGCGGTGTTACACGAGACCGGCGCGGTGATCACCGTTTTTGACGACTCCTTGCAACCCCGGTGCGGAAACGCCCCGGACCAAACGCTATGGAGACGTTTGATGCGTACCAAATCTGTCTGGCTGACACGTGCAGCCGTAATACTATTTTTTAGTTCCCAACCCGCTCTCGCGCAGGGCAATGATGATGTCATCGTCATTACAGCCTCGCGTGTGCCGATTGCCGCGGATGCGGCAACATCGAGTATTTCGCTGCTCGATGCCGAAGCCCTTGAAGCCCGGGGCGCGGTTTTCATTGGCGATATGTTGCGGGCTGTTCCGGGACTGGCGGTTTCGAAATCGGGACCGGCCGGTGCTTTGACCCAAATCCGGGCCCGTGGATCGGAGGCCAACCACACTCTGGTGTTTATCGACGGCATTGAAGCCTCGAGTCCGTTTACCGGTGAGGCTGATTTCGCCCATATGGCGTTTGACGATATCGGCTCGATAGAAGTCGCGCGCGGAGAGCAATCGGCCCTTTGGGGTGCCGATGCAATTGGTGGTGTCATTCACCTGACCAGTGCCCTTCCAGCGGTGGGCCGTGAAGCCGGCTTTCGGTTTGAAACTGGTGCACTGGGGACGACGCGCATGAGCGGACGCCTGGCGGCTGGGTCTGAGCGCCGGCATTTATCTGTGAGTGTGTCGGGTCTTGAGACTGATGGGATTGATATTTCCGGTCTGAGTGGGGAGCGCGATGGATACAGCAATCGCTCCGGCGCGTTTTCCAGCGCGTATGATGTCAACGCAGCGCTGACACTGGAGGCCAGTGTTCGGTGGATTGACCAGATCACCGATTCCGATGCTGACGTGAATTATGACGGTCGACTCAATGACACCGATAATGTGCGACGTGGGCAGCAATTTTTTGGCCATTTGGGTGCCAATGCAGAATATCAAAGGGGCGGTGTGGAATGGTTGCATCGCGCAGGCATTCAGCTGACTGATGATGCCGCGACGAATTATGTGGATGATGATCGAAAGTCCCGCTCATTGGGTCAGCGCTGGCAAGCGAATTACCAGACCAGCATTTTGTGGGGCGAAGGAGAAACGCGCCACCGGTTTACCGGCTTGCTTGAAGCGGAGCGCGATCGCACCAAGAATGATGCGGGGCCCGGGGCCTTTGAAAACCAGACGCGAATTCTTGAAACGGATGCGGTGGCGCTTGATTATGGTCTTGGCCATGGAGCGCTGGATGTTTCCGTGTCAGCACGATTGGAGCAAAATGATCGTTTTGAGGATGCCACAACGTGGCGTATCGGAGCGGCGTGGTCCTTTGACAACCTTGATGGGCGTATTCGTCTCAGTGCGGGTGAAGGAACAAAAAACCCCGGTGTGTTCGAATTGTTCGGCTTCTTTCCGGCATTCTTTGTCGGTAATCCAGATTTAAATCCCGAGACGTCTCGTGGCTGGGAGTTGGGCTGGGAACAATCCTTTGCCGGTGGCAGCGGCCAGTGGTCAGCGGTTTGGTTTGAATCGACCCTGCAAGATGAAATTTACACGGATTTTGGTGGATTTCCCGCGACGGCTCGAAACGCAACAACTGAGTCTCAGCGACGAGGGCTGGAAGTTGAGGCGTCCTGGGACATGTCGTCCGAAGTCTCGGTTTTTGGTTCGGTTAGTTTGCTGGAAAGTGAGCAAAATGGTGGTTCGGAAATCCGGCGTCCGGAGCGCTTGGGGTCGCTGACACTGGACTGGCACCCGGATGGGATGAATTGGTCTGCGTCTCTGACGGCCGATCATACGGGGGATCAAAGGGATACTGATTTTGGAACATTCCTGCCGGTGATATTGGAGCGTTATACACTGCTCGGGGGACAGCTTCGCTGGACCGTAGATGAGGGTATGGAAATCTATGTTCGTGGCGAAAATTTGCTTGATGAGGATTATCAGGATGTCTTCGGCTTCAATACGCCGGGCCGTGGCCTGTATTTCGGTCTGCGTCTGTCTCACACTTAGTGGGGCATCCGCGCAAAGCAGCCGGACGACACCGCCTTCGGGCGGTGTCGTTTCCGCATCACTATGCGCTGATGCCTATGTGCTGGCGCTGGTTGAACGCAGCGACGTGGCGGCTCTGTCGTGGCAGGTCGATCAGCCGGTTTCGGCGGCACCCGTCTGGGCACAACAATTGCCGCAGGCTTGGCCCGATGCCGAGCGGCTACTGACCCTTGCCCCGGATTATGTGATTTTTGGTGCCGGGGACGGTGGACGGACTGCGGCCCTGCTGAACCGTGCAGGCCACACCAGTTTCGAGCTGACCTGGGGCGAGGATTTCGATTCCGTCCGGGGCAATATGACAGCGCTGGGAGCCTATCTCGGTCAAGAGACTGAGGCCGCGAGCTGGGTCTCGAGCCTGGATGGGCGGATGCGTTTGCTGGGTGAGCGGGCGGCCGTACGTTCAGCGGACCCCGGGATTGTTTATCTGAGTTCCTCTGGCGGCTCGGCGGGTGCTGGCACGTATGTTGATGCGGCTATCCGGGCTGCCGGTGGTCGCAATGTTGTTGCCGATGCCGGGGCGGTTGGCTGGACACGCGGCGACCCGGAATTCGCACTGACGCTGGAGGCGGATATTGTATTGACCAGCTATTTTGTCGATGGTTATGCCTCGACCTTCAATCGCGGCGCGCGTCATGCGGGCTATGACCGTTTGATTGAACGGGCAGAGCGTCATGACATTACCAGCGGTGATTGGCCCTGCGCTGGGCCACGACTGATTGATGCGGCGGAGGCGATTGCAGACATTCTTGACCAGTTCGAGCTTGGTACCGCGCGTTCGGTGAACCGGGAGGACGGGTCTTGACGCACTGGAAACTCAATGCCGGATTGGCGCTCGGCCTTGTCGGCTTCATCGCATTGGCACTGTTCGCCGGGGATACGCGGCTGGAGGTCGACCATTTTCTTGGTGCGCTCTCGGGCGATGAAAGCCTGGGGCCGTTGGTGATGCGTGAATTGCGCATGCCGCGTGTGTTGCTCGGTGTTTTGGTGGGCGCCGGCCTTGGTGCTTCGGGCGCGGTCTTGCAGGGTTTCTTTCGTAACCCATTGGCAGATCCGGGTGTGGTCGGTGTTTCGGCAAGCGCGGGTCTGGGGGCGGTGGTCGCCCTCTATTTTGGCCTGTCTGAAAGGTTTGCCTTTGCCGTTCCGGTTTCTGCGGTCTTCGGTGCAGCGATCGGCGTCGGACTATTGCTGACTTTGGCGGGCGCCCGCGCCAGCGCCACAACATTGATTCTGGCGGGCGTCGCCGTTGGTGCTGTTGCGACGGCCCTGACCGGCTTGTTGATGAACATGGCCCCCAATCCTTGGGCGCTTTCGGAAATTGCGTACTGGTTAATGGGGTCGCTCAATGATGCCAGCTGGAATGAAGTTCGTTTCGCATCGCCGCTTATTGTGGCGGGTGTCGCGTTGTTATTTCTCACGGCACGTGGCCTTGATGCGTTGAGTTTAGGTGAGGAGACGGCGCGCAGTCTTGGGGTGGAAATCGGCGTTTTGCGGATACTGGTCATTGGGGGTACAGCGATGGCGGTAGGTGGCGGGGTCGCTGTTTCAGGCGCTATCGGTTTTGTCGGTCTGGTTGTGCCGCATTTGCTTCGCCCCTTTGTTGAGCATCAACCAGCGGCCCTAATTTTGCCATCTGCTCTGGGCGGGGCCCTATTGATTGTTGGCGCCGATATGGCGACCCGGTTGATTTCCGGCCCGGGAATGCCACTTTATCTGGGTGTGCTGACCGCATTACTGGGAGCGCCATTCTTTCTGTGGCTGGTTCGGGCCACTCAAAGGCGCGCGCCATGACCCAGCTAAATTTACAGCGGGTGGGCCTGCGATATGGCGATGCCGCCGCTTTGATCGATGCAAGTGCGTGCTTTGAAAGTGGGCAATTGGTAGCTCTTGTGGGGCCAAATGGAGCGGGAAAATCAACGCTTCTTCGCGTTTGCGCGGGATTGGCAGATCCGTCGGATGGCATTGTTTGTCTGGACGATGCCCCCATTGGATCGTTGAAGTTCGCGGCGCGTGCTCGCCGAATATCCTATTTGCCGCCAGACGGCCGTTCCGCCTGGGCTCTTAAAGTACACACGATTGTGGCACTGGGGCGCGTGCCGCATCTTAAACCCTTGCGGCGCTTGAGCGCGCGAGATGAAGCGGCAAACAAGGAGGCGCTTGATCGCGCGGGCGTTTCGCATTTGTCCGACCGTCGTTTTGATACATTGTCGTCAGGTGAGCGTGCCCGAGTCTTGATTGCGCGTTCCTTGTCAACACAGTCGGATGTGTTGTTATTGGACGAGCCAACAGCGGCGCTAGACCCCAAGCATCAACTCGCGGTCATGGAAATCCTCAAGTCCGAAGCGGATCGCGGTCGGCTCGTTATTGTGGCTGCGCATGCACTGGAGCTCGTGGCTCGGTATGCGGACAGGGTCGTGGTGTTGCAAAACGGCGTGATCCGGGAAGACGGACCGCCCGCCACCAGCTTGTCCGAGGCAGTGGTGCGTGTCGTCTTTGGCGTCACGGCTTCCGGCGGCGTCGCGCCGACCCGGTTGGAGCTGCTTTAGTCGAAAATAATTTCCGGTGCGGGTTTGGTCAGGGTTTCGGCGGCGGTGAGCGCGGCCTTCGCTGTGCGCAGAAATGCGTCACCGATCGGTCCGTCTTCCAATGCGGCCGGAAGGCCTTCATCGGACCGTTTACGCAGATCGAGGTGCAGTGGAATTTCGCCCAGGAATTCGACTCCAATCGCTGCGGCCTCAGCGCGCGCGCCGCCATGACCGAAGATATGGCTGGTTTCGCCGCAATGAGGGCAGAGGAAGGCGCTCATATTTTCGACAATGCCAAGTACCGGCACGTGAGTCTGATCGAACAGGGCTATGGCCTTGCGAGCATCATCAAGTGCCAAATCCTGGGGGGTTGAGACGATGAC
>Ga0315338_1004094_pt1 | contig 11900 bp, 8 predicted proteins | sample ASW8metaG_FD_204518 | JGI IMG/M metagenome (GOLD analysis project Ga0315338, IMG submission 204518) | Ammonia-oxidizing marine archaeal communities from Monterey Bay, California, United States - ASW #8 | ecosystem: Environmental > Aquatic > Marine > Coastal | place: USA: California | collected...
GATGATTTCCCCGGACGGCTTGGCCATCAGCCCGCGCATGCCGGCCAACTGTTTCATCTGGGCCGCCGAACCCCGGGCCCCCGAATGGGCCATCATATAAACGGAATTCACGGGTTTCCCAGGCTCTTCGGACGAAATGATCTTCATCATCTCGTCGGCGACACGGTCCGTGCAATGGGACCAGGCATCGACAACTTTGTTGTATTTTTCACCCTGGGTAATCAGGCCGTCCAGGTATTGCTGCTCATATTCCTTGACCATGACCTCAGTCTCGGCGACAAGCCGTTCCTTGGCGTCGGGAACCACAAGGTCGTCCTTGCCGAAGGAAATGCCGGCCATGCAGGCATAATGAAAGCCAATGCCCATCAGGTGATCTGCGAAGATCACCGTCACTTTCTGGCCCGCGTGGCGGTAGACCTCGTCGATGAGGGCGGTGACTTCCTTCTTGGTCAACACCCGGTTGATCTGGCTGAAGGGAATGTTCTTGTTGCGCGGCAGTATCTCGCTCAACAGCATCCGTCCTGGTGTCGTCTCAAGGCGTGTAACGGTTTCGTTGCCTTCCTCGTCAATGCCTTGATAGCGCGCCTGAATCCTCGAATGCAGGGTGACAACACCAGCGTCCAGGGCCTGCTGAATCTCACCGACGTCAACGAAGGCCATGCCTTCGCCGGGTTCGCCCTCGCGGCACATGGTCAGGTAATAGAGTCCGAGAACGATATCCTGACTGGGAACGATGATCGGCTTGCCGTTGGCCGGGCTGAGGATGTTGTTGGTCGACATCATCAGGACCCGGGCCTCCAACTGGGCCTCCAGGGACAGCGGCACGTGCACGGCCATCTGGTCGCCGTCGAAGTCGGCATTGAAGGCAGCGCAGACTAAGGGATGAAGCTGTATAGCCTTGCCCTCGACCAGGAGCGGCTCGAATGCCTGAATGCCGAGCCGGTGCAGGGTCGGCGCCCGGTTTAAAAGCACCGGGTGTTCGCGGATGACTTCTTCAAGGATGTCCCAGACTTCAGGCCGTTCCTTTTCCAGCATTCGCTTCGCTGCTTTGATGGTGGTCGCCATGCCGTACAGTTCAAGCTTGGCGTAGATGAAGGGCTTGAAAAGCTCCAATGCCATTTTTTTCGGCAACCCGCACTGATGCAGCATCAGTTCGGGCCCGACCACGATCACCGAGCGGCCGGAATAATCGACGCGCTTGCCGAGTAGGTTCTGGCGGAACCGGCCTTGTTTGCCCTTCAACATGTCGGAAAGGGATTTCAGGGGCCGTTTGTTGGCCCCGGTGATGGCGCGGCCGCGACGACCGTTGTCGAACAGGGCATCAACGGATTCTTGAAGCATCCGTTTTTCGTTGCGGACGATGATTTCAGGGGCCCGCAGCTCGATTAGCCTTTTCAAACGGTTGTTGCGGTTGATTACCCGCCGGTAGAGGTCGTTCAGATCCGAGGTCGCAAAGCGCCCGCCGTCCAGCGGCACCAGGGGGCGCAGTTCCGGCGGGATAACGGGGATTACCTCGAGGATCATCCATTCCGGGCGGGTGCCGGAATGAATGAAGGATTCAACCAGCTTCAGGCGCTTGACCAGTTTCTTGCGTTTGGCTTCGGAATTGGTTTCCTTGAGGTCGATGCGAAGGTTTTCCATCTCTTCCTCGAGGTCTATGGCCGCCAACATTTCGCGCAACGCTTCGGCGCCGATGCCGATGGAGAAACCGTCCTCGCCATATTCCTCAACGGCGGTTTGGTATTCATCTTCGGTGAGAGGTTGATGGAGACTTAATTCCGTCAATCCCGGCTCGATGACCACATAGGTTTCGAAATAAAGAACACGCTCAAGGCTTTTCAGCGTCATATCGAGCAACAGACCGATCCGCGACGGCAGCGACTTCATGAACCAGATATGGGCCACCGGCGAGGCAAGCTCGATGTGGCCCATGCGTTCGCGCCGGACCTTTTGCAGGGTTACCTCGACACCGCATTTCTCGCAAGTAATGCCCTTGTATTTCATACGCTTGTATTTTCCGCACAGGCATTCGTAATCCTTTGTCGGACCGAATATGCGGGCGCAGAATAGGCCGTCCCTTTCCGGTTTAAAGGTCCGGTAGTTGATGGTTTCGGGCTTCTTGATTTCGCCGAATGACCAGGAATGGATACGATCCGGCGAAGCAATGGAAATGCGGATGTGGTCGAACAGCTGGGCGCTCCCCGCTTGGCCGAAAACTTTAGTCAATTCATTCATCTGTCCGTCTCCTAATGCAGTTTTCGGCTAACCGAGTTCAACGTTGAGGCCAAGGGAGTGCAGTTCCTTGACCAGGACGTTGAACGATTCAGGAATCCCAGCCTCGAAGGTGTCATCGCCGCGGACGATGGCCTCGTAGACCTTGGTACGGCCAGAAACGTCATCCGATTTGACCGTCAACATTTCCTGCAGGGTATAAGCGGCGCCGTAGGCTTCCAGGGCCCAGACCTCCATTTCGCCGAACCTTTGTCCGCCGAATTGGGCTTTGCCGCCCAGCGGTTGCTGGGTCACCAGGCTGTAGGGGCCGATGGACCGGGCATGGATCTTGTCGTCCACCAGATGGTGCAGCTTCAACATATAGATATATCCGACGGTCACTTGCCGGTGGAAAGGCTCGCCGGTGCGCCCATCGACCAGGGTCACTTGGCCGGAATTGTCGAGGCCCGCCATCTCAAGCATATCGACGATATCGGCCTCATGGGCGCCGTCGAAAACGGGAGAAGCGACCGGAACACCGCTTTTGAGGTTTTCGCCGAGTTCGAGAATCTCTTCGTCGTTTAGGCTGGCAATGTCGTCCCGGTAGGCCCGGGGGCCATAGATGTCCCTGAGCTTTGCCTTGAGATTTTTGGCGACGTTGGATGAATCATTGGCCTCCAAAATCTCGCCGATCTGGCGGCCCAGACCGGCACATGCCCACCCCAGATGGGTTTCAAGGATCTGGCCGACATTCATTCTTGACGGGACGCCCAGCGGATTAAGCACAATATCGACGGGCGTGCCGTCCTCCAGATAAGGGATATCCTCGATCGGCACGATCTTCGAGATCACGCCCTTGTTGCCATGGCGGCCAGCCATCTTGTCGCCGGGTTGCAGCTTGCGTTTAACGGCGACGAAGACCTTGACCATCTTCATGACGCCGGGGCTCAAATCATCGCCGCGCTGCAACTTGTTGACCTTGTTTTCAAACCGTTCCTGAAGTTTGGCGATATCGGCTTCGAAATGTCCCTTAAGGGATTCGACATCCTGCATCACCCGGTCGTTGGCAATCACGATTTGCGAACATTGGCCGGCGGTGAAGTTGTCAAGCACCTCATCGGTTATCTTGGTGCCAGATTTAAGATCTTTCGGGCCGCCCGCGGCTTTCTTATTCAACAACAAGGCCTTGAGGCGGGCCAGGAAACTGCGTTCCAGGATCGCCCGTTCATCGTCGCGGTCCTTGGCCAGTCTTTCTATTTCCGCCCGCTCGATGGCCAGCGCGCGTTCGTCCTTGATGACGCCGCGGCGTGAAAATACCCTCACCTCGACCACCGTACCGGAAACTCCAGGCGGCAGCTTCAGCGAGGAATCGCGGACATCTGAGGCTTTTTCGCCGAAGATCGCGCGAAGCAGTTTTTCCTCTGGCGTCATGGGGCTTTCGCCCTTCGGCGTCACCTTGCCAACCAGGATATCGCTTGGCTTTACCTCAGCCCCGATGTAAACGATGCCGGCTTCGTCCAGGTCCTTCAGCGCCTCTTCGCCGACGTTGGGGATGTCGCGGGTAATTTCCTCCTGACCCAGCTTGGTATCTCGGGCCATGACCTCGAATTCCTCGATGTGGATAGAGGTAAAAACATCGTCGCGGACGATACGTTCGGAGATCAGGATGGAATCCTCGAAGTTGTAGCCCTGCCAAGGCATGAAGGCGACCAGAACATTGCGGCCAAGGGCCAATTCGCCCAGATCCGTTGACGGGCCGTCGGCAATGGTATCGCCGGCCTTGACGCGGTCCCCGACTTTCACCAGCGGCCGTTGATGCAGATAGGTGTTCTGGTTGGAACGTTGAAATTTCAGAAGATTGAAAATATCGACGCCGGTTACGGAATGGGATGTTTCCTCGGTGGCGCTGACGACGATACGGGTGGCGTCGACCTGATCGACGATGCCGGACCGCTTGGCGATGATGGTAGCGCCTGAATCGCGGGCAACGGCGGCCTCCATGCCGGTGCCGACTGACGGCGCCTCGGTCTGAATCAGGGGCACCGCCTGGCGCTGCATGTTTGACCCCATCAAAGCCCGGTTGGCATCGTCGTTTTCCAGGAATGGAATCAAAGCCGTGGCGACCGACACCAACTGTTTTGGCGATACGTCGATGAAATCAATGTCTTCGGGTCGGGACATGATAAAGTTGCCGCCCTTGCGGCAACTGACCAGGCCTTCGGTGAATTTTCCTTTTTCATCGGTTTCGGCATTGGCCTGGGCGATGGTGTAGCGGCCTTCCTCCATGGCCGAGAGGTACACCACCTCCTTGCCGACCGTGCTGTTGATCGCCCGGCGGTACGGAGTTTCGATGAAGCCGTACTTGTTGACCCGGGCATAGGTGGCAAGGCTGTTGATGAGGCCGATGTTGGGCCCTTCCGGGGTCTCGATCGGGCAGATGCGCCCGTAATGGGTCGGATGCACATCGCGGACTTCGAATCCGGCCCGTTCGCGGGTCAGACCCCCCGGCCCCAGGGCCGAAAGACGCCGCTTGTGGGTGATTTCCGACAGCGGATTGGTTTGATCCATGAACTGGCTGAGTTGCGAAGAGCCGAAGAATTCGCGAACCGCCGCCGCCGCGGGTTTGGCGTTGATCAGATCGTGCGGCATCACGGTGTCAATATCGACCGAGCTCATGCGTTCGCGGATCGCGCGTTCCATGCGCAACAGGCCGATCCGGTACTGGTTTTCCATCAGTTCGCCGACGGAGCGGACACGGCGGTTACCAAGATGGTCGATATCGTCGATTTCGCCTCGGCCGTCCTTGAGCTCGACCATGGTCCGGACCACTTCGAGGATGTCTACCTTGCGCAGAACCCGCACCGAATCTTCTGTTTCGAAACCGAGGCGCGAGTTCATCTTGACCCGGCCAACAGCCGAAAGGTCGTAGCGATCGGAATCGAAGAACAGGCTGCCGAAGAGTGTCTCTGCGGTTTCTAGGGTCGGCGGTTCGCCCGGACGCATGACCCGGTAAATATCAATCAACGCTTCCTCGCGATTGGTATTTTTATCGACCGCCAGGGTATTGCGGATATACGGGCCGACATTGACGTGGTCTATGTCGAGGGTGACGATTTCGTTGATTTTCGCGTTATCCAGGACTTCCATAGTTTCTTCGGTGATCTCGCCACCGGCCTCGATGTAGATTTCGCCGGTTTTCGGATTGATCAGGTCGACGGCCATGTAGGTGCCGATCAGATCTTCCGTCGTCACCAGTTGTTCCTTCAGCCCTTTTTGTTCCAGGTCGCGTATAACCCGCGGCGTCATCTTGGTGCCGGCCTTGGCGGCGACGCGGTTGGTTTTGGCGTTGATCAGGTCAATGACAAGCTTCACGCCCCTGAGGCGATCGACAACAAATCCGGTTTTCCATCCTTTCTTTTTCACCCGTGTGAAGGTGATTTTTTTATAAAAGTAATCGAGGATATCCTCGGGTGTCATGCCGGTGGCTTCATTCGGGGCCACGGTTTTGCCCACGCTGGCGCGCTGGGGCCGAAGCTTTTCCGTTTCCTCGTTATCCAAAGCTATCAGGAGCGTCGTCACCGGCAGCTTGCGGCGGCGGTCGATGCGCACGAACACCAGGTCCTTGGCGTCGAATTCGAAGTCGAGCCACGAACCGCGGTAGGGAATGATGCGCGCCGCGAACAGGAATTTGCCCGACGAATGGGTCTTGCCCTTGTCGTGGTCGAAAAACACCCCCGGCGAACGGTGCATCTGGGAAACGATGACCCGCTCCGTGCCGTTGATGACGAAGGTGCCGTTGTCGGTCATCAGCGGCATATCACCCATGAAAACGTCCTGTTCCTTGACGTCGCGGATGGAGCGTGATTGGGTTTCCTCGTCTATGTCCCAAACGACGAGACGCAAGGTCACCTTTAGCGGTGCCGAGTAGGTCATGCCCCGCTGCTGGCATTCCTCGACATCGTATTTCGGCAATTCGAACTCGTAGTTAACGAATTCCAGGGTACCCCGTTCAGAGAAGTCCTTGATCGGGAAAACCGACTTGAAAACCTCTTGCAGGCCGCTGTCGGTGCGGATGTTAGAGTCCGTTTCCCGTTGCAGGAATTGCTCGTATGACGTCTTCTGGATTTCGATCAAATTGGGCATTTCGACGGCAGATTCCAAACGGCCGAAATATTTGCGCACACGCTTGCGGGCCGTGAAGGATTTTTCCATTATCGTTCCTCACGCTTCATTGTTTATCCGGTCTCCCCGGGGTCCGGCCACCGCTGCCGGATGGGAAAGACCCCGTATCAGGTGTCCAGGCGCCGCTTGAAAAGGGGTTCGAAAGAACCCGGCAGCGGCGGCCCGGTGGGGCAAGCGCATCCACTTTACCGGCCCGCGGCAGGGCCAATTCAGGCGAATGCGTGTTCCAATCGGAGCCGGCGGCGGTTCACGGAAACCCGGACAACCGCCTGCTCCTATATCAAATCCTCGCGCAACCCCGGACCGATGGTTCGGCGGGGCAACGCTATTTCAATTCGACCGTGGCGCCGGCATCTTCCAGCTTCTTCTTAATTTCCTCGGCCTCTTCCTTCGGGACGCCTTCCTTGATCGGTGACGGCGCTGATTCGACCAGGTCTTTGGCCTCTTTCAGGCCGAGTTGGGTCAACGCGCGTACTTCCTTGATGACGTTTATCTTCTTATCGCCGATGGAAGCCAGGATGACGTCGAATTCGTTCTTTTCCTCGGCCGCGGCGCCGTCGGCATCGACGGGCCCGGCGACGGCAACGGCCACCGGCGCGACGGCGGAAACGCCCCACTTTTCCTCAAGCAACTTGGAAAGCTCGGCGGCCTCCATAACGGTTAGGCTCGAAAGGTCGTCAGCGATTTTTTCTAGATTAGCCATTACTTATTACTCCTTGGGCTTGAACTCTTTGATACTGAGACTTCGGCGTTCACGTGGCTTCTTCCGCAGCACCACGGGCACCGAGAACCCGGGCGACCTGCCCGGCGGGTGCCTTCAACACGACGGCAATACGGGTCGCCGGGGTGCTGATCATGCCAACGATTTTCGCTCTCAATTCTTCCAACGACGGCAGGCTCGCCAGGGATTTGACGGCGTTGACGTCCAGTTGCTCATCGCCGAGGGCGCCGCCCAGGACAATCAACTTGTTGTTGGTTTTGGAGAAATTAACAGCCGCCTTGGCCGCCGCCACCGGATCTTCCGAATAGGCAATGGCCGTCGGTCCGGTGAACATTTCTTCCAAAGACTGGTATTTCGTCCCTTCGAGAGCGCGACGTGTGAGCCGATTTTTTGTCACTTTGAAGACCGCGCCCGCCTCGCGCATCTGATCGCGGAGTTCGCCCATCTCGGCCACCGTCAACCCGGAATAATGGGTGACGACGACAATGGACACATCCTCGAACGTTTGATGCAGCGAAGCGACCATGGATTCTTTTTCTGCTCGGTCCACTCTATCGTCTCCAGTTCGTGGCGGCCGCCCGATAGGCAAACCGGGCCGCGCCGCCGTTGCACTTTGATCCCCAGGCGGACCCAAACGAGCCAATCCTCGAAGATCGGTTCGCCTGTCCAGTACAACAGTTCAAGCCGCTCGCAAACGCCTATGATAAAGCGCCTGAAAACGGACTTCACACCGTCTCGGCAGGCGGGAAGAACCCCTTAAACCGACGCCATCAAAGACGCCGGCACCTGCTGTCTCGGACAGGTTGGAAGCAGTCGACTGTTCGCTTCCACCTCCGCCTTGGCCGACCAATGCGGCCGCGGCGGCGATTCTTAAAACCTCCTCCCGGCGATGCCGGGATCCAACCCTCCGGCGATGTCAGCCGGAAAGACTGGCGACATCAAGCTTGATCCCCATCCCCATGGTCGAGGTCAAGCTGACGCGCTTTAAATACGTGCCTTTGACGCCGCTCGGTTTCGCCTTGACGATGGCGTCGACGAACGCGGCGACGTTTTCCACCAATTGATCGGCCGAAAAGCTGGCCTTGCCGACGCCGGCATGAACGATGCCTTCTTTTTCGACGCGAAATTCGATTTGCCCCGCCTTCGCCGCCTTGATGGCGTTGGTGACGTCCTGAGTCACGGTGCGGAGTTTGGGGTTGGGCATCAGCCCCTTGGGACCCAGGATCTTGCCCAATTTTCCAACCACCGCCATCATGTCGGGCGTGGCGATGCAGCGGTCGAAGCCGGTTTCACCGTTTTGAATTTTTTCCGCCAGGTCTTCGGCGCCGACAAAATCCGCACCCGCGGCCACGGCCTCCTTGGCTTTGTCGCCCTTGGCGAAAACCGCGACCTTCAGGGCCTTGCCGGTGCCGTGGGGCAAAGACACGGTGCCGCGCACCATCTGATCGGCGTGCTTGGGATCGACGTCCAGGTTAATGGCGACCTCCACCGTTTCATCGAACTTTAATGTCGCCGAATCCTTGATGAACCTGATCGCCTCGGCGATTCCGTAGCTTGTTTCGCGATCGATAGCCTCATAGGCCTTTCTCAGGCGTTTGCCGTGTTTTGCCATGGCCCTACTCCTGAACCTCGATGCCCATGGACCGGGCCGATCCGGCGATCATCCGGCAGGCCGCCTCGATATCCTTGGTGTTGAGATCGACCATCTTTTTTTCGGCGATTTCACGGACTTGTTTCATGGTCACCACGCCGACGATCTCGCGGCCTGCCTCGCCGGAAGCCTTTTCCAGCTTCGCCGCCTTTCTAAGGAAATAGCTGGCCGGCGGCGTTTTGGTGGTGAAGCTGAAGCTGCGGTCTTGATAGGCCAAGATCACAACCGGGATTGGTATTCCTGGTTCGATGTTCTGGGTCTCGGCATTGAACGCCTTGCAGAATTCCATGATGTTCAAGCCCGCCTGGCCCAGGGCTGGGCCGATGGGCGGCGACGGATTGGCCTGCCCCGCTGGCACCTGCAGCCTGATGTAACCAGTTATTTTTTTCGCCATTTCAAATCCTCAGTTGTTCTTTTTTTACCGAGTCGCGTGGTCCGGCCATGGCGGGCCTCCCACACAAAAAATTAAAGTTTCGCCACCTGGGCGTATTCTAATTCCACCGGCGTCGCGCGGCCGAAGATGGAGACAGCGACCTTGAGCCTTGCCCTCTCCTCGTCCACTTCCTCGACCAAGCCGTTGAACGAGTTGAAAGGTCCGTCACAGACCCGCACCTGTTCGCCGACCTCGAAGGTGACGGAAGGCTTGGGGCGCTCAATCCCTTCCTGCACCTGATACAGGATGCGACCGGCCTCGCTGTCGGTAATCGGTGTCGGACGCCCCTTGCCGCCGAGGAAGTCCGTGACCTTGGGTGTATTCTTCACCAGGTGCCAGGTCTCGTCCGTCATTTCCATCTGCGCCAGCACGTAGCCGGGAAAGAACTTGCGTTCTGATTTGACCTTGGCGCCGCGACGCATTTCCACCATTTCCTCCACCGGCACCATGATCTGCAGGATTTTATCGTCCATGCCGTTTTGCTTGGCCTGTTCTTCGATCGATTGGGCGACCTTCTTTTCGAAGCCGGAATAGACGTGAACGACGTACCAACGAACCGCCATTTGATTCAGCCTCCGAGTCCGAAAACGAATTTGACCCCGAATTGCAGAATTTGGTCGACGATCAGGAAAAATATCGACGCCAGGAAAACGAACAGAAACACCATAGCCGTCGAGATGCCGGTTTCCTTACGCGTCGGCCAGGTTACCTTGGAGGTTTCTTGGCGCACTTCCTGGAGAAATTCAATCGGATTGGTCTTGCTCATTAAGAAGTCCGTCTAAAATTTTTCGTTCTATTCCTCATACGGATATCGGGGCTTTCTTCCTCAAGGGTTGGCAGGGGCAGAAGGATTTGAACCCTCGACCTGCGGTTTTGGAGACCGCCGCTCTACCAGCTGAGCTATACCCCTTTCGTAATTCGAGGCCTTTGCTTTGCTGCGATCCGGCCCGCCTTTCGCCCTTGGCCCTATTCCTTAATCGATGCGACGACGCCGGCACCGACCGTGCGGCCGCCTTCGCGGATGGCGAAGCGCAGGCCGTCGTCCATGGCGATCGGTGCGATCAGCTCGACTTCCATGGTCACGTTGTCGCCCGGCATCACCATTTCCGTCCCTTCCGAAAGCACAACCGTCCCCGTCACGTCTGTCGTGCGAAAGTAAAACTGCGGACGGTAGTTGCCGAAAAACGGCGTATGGCGCCCGCCTTCGTCCTTGGTCAGGATATACGCCTCGCAGGTGAACTTGGTGTGCGGCGTGATCGAACCCGGCTTCGCCAAAACCTGGCCGCGCTCGACCGCCTCGCGCTTGGTGCCGCGCAGCAAAACGCCAACGTTTTCGCCTGCCTCGCCCTCGTCGAGCAGCTTGCGGAACATCTCGACGCCCGTGCACGTCGTCTTCTCCGTGTCCTTGATGCCGACGATCTCGATCTCCTCGCCGACCTTGACCACGCCGCGCTCGATGCGCCCGGTGACCACCGTGCCCCGGCCTGAGATCGAGAACACGTCCTCGATCGGCATCAGGAACGGCTGGTCCTTCGGCCGGTCGGGCTGCGGAATATAGCTGTCAACCGCCTCCATTAGCTTCAGGATCGAGTTCTTCCCGGTCTCCTCGTCGCCGCCCTCAAGCGCCGCCAGCGCCGAGCCCGGGATAATCGGAATATCGTCGCCAGGGAAGTCGTACTTCGACAGAAGCTCACGGATTTCCAACTCGACAAGCTCGAGCAACTCCGCGTCGTCAACCTGGTCGACCTTGTTGAGGTACACGACGATCGCCGGAACACCCACCTGGCGCGCCAGAAGAATGTGCTCGCGGGTCTGCGGCATCGGACCGTCCGACGCCGAAACAACCAAAATCGCGCCGTCCATCTGCGCCGCCCCGGTGATCATGTTCTTCACGTAGTCCGCGTGACCCGGGCAGTCGACGTGCGCGTAATGACGATTTTCCGTGATGTATTCGACGTGCGCCGTGGCAATCGTTATCCCACGCTCGCGTTCCTCCGGCGCCTTGTCAATCTCGTCAAAAGCCACGAATTCGGCGCCGCCCGTCTCCGCCAGAATCTTCGTGATCGCCGCCGTCAACGTCGTCTTGCCGTGGTCAACGTGACCGATCGTGCCAACGTTGCAATGCGGCTTCGTGCGTTCAAATTTATCCTTGGCCATCGTCTTGTCTTTCTTTCCCTAAACTGAAAGTGGCTCTAAAAAACCGGTGCCCCAGTCGATAAAACGTCAAAGGTTGGAGCGGGTGAAGGGAATCGAACCCTCGTCGTAAGCTTGGAAGGCTTCTGCTCTACCACTGAGCTACACCCGCGTTCCCCAAAAACCCAACAACCATTTAAGAACAGGCCCTTACGGCCGGATTCCATAAAGTTGGTGGAGGGGGTTGGATTCGAACCAACGTAGGCGTACGCCAACGGGTTTACAGCCCGTCCCCTTTAGCCACTCGGGCACCCCTCCTAGCATACCCCCATCCCGCGCCAACCGCCGATCGAGCGGCAGCAGAGGGGAAACCGAAAAAAAATGTGGAAATACAAACCCTTATTAACTACTTAAAGAAAGCACAAATGTCCGCGCGCACCTCGGTGGTGGACAAAAGTCCGCCGAGATACTTGCAGACCCAGCAATTTCGTTCATGTTACTGACAATCATGGGCAAACGCAAGCATCCTTCGAAGCCTAAAAAAGCGCGCAATTCAAAGGCTGAATCTC
>Ga0315338_1004095_pt1 | contig 11899 bp, 18 predicted proteins | sample ASW8metaG_FD_204518 | JGI IMG/M metagenome (GOLD analysis project Ga0315338, IMG submission 204518) | Ammonia-oxidizing marine archaeal communities from Monterey Bay, California, United States - ASW #8 | ecosystem: Environmental > Aquatic > Marine > Coastal | place: USA: California | collected...
TCTGGAAATTCAGCATTCTGAATTTGGAAAAATAGGACTGAAAACTGAAATTTATGAATTAGATCAACTCAAACCTAAAATTATAGTTGAGGGAAAATAGTTATTTTTCTAATTCACTCTTCAAATTTTTGAGTGATAAAACATAGAATCTGGATAGAAATTCTGTAAATTCACCAATTTCAGATTTGGTTCCTTTACTAGAAAAAAATGACTCCCATGTTAATTTTATACTGTTATCAATTTGAGTCAAAGAAATTGTTGCATGATATGCATCTACTGGCAAACCTGATGTTACAATATATGAAAAATATTTTTTTGGACGCCAGCCAACAATATGTTCCTCGATATTTGAACCATCATCAAATGAGATTAATCTTATTGCACCAACTCCACGCTTTTTTTCTGAAAGAAATTTGGCTGATTTTTGATTTTCAAGCCAACACAAGGAGGTGATTTTACTTAGATAATTCCAAATGTTATCAATACTAGTTTTTATTACAATACTTTTTTTTACAAAATTTGTTTCCATTTGTAATAAAATATTTGTCAAATGTATATATGCGATCTGTTATTGCCTTACTACATGGTATTTGGATGGGGTAAAAAAAAACTAATTGTTGAAGAGACAAAAGACGAACCCGTGGTGTCCACTCTTAAACAAACCACTCTAGAAAATATCCCAGCCATATTACAGAGTATCACACTTTTACGCCAAAAAACGCTCATTGCTGAAGTTAAATCATTTCAGAATAGAATACAATCAGATAGGAGAGTTCTATTATCTATTGCAGATAGTCTTGGTAAAGATGACTTGAGTATTGATGATATGGATCCACATTTGGTGATACTTGTTAATCGTGGGAAAAAAGAAGTTATTTCATCAATACAAAATGAGTTCAGAACAGAATTTTCAGACATTAAGTCATTTGAGCATGTAATAGAATTTCAGAAAAATGCATCTAGAGGAATTAAAAGAGTTGGTGATATGTTAGGCAAACATTCACGAGTAATACACATTTTTGCCAAAAAATATGCAAAAAAATTAAAGGATGATCTACAAATACTTACTAATAATTTAACTGAAGTTAATACATTAATTTCAAATTATAAATCAAATCAGGAATTATTAAATGGTATAAGAAATTCATTAGATGTTTTTGCAGATACAGGAAGAGATATAGCAAAATTAGAGAGGAGAAAACTTCAATTAGAAAACTTATTTTTAGATGAACAGCAAAATGAAATTAATTTACAAAATGAAATTAAAGAAATGCAATCATCTCCTGAATATAGTAAGTTTCAAGAAATTAAAGAAAAGATTACCTCTATATTAGATGAGGAGAAATCAATCAAAAAAAACATAGAGGAACAGTTTATCAAAATATCTAGGCCACTAAACAAATACGTATATGTCTCATCACTTGATAAACCACTCAAAATAATGACAGAGTCTCTTGCATCTTCACCTTATGATATTTTATCTGAGGAAAACATATCTGGTATTAAAACAATTTTAAGTTCTGTTAAATCGGGAATAGACTCCGGCTCTGTATCTGTAAAAGACACTGAAAAATCAAAACAATCAATTAATGAGATTCAAAAATTACTTCCAGATCTTATTGAACAAAAAAATATATTCATTAACAAGAAATCTAAACTAAATAATGATCTAACTATTTTTGATAATGAAAAATTACTTATGTTATCTAGAAGTTTCGAAAAATGTAAGTTTAATAAATCTGATATAGAGTCTAAAATACATACAATTGAACAGGAGATTAATTCAAACAAAAATTCAATTTTTGACATAATTTCAAAATTAGAACTGAATCTTAAGCAAGCATCGTCTACTTCTTATAAAATACTCTATAACGAAAATGATATTCAGAACTAAATTAGAGCGGCATGTTACTTTAACAAAAGAAGCGCAAGAAGGCATTCTTTCTTATTGTAAAATGAATCATCCAGATGATATGGTCCTAATTTTAAAAGGAAAATCAAAAAAAGGTGATATGCTTATCGATGGTTTAGTCATTCCACCATTTTCTGAGACTGGACCAATATTTGCTGGATTTCCATCAAGTTTTCTTCCACTAGATTTAAGCTACATAGGTAGTGCACATTCACATCCACAAGGAGCAGCTGAGCCTTCACTAGATGATCTAAATAATTTTTTTGGTTTGGTTTCAATAATTGTAAAATCTCCATATAACAAGGAAGACATATTTGCTTGGGATAGTTCAGGGAATTCAATTCCAATATCAGTTTTAGAAAGTAAGACTTGAGACTAGAAATTTCTGACAAAACCTTATATTCAAATTACAACAAGAAATTTTATCTTGATTAACTACAAGTCATACCTGATATTTTTATTTGCATCTTTAGCTGTCAGTATAGGTTTGCAAATACTTTTACCATTTCCATATGGACTAGGTGTTGCACTGGCTATATTCATCGCCTTTCCAATTTTACTAAGGAGAAGAATGATGAACCGTATGAGAGGTGGATTTGGTGGAGGATCAAGTAGCTCTGGTGGATTTGGCAGTGGATTATTTGGACAAAACAGTGAGAGTTCAAGCAAAGTTAAGTATGAATGCTTAGTGTGCCATAAAGTATACAATGCAAGAGAATGTCCTAGATGCGGATCTACAATGAAACGTGCAATGTTTTAGATTTTCTCATGCCTCAAACAGAATTATCATTAGATGTAATACGGAAAAAAGTTTTTTTTCATAATTCCATCGATGTTTGGATTTCAGCATGTGAAGAAAGAAATGTAGATTGGTTTAGTATAGAGAATTATAAAAAGTTCATATCATATTTACTCAAGAATAATTTGCATTTGAAAGCATTTAATCTATGTGCCCATGAGGCAGGAGCTACTGAAGAACGAAAAACCACGTTTGCCGATATTTTGGCGGAAACAAAAAAAATTGATCCAAATTCAGCTACATATACAATAAAATTAAATGATAATACAATCAATATAATTAGAAAATTTAATTTTGAAAATTAATTAGCGTTTTAGTTTTGGATTTACAATTGCATCAAGTGCATTTCCTATGAAAACAAATGCAAGGCCAGTAACCGCAATTAATAATCCAGGTGGAATAATCCACCACCACAATCCTTGTGCGGCCGCACCATATGTGTGTGCATCATGAAGTATTTGTCCCCATGTTGGGAATGTGGGATCACCTAATCCAAGGAAACTAAGTCCAGCTTCTGTTGTAATTGCGGCTGGAACTGAAATAGCAATACTTGCAAATGCATATGGAAGTAGCTGTGGGATAATATGTCTGAATATAATATTTCTATCTGTTTGACCCATGATTTTTGCAGCCTCAACATATTGTTTTGTTTTAATCTGGAGTGACATACTTCTTGAAACTTTGGCTATTCCGACCCAACTGAATATCATTAAAAAACCAACCATTAAGAAAATACTGTTACTAATTGTTACAGCTAGAATAATCAAAAAAGGCAATGCTGGCAATGCATAAATAACATCATTAAATCTCATCATACCTTCATCAATTTTTTTCCCTTTGTAGCCAGAATAAACTCCGTAAATTAGTCCAACTACAACAGAGCCAATTGCAACGGATACGCCAATGAATAGTGCTAAAGGTGTTCCCCAAAGCAAACCAACTGCTAGATCTCTTCTTAATTCATCAGTTCCCATTAAACCAAATGCCTTACCACCTAGAATAATTCTAGAGTCAATAATTTTGCTTTGTGATTCTAATCCATACATATTAACTGTAAATACATACTCACCCTTCAGAACTTTATTTTCAGAAATATCTGAAAAAATAATATCCGTTACTCCTTTATTATAAATATCAAAAGCAAAAATATCAGGTTCCATAATAATATTTTTTTTAATCATCTCATCAGTTGAAAATATTCTTTGTTTGTATAGAGATTGATTTTCAGAAAATGGAAGTGATGTAGTTATTAGATTAATTTCTAAACCGTCTGGACGTAACAAACTAAGTGAAATCAAATATGAATTAGAATACTCAGTTTCAAATTCGTATACAAAATCACTCGGAAAATCATCAAATTCAAAATTTACAAAAAATTGCTGAGATGTTAGAAATACATTATCAGAACGAGATTGAGATATTTGGGATTCTAGAATTTTATGCTCAGGAGTTTTTTCAGGCATAAAATAATTTACCCATATTGGAATCGATGTTTTTGGATATGTCAACCATTTTTCTGGATTATTCCATTCTTGGAATGTTGATGCTGGAATAGTTATTACAGCTACAACAGATATTATGATTAAACCAATAATAATAGCAATGCCAGTCATACCCAATATGCTTTTTGTAAATTCACGTTTGATATCTGCCGTACTAGCATTATTCATGTTCCAGTTCTCACCCGTGGATCAAAATAACCATAAAGTAGATCAGCAATAAAAATGCTGATTAAAAATAGAACTGTTAGCACATATGTTGAACCAATTATCACAGGTAGATCCATTACGTTTATTGCTTCAAAATACAATCTTCCCATTCCAGGCCAATCAAACACTGCTTCTGTAATGATTGCACCGCCTAAAGAACCTGATAGACTCAATGCAAGTATTGTTACAATTGGTGGGGCTGCATTTTTTAATGCATGCTTATAGATAATTTTCTTTTTACTAATCCCCATAGTTTTTTTTGCTGTGATAAAATCCTCTTGCATTATACCAACCATAAAATTTCTTACCAGATATGCCCATGAACCAAATCCAATCAAGACAATTGTGATAACTGGAAGTGCCATATGATACAAAAGTGAAAAAATGTATCCTGGATCACTGGGTTCTATATCAGGTGTAGCTCTAGCTGGGAAAATTTGGTATACAAATGCAAATACAAATATCATTATCATGCCAATCCACCATACAGGAAAGCTACTACTGATTACTGCAAATGTAGATGTTAATCTGTCAGTTTTAGATCCAATTTTACTGCTAGATAATGCACCTAGTAGTATACCAACTATTGAGATGATTATAGTTGCAGTGGTAAATAGTAAAACAGTTTTTGGAATTTTTTCAAGTAGTATATCAGATACATTAGATGAACCAGTATCACTTGTTAGAAAAGTTGCATTGCCAAAATCTAATATCATGATTTTCCACATTGTGTAACCAATTTTTTGTGGCGAATGCCACGGTTCATCAAGACCTAAAATACTAATACGCTCATTAATTTTCTGCTGTACGAATTCTTCAAACTTTTCTGGATTTTCAAAGCTTTTCGATATTGAAGGATTGTCAGTTATTTCAGAGCGAACCTGGAAAATTACGCCTTGTTTTAGAATTGTGTCCATATTTGAGCCAACAAGAGCAATTGTCAACAAAAGTGTAACCATCAAGACTCCAAACATTGTGATTCCTCTCGTAACCAAGTATCGTTTTAGGCCCAACAAGTGGAATGTCTATTTTTCATTTATAACGTATTTGGGCAATAATGCTACATTTGTAAAACAATTTAAAAACCCCCATAACAAAATTCCAAAATGCAAGAATTTACAAGTTCACATTCATTGAGAAATGGAATTTTTGATCTACTTTCGTCCGCTAATATTGCAACAGAACAAAATATTGAACTGCTTGATTACACAATTGATCTATTTAATAAAAATGGTCTTTCCAGCGATTATTATGGCTATCATAACATCGATCATGAATTAGAAGTAACGTATGTAACATTGATGTCAGCGATTCATTCACTAAATAAAAAAAAGTTTGAAATAAACGACGTCAAATATTTATTTGCATCTGCACTTTTACATGATTTTGATCCTGGTAAGGCAGCTGATAGACCACATGAAAAAAGTGTTATTGATTTTATTAATCAAGATAAAAAAATTCAACAATTATTAGAAGATGTCGGGATCGATTCAAATCTTATTTGTGCATTAATATCCCGAACTGTATATCCATGGTCTGGTGAAATTAAAAATGAAGCAGAGGATACGATAAAAAATTATCTAATTTCATCACCACATACTAGAGGCAATACTGAAAAACAAGTTCACTTCATGAATCTTGGACATTTTTTATCAATATCTGATCGAATTGGTGGTTATTCTTTAGGTGATTTTTCTAAAGCAATGGAAATGGCTAAAATGAATGCACATGCATCAGCGTGGCATCCAGCATTGATTGTTCGAAGAGCAGTTTCCTTCTTTGAGGACATGCTTAATAATGAATCAGAGATGTGTGAGCAAGTTCTTAATGGACTTCCAAAACACATGCGAAAAAACTTTCTTGATAACATTGTAAGTTTTATGAAACTTCGTCAAGAAGAGATTCAAGCTTATAATAAATTTACATATGAAGGGCTTAAACTCATACCAACAATTGAGAAGAATACAGATCATGAAGAATTCATTGATTCCTTATTAGAAATTTACAAAGAACTTCCAAAGCCGTTACAGTTTACACGTAAAGATTTTGTTGAATCAATTCATGATAAAGATACTATTCTAAACACTCTACGAGTTGATGGACCACGTGGCCCAATAATTGGTTTTGCTAAAGGCGGACCATTGGAAAAATACAATTTTCAGATAAAATTAGATGATGTAAACTACGGAAAAAATAACACTATTTTTCTAGAACCGATTGCAATTAAGAATGGCTATTGGGGATTTCATGGTGGGCGTGAGATTCGTCAGTTGTTTTTGATGCAAGTTCAATCACAGGGATTTGCCTATATGACAAGCTTCGCAATGCGTGATGTTATAGAATATAGAATTAAGTATGATAAAGGAATTGAATTTGTTAAAAAGTTTGATCCAGAACGTTGGGATTACTATAGAGTTACACTTTAGTTGAAAATCTCTCTTACGTATTATACCCTAAATATGAATAATCTCAGTAACTTAGTTGAAAATGGAAAAAAACATCTAGACGAAGGAAATTATAATGATGCACTTAGTTTCTTTGAACAGGCTTCATCAATAGATCCGACAGATCCAGATTTATGGAATCTTAAAGGCATTGCATTACGTAGTTTAGGCAGATATGATGAAGCATCATATTGTTATAATAAATCACTTGAGATAGAACCAAGAGATAAACAATCATCTTAGATATTTAATCTCTTCAAATTTTATCCTAATGATTATATTTGAATTAAAAATTTAAAATTTTACATGTCTGAAAAAACTAAACTACAAAATATCACATCTAAACTCTTTAAACTTAATAGAAAAATACGATTCGTTGCAATAATTTCTGATAACGGAAAAATACTTTTTGCTGCAATGAAGTCAGAAAAGCACTCATTATTAAAACAAGAAAATGAGGAAAAATTTTGTAAGGATGTTGTAAAAAGGAAAAAAATGAGACAGGAATTGGATAAATCTTTAGGAAAAGTTAGGTTTGTTAATGTTGAGAGAGAGAATGTAACTCAAATTGTTACATACATTAACTCAAAGTCAGTTTTTGTTACAATAGAACCAGAACTAACAATCACCGCCAAAGAACTACTAATATCAAAAATTAAAAAAACAGTTACTACGTTGGAATAAGTAAATTCAGATGTCTAATAATAAAATTTTAGTTGATGAAATGGATGACGGAATGGATGAGCGGCTAAATATGATAGGGTATGATGCATATAGTATCAAAAAATTACGTGCACAAGGAAAAAAACTTCATACTGATTATTCGGTTATTAGTTATGCCAAAGAAAATAATATGATATTAGTTACACGTGATACAGAAAGTGGACAGGCATGTGAAGAGAATAATTTACCATGTATTTTATTAGATAATAACGAAATATTCAAAATTGTACTTGAAAAATTAAAGAGTTTTTAATACCAAATTTTTTTATTTGGCGATTTTACCTAATTATTTTATGAAAGTGTGTGCTGGAAGGAAAACTGCTTATCTGAATGGATTGTCTTATGAAGAATGTAAGAATCTAGCAGAAGATATTACACAAAAACTAAAACCTGTAATATTGGATAAAGGGAAAATGACTTGGTCTGAGTTAATAGAGGAAACGGATCATGATGAATTAATCTATAAGTTGACCCTCAAATATCTACGCCGTGATGGATTTAATATTGGAAATTCAGAACACCCTGAAATAGAACCTGTTAATTAATTTCACATTTATCATTTGTAGCACCACTAATTCTTCTTGCCAAAATAAATGGTGTTAAAAGAAGTATGGGGATTGTTATTGCAATAAAAAGTGTTTGAAGCTCAGAAATTGCAATTGTAAAGGCTATTGCACTTGTTGCACCTACAAATAGTGAAAGAAATGATCCAACACAAGTTGGGCATGCAATAAACAGTCCTGTGGTTGCACCAATTCCTCCTAAACCACCTGTTTTTTTTGAGATAGAAATTGCATTAACTGCTAATGCTGTATTTACTGCAACCAAATATGAAACCGTCATCTGTAAAACAAGATTCAACGGAATGATTTGAATTCCAATGTGTTCAGTAAGATATGCAATAAATTTAGGCATATAGCCTGGTGCACCACAGCATGGTGTGATATGTGCTGAAGGAACTTCTGCACCATAATGATATGAAAATGTAACTTCAGGTTGGTATACCAGAATTCCTGATGTCAGCGAAAAGAATATTCCGTAGATAATGAATGTTGTAATAAATACTTTTTTTGCTCTGATATTTACAGTCACACTACAAATTATTGTTAGTGGATTCTGTGATGGTTCTTTGGCCTTTCTTTTTTGATATTTTCGTAATCCTATACCTATTACACCAAACGATACAATGATTAGAACATAAAACATAACTGAAAGTCTCTCGATTGGACTTATTGCATCGGGTGTTAGGCTAGGGTTTTCAAATCTCGAATAGATCAAAAATAAGATAGTAATTGTAATCAATCCTAAAGATATCAATTTTTTATCATTTTGACTACTAGTTGTAGTCTTATTCTCCATACAAAATATGGTCCCACCTTCAATATTTATTTAATAACACATTATATGGTCAACAAGTTGAAAATTGATGAAATACAGGATCCAGATTACGAAGTTGTAACAATATCAAACCTTGGTTTTGTAGATCCTTATGGAAATGAAGGATTAGTAGTATTAACATCACCCGATAAAAAGGAATTTTACATGCGTGCATTTTCCGGTGAGGTGTCACGTCATATAGCCAGCTTTCTTGATGGTGATCACGATTCGATTCCAACAATCTATAAGATGTTTGAGGATATTTGTGAAGCAAGTGAATTATTATTAGTAAACGTAAAAATTTATGAAAGTGGAGATGCGCTTAGGGCAAATCTCTATCTTACAGGCAAAAAAGATTTGGTCCTAAGAAATTATCGTGCATCTGATGCAGTAGCATTAGCTGTTTACTATAATATTCCAATCATGGTACGAAAAAACATGTTGCAAGATCCTATTGAGAAGTCTGCAGAATCATATAAAGTCAATTAACCAGACACATATTATATAGAATTTTATGTGACAATCTCACTTAATCTGTTTTCTTCCAAGGCACGTTTAATTTCTATAGCGATGCGTCTACCTACACCAAATGTAGTTCCATATTGGTATTTTGTATATGGACTTGTTGTAGCCACTATTGGATTTCCAGGCACTCTTAACGATACGTCGTATACAATCATCTCGAGATCCTTAGTGATAACACTTTGAAGCGAAAACGGTCCTATTATTCCAGGCGCATATTCATTTTTTACAGCACGGACAAATTTATCACCCATTTTGAAAACTTTTTCCAAAAGAGATTCTCTTATACTAGCTGGCGTATGTCCAACTTCTATGTTTTGTAATTCTATGTCAATTTCTAATTGCTGTTTTGCAGGCAGTGCGTTGTAATCATGAATATTTGTTTGTAATCTCCTTTCTATTCCAATAAAATCAACTTGATCTGAAATTGGAGTATGAAAGTAATTGAAATTCAGGTATGTTCCTATAGCAAGTTCTTCAATACTAGCTTTCTCTAAATCTTTTTTTGCAATAAGCCCCTTCTTGATCTTTTCCTCAGATTTTATTTTGTAGTCAGCATATGAGGTGACAGTAAAAAATGCACGTTCAAGACTTCTATTTTTCTCCATAACTTTTACAATAGCAGGTCTGTTGATTGATTTTGGATTTTTAAATATTTTTGGATATTTTATTCCTGCTTTTTTTAATAAGTAATATTGATTTTTTTTATTTTCACGTTCTTCGGCTTGAAATAATTTTCTATTACCAAAAATTGGAACTTTGAGCCTATTTTCTAGTATATCATAACCAAGGTATGCAGTAAGTGAGCGATGAGGCACAATCAATGTATCCGTGTCCCTTAACAATTTTTGATTTGCAGAATTTGCCATCTCCTTAAATTTATTTATAATTTTTATCTCATCTGCAATTCTATTAAATCTCTGATAAGGAATTTCTCTTCCCTTTTGGCAAAAAACTATTGTTTCAAATTCTTCATCTTTTGCACCATCCATTATTTCTAATGCTGAGTGACTTCCTAAAACACCAATTCTTGGATTTGTATACATGGATGCAACTTTCTGCATTTCTGATCTTTTTATCATGTATGTTATCTTTGAGTTATGAAATTAAATGTTGAGTTATACGATTTGTTTTTACACATGCATATCTAATAATTTTCTATGAGTGCAGAGATGATTTTAGTTGGGATTATTTTATTTGGGGGTATGAGTGCAGCAGGTGTAAAAATTTGGTTAAATAAAAGAAAAGAAAGGCTTGATGAAGAAGCACTTGATGAAGAAGCACTTGATGAAGAAGCACTTGATGAAAATCATGCGTAATTTTTGATCTTCTTTTATATCATGTATAAAGCGTAAAACAACATTATGAGGCTTGTAATTGGAATTACAGGGAGTACAGGTGTAATTTACGGTATTAGAATGCTAGAAGTATTGAAAAAATTAAACATTGAAACTCATTTGATAATGTCTGAGTGGGCAGAGAAATGTATCTCAATGGAAACAGATCATGATGTTGAATATGTAAAGTCACTTGCAGTTACAATTTCTAATGAAACTAATATGGCTGCAAGTGTTTCAAGTGGGACACATAAAACGGATGGAATGATTGTAATTCCTTGTAGCATGAAGACATTATCAAGTATTGCAAATGGTTATGATGAAACATTGGTTGCAAGAGCTGCTGGAGTTACATTAAAAGAATCACGGAAACTAATTTTGGTAGCAAGAGAAACACCACTTACTGCCATTAATCTAGAAAACATGTTAAAACTTGCAAGACTTGGAGTTATTATTTTACCACCAGTTACAGAGTTTTACACTAATCCTAGCTCTATAGATTCAATGATAGATCACATAGTTGGAAAATGCCTAGATCAATTCGATATCGAACATGATTTATTCACACGATGGGGTTCAAAGTAAGCGAAAAAATTTACGTTAGAAAAATATCATATATCTATTGACCAAAATAACTTTTGAGAGAATAATAAGATCTGATCCCAAAAAAGTATTTGATGTAATCTCAAACTTCGAAAATTATGAAAAATTACTTCCAGATTACTATCCATTGGTTCGTATTAAATCAGTTCGAGGTGAGAGTTCTCTAGTAGCTGAACATCTCAAGTTACATGATAAAGAATTTGTGATAATGGCAAAACATTTCAATGATCCACCATATAGACATGAAATGCGTGTTGTGGGTGGAGACATCAAAGGAAGTTATATCATTGAAAAAATAATTCCATTTGAATCAGAGACAAAAATAATCGTGGAAGCAAAAATTAATACTGGAAAGCGATTCAGTATTTTGAAAAATACTGATTATGAAAAAGCATTGGAAGATCTATATGATGAAGTTATAACTGTAATAGAATCGCGTTAATCCTTTTGCTCTTTGAATTTTTTTAATTCTT
>Ga0315338_1004096_pt1 | contig 11897 bp, 8 predicted proteins | sample ASW8metaG_FD_204518 | JGI IMG/M metagenome (GOLD analysis project Ga0315338, IMG submission 204518) | Ammonia-oxidizing marine archaeal communities from Monterey Bay, California, United States - ASW #8 | ecosystem: Environmental > Aquatic > Marine > Coastal | place: USA: California | collected...
TAATGGTAGATCTTGAGGCTGATAAAAGTGGCGTAAAACGTATCAAAAAGGTTCAGCTGCCAGATATTGGCCGAGTACTACGCTCGGGGTGGCACCAATTACTAACTCTTTTTGTTCTTCTCGCTCTGTTGGCTATAGGCTTCACTCCAATGCTTGCTGCTTTTGGAGGGATTATCACGCTGCTTGTGTTGAGCTTTGTTTCTTCGCATACGCGTTTGCGCCCAATAGATATATTGGCCGCGTTCGAGATTGGTGTACGCAATGCTGTTCCGGTAACAGTTGCCTGTGCTTGTGCAGGGATCATTATAGGGTCTATCTTTTCTTCTGGTCTTGGCCTTAAATTTACAAATTCCGTGATTGATCTATCTGGTGGTAGCCTCCTTCTGTTGTTAGGCTTGACAGCGGTTGCTGCAATTATCTTAGGTATGGGCATGACAACAACTGCGGTGTACATTACAGTTGCCGCGCTCGTAGCTCCAGCATTAATCGAGATGGGTGTCGAGCCCATGGGCGCACACTTATTTGCTTTCTACTACGGCGTCGTATCGACAATTACACCTCCGGTTGCTCTTGCTGCATTCGCTGCGGCTGGCATTGCAGGTTCAAGCCCTATGAGAACAGCTTTCACCTCTGCTCGCGTTGGTGTTGCTAAGTACGTTGTACCCTTTGCATTCGTCTATAACCCAAGTTTATTGCTAATGGGCCCGCTATGGCTGAGCCTTGTTTCTTTTATTACTTCACTTGCGGGGCTATGGGCTCTATCGCTTGCATTAGAGGGTTGGTATAAAGGCCATGAGTATTCACTTTGGGTTCGACTGGCGCTCCTTGTTTTAGCAGCGGCACTTCTCTTGCCGCCTGTTGAATTAATATTGAACTTTCCTGGGTATTATTACTGGATAGCAGCGTTAATAGGGCTCTGTGTTTTTATTCGTTACTCACGGAAACCAATACAGGGAATGACAGTATGAGTGTTTTTTTTAAAGGTCCGTGGCTACACTGGGCGGCATTATTGGTTGTATTTTTTTCTTTTTCTATTATGGGGTTTAATGGGTTACACATTCGAGAGTTCTCTATTTTTTTATTCATCGTCCTTTTGGCTTCTTTGGGGCTAGTATTGTTGGTAGGGCTATCTTATCGGCAAAATTACCGCCAATAATTTTTTTATAGTTGGCTATAAGGTCACATCTAATTAACCATCATCTGATAAACTAAAAAATATAATTTCTATTTCTTTAGGACAATCTTCTTCTCCTTTTTCAATTATGCGTTGGATCATAGTAATCAGTATTACTGCAATTCTTGCGGCATGTGCGCCGGGAACGGATCGGCAGGAGATTCGCCTAGGAACAGCGGCCCTTGGAGGCGTCTACTACCCAATAGGCCAGGGGCTTGCTAGTCTGGTGATGCAGCACGCAGCAGGTATCTCAATGGTGCCGATCGTAACTCGTGGGGCTGTGGAGAATCCACGCTTGGTCTCTAGCGGTGAGCTTGATATGGCATTGACTAATGCGGATCTAGCGTTTTTTGCCCACGAAGGCCAGTCTCCCTATGAAGGGCCCTTAGACATATTGGCGATAGGCGCTTTGCATCCGAGCATACTGCACCTTATTACACGTGCCGATAGCGGGTTTTCAACCTTTGCTGAGCTACGAGGTAAGCGAGTTGCACTGGGTGCTGCTGGGGGGCCAACAGTATCGCTAGCGCGTTTGTTACTTGAGGCACATGACATGTCGTTAGATGACATTGTTCCGAGCTTTCTATCCTACACAGATGGGTTCAGTCAGCTCGGGGATGGTAACGTTGATGCGGCGTTTGCCCTTGCGGGTTATCCAGCAGCAGCCGTTTTGCAGACGCAGGCAACTAATGAATTAAGATTTCTCCAAATCGAATCTGAGATAGTAGCCCAATTTATAGCGGATAATCCGTACTACTATTTATTTGATATTCCGCAAGAAGTTTACGATATGGAAATGGGCCCAGGAGTACTCGCTGTCGCAAATCTCATGATTGTTCGTGGGAGTGAGACTTCTGATACCGTATTCAACATTGTTGAATCTATATATGAAAATCTTGGGCAGTTGCAGGAGACGAATGCAATCGCTCAGCAAATTGATCCTTCACAGAATGGAAATCTACCAATCCCACTACATCCGGGCGCGGCTCGGTACTTTAATCAACAATAGAGTCCCCTACCATCGTGCTAGCTGATGATTCCCTAAGCATTCTGCGGATTCGCTTGGTAGGACTGCTTGCATTTGCGTTGGGCATTTTCCATTTAGCTAGCGTTTCTGGGCTTCTAGTGCTTTCTACGATGATTGTTCGTGCATTGCACTTAACTATCATGATGGTTTTGGTGTTCATGAAGCCGTGGGAACTGGGTGCTAGCCTCCCAGAATATGGAGTGCGAAAGTATCTAGACACTTTTTTTTGGATTATCTCAATATTGACCGGGTTGTACCTTTTGGTCAGGTGGGAGGAGGTTGCATTGAGTGGTGGCATTACTACTAAGCTTGATATTGTAGTTGCTAGCATCATAATTATTTTAGTTCTTGAAGCCACTCGGCGATCAGTTGGAAATTTTCTGGCTGTGATTACAACGGCCTTTTTACTCTACCCATTTATATCTCCGTACTTACCTGGAATTTTTTATAGCCGAGGGGTTAGTGCCGAGCGTGTTGCTTCTTTTCTCTCATTGACAGGCCAAGGTATCTACGGAATCCCAATCGGGGTCGCATCGACATATATTATTTTGTTTACAATTTTTGGCGCTTTTTTAGCTGAATTTGGTGCTGGAAATTTTTTCTTTAAACTTGCTAGTTCAGTTACACGAGGCTTCACTGCTGCCTCAGCTAAAACAGCGGTTATCTTTAGTACGTTACTCGGCATGATTTCGGGTTCGGCAGCAGGTAATGTAGCAGTTACCGGGTCTTTCACAATACCAATGATGAAGCGTGAGGGTTATGCGCCGCATCAAGCAGGAGCTATTGAGGCTGTGGTCTCTACGGGAGGGCAGATTATGCCGCCAGTTATGGGCGCTGCAGCCTTCATCATGGCAGAAATTGTCGGGACGCCATATGTAAATATTATGAAAGCTGGGCTAATGCCGGCGCTATTGTTTTTTATTTCCGTTCTATTTGTCGTGCACCTTCAGGCTCAAAAGAGTGGCATCGAACCCGAAATGGGGGACGGTGAAGCAAGCGCCCCGTTATTGAAAACACTATTGAATGGCCTGCCGTTTATGCTTCCTTTTATCTCACTGGTAGGGATGATGATAAATGGGTTTTCTCCAGTAAAATCGTCGTTTTATTCAATAATCATACTTTTGCTATTACATCTAATAGCGGCTCGAAAGTTGTCCAAAGAATTTGTTCTAAAAATCAAGCGTGCGACGATCACTGGAGTTAAAAGTGCTGTACCAATTTCAATTGCTTGTGCCGCAGCTGGGATCATCTCTGGAACGCTCTCAATAACTGGGCTTGGTTCCAAACTCTCCATATTTATCATCTCCTTATCGGGAGGAGTTCCATTAATCGGACTTTTTCTTACGATGGTTGTAGCCATTATTCTGGGGATGGGTTTGCCAACAACAGCCGCCTATCTAATTCTGGCGACGGTGGTAGCACCAGCGCTTGCGGACATGGGAGTTCCGTTGCTTACGGCACATATGTTTGTCTTTTTCTTTGGGTGTGTATCGACTATCACACCGCCTGTAGCCTTAGCATCTTATGTTGCGGCAGGTGTGGCAAATGCAGATATCAACAGGGTTGGTTGGACGGCGTTTCGGTATGGTCTTGTTTGTTATCTATTGCCATATGCATTCTTTTTTGGCCCTGCACTCCTGTCTGAGGGCTCTGTATGGGGGATTGCTTCAACGGCGTTGACGGGTGTGCTGGGAGTCTTTTTTCTAGCTACAGCAATAGTTGGGTACCTGAGTGTGCCGTTGACCATGGCCGGTCGAGTATTGATGTTTGTAGCGGGTGCTGGACTGGTGGATCAAGGGCTTGTAACTGATGCAACTGGGGGTCTATTGGTTGGTGTTTGGTTTTTAACTAGAACCTTTAGGCAGTCTGCTACATGAATTAAGCATGCCGCTCCGGTATACGCTAGGAGTTCCTGAAATCTGAGGTTTTGTGAGACTACAGCAGCAGTAGGCTCAAAGTAGGGAACATCATGAGGAGTATAGTGACTGTAAATGTGATTATGACGAAAGGAAAGGCGCCAGCAAAGATAGTGCCTAGACTAATTTCAGGATTATCTAGACTGGACTTAATCACGTAGACGCTTAGTCCAAGTGGGGGTGTCATCAAACCAATTTCCACACCAATGACGGTTACTACACCAAACCAGATCAGATTCCCGCCAAGTTCCCCCACAACTGGAAGTGCTAGTGGCAGAAGAATGAAAAGTATAGAAGTGGAATCAAGAACCATGCCTAGAAGGATAAGAAGTAGTAGGTAGCCTGCCAAAAAGCCAGCCAGTCCAAAACCCAAGGTTGCAAGGTAGGTTGCCATTTCTTCAGGTAGCCCCGTCAGTGCCAACATACGACTAAAGATGCTGGCGCTAATGATCAGGAATAGGATCGTTACCGTAACCTGGCCAGCTTCACGTATCACATCCCATAACATTGCTCCTGTCAGACGTTTTTTAAGCAGAGCAATACACATAGCGGCAAATGCACCCGCTGCGCCAGCTTCTGTGGGTGTGAATACACCACCATAGATTCCACCTAGGACCAGAACAACAAGCACTCCGATAGGGAGTATGTCTAGCAGAGAATCCCAACGCCCATTAATCTCTTTTTCCAGAAACTGCGTTTGAGGGTTGCCTACAAAACTTGGCCACAGCCACGCCATGAGTAACACCCCCACCGCAAATGCTGACGCTAGAATGATTCCAGGGATAATTGCAGCAACGAATAGTGCGCCAATGGATACTTCTGCAATGACACCGTAAATAATAAGCAGCAAACTGGGCGGAATAAGCATGCCTAGTACAGAGGAACCAGCCGTTAGACCTACAGCAAACTTGGCCGTATAACCACGGTTGACCATTTCAGGGACGGCAATTTTAGAGAAGATAGCGGCGGAGGCGATAGAGATGCCAGTAATTGCAGCGAATACGGCGTTGGCGGCAACAGTTGCGATACCTAAACCTCCGCGGATCCGGCCAAAAATTCGCTGCGCTGCCTTGAAGCTATCACTACCAATTTCCGATACATTAACAAAGAGACCCATGAGTACGAAAAGGGGTACAGTGGCAAAAACGTATTCTGAAATTGTGCCTTGCGCAGCTAGTGAGAGGGTGTCTGTTGCGATGCTGAAGTTGCGCTTGAGTAAAGCAAGTCCAATAAACCCAACAGAGAGTAAAGCGATAGAGATCGGCATACCGGATGCTATAAAACTAAGCACAGCTACGATTGCTAGGACGCCGATGGTGCGATCAGTTAGGTCGGAATTCCAGGCAGTGACGATGCCTAAGATGATTGCAGCCACGAGCAATAAGACGCCTATCCATGCACTGGGGCAACTCCAGGTTGGGGTGGATTTTGAGTGCAGCTGGGCTATGAAGCCGCAGGCGGCTACTACTGAGCCAACAACCACGATGAGCTTTATTGGGGTAATCGGTAGTGTATAGATACCCTCTACACCAACGAACTCCTGAGTTTGGAGAGCTCGCCAGAAATCAGGCCAGGCGCCAGTAGCCATTGTAAGCAGGATTGCCGCTCCCATGATGGCAAATAAGCGCTCAAAGCTTAGAGCAGTGATGGGGTATCGTTGTTTGAGGTGTCCAAGCAGAATGTCTGCTCTCGTCAAACGCCCCATGGTTGCCGCAAAAGCAAGCTGCAAAAACACGCAGGCAATCAATGATAGCGCGACAATTTCCGGTACGGCTTGAAGAGGACGACCAAATAAGGTGCGACCAGTGATATCAGCGCAGATCAAAAACACCAACGCAAAGACCCAAATAACACCTGCTCCATTCATCCATTGGATGAGCGCGGCAAGACCTCGCGCTATTCCAGTCGAGGCATTCAGCGCGGGATATCCCAGTTACGCAGTGGTTGACCGCCACGCGCGCGGAAAGCACTCATATAAGTTCTTAGCGTTTTATTGGCAGGATGGCCGCGTGCTTCCGCTGACTGGACCCATCGCGTCGCAATATCTGGAAGGCCATTAATCCATCTTTGCTTTTCTCTATCGGGTAGGATTGTGACGATTGCACCTTCCTGCTGCACAGCAGTAAGTGCGCGATCGTATCTCTCGTTGACTTCTTCCGCCATTTTTTGGCTGTAATCATTGCCAAGTTCAGTCATTACTGTTTTTACATCTATCGGTAATCGTTCCCATGTTTCTTTATTAATGGCCATGCCGCCATTGAACTGTGCCCCGATTCCAACCAGAGTAATATACGGTGCGACCTCATGAATTCGGTAGGGGTAGGCGCCACTTAGGATTGTCAACACGCCATCTGCGACACCCGTGTTGATTTGCGTATAGTAAGTTGAGAGTCCGCCGTTAACCGCGACGGCCCCGGTTCCTTCAAGCCAGGTTGCCGATGGCCCAGGAGCAAGAATTTTTCTCCCTTCCAAATCTTCCATCCGCATTACCGGGAATGTAGTCATTAAGTGGTACGTATCTACCCCGCTAGCTCCGAGTAGGATCTGATTTTGATCATCCCAGGCCTTTGCTAATTCAGGCATGGTTCTATGTAGCTCGTTGAAGAGATCAAGTAAGAGCGTTAGATCATCGGTGACAAACGGTGTGTAGTAGGTCACATTTTGGAGTGGCATCTTTGACGTTTCCCAAAGTGCGCCTACCCAGCCGATATCAGTAAGCCCTATCTCGATTGCTTCAAGGGTGTTCTGCCATTTATACAATGAGCCGCCATAGGCTTCCCGCCAGACGATTTCATGTTCGCTATTCATCTCACGTAATCTATTGTTTGACTCTGGCACAACTAGTGTGCTGATGACACCAATCCACGGTAGGTTTACTGATTGAGGCCCTCCCGCCGTCAGTCGAATGGTTTCTGCTGTCGCGAAGGTGGCGAATACCATAGAAACTCCTGCTGCTAACAAACGGAGTTTTATGATTTTAGATAAATTCATGCCCTTAGTATTAACCCTGATAGAGTTCTTTACTAGTGCTGAGATGAGCTCGTTATTACAATCCCGATAGATTGGAGATTCCGTCCCAGATTAGCTTGATTCCAACAAGTAGAATCGAAGTTAAGATAATAAAGAAAAAGTTTTTTTCTGGTAGTTTTCGATTTATCCATACACCTAGAAATACTCCCACGGGCACAAGGGGTAACAGGGTTGCGGAGATAGAGAGATTGCTCACCGAGAGTTGGCCGAGCATGCCATAAGGTATGAGCTTGATCGCATTCGCTGCAGCGAAAAATACGACACTAGTGCCTGTATAAATCTCTTTTCGTAGTCCTTGTGGAAGGACATAAACTTGGTAGGGCGGTGATCCCGCGTGAGCAAGAAAACTCGTAAATCCTGCGCATGCACCCCAAAATAAACCCCATGGTTTGCTCGGCGGTTTCATGGCAGTAGAGTTGCCAGTCATGTCGAGTACGCTGCGTGCACGATATATAGTGAAAACTACGGCAATAATGCCGACCAGTAGTCGCACGATTTCATCGTTAACCCATCTTGCCGTGAGGCCCCCAATTGTGATGCCTACCGTTGCCGCTGGAATTAGCAGAACTAGAATTCTTTTATCCCATCGGTTTCGATAGATCCAAATGCTCAGAATATCCATCGGTATCATGATAGGCAGCATGATCCCAGCCGCTTGGATGGGGGAAATGGCTAATGACATGAGTGGAACGGCTAGTAATGCGAATCCACCAAACCCTCCCTTTGAGATTCCGGTTATGAGTACAGCGATAATCGCGATGGTGACAAACCAAGGGTCGGCAAATAGTTCGGGCATTAGGTGACTCGTAGAGTAAAAATACAGCGGTTCATTCTAAGCCACTGGCTCTGGCTTGCTCGCGTGCCATGACTGCCCAGTCGAGATCTCCCTCACCATGAGCTTTTGCTCCCAGAAGACGGTCTCGCATAACGTTTGCGCACGGTAGTGGAACATCAACAGCTTCCCCCGCAGCCAGAGCTAAATTGACATCCTTCAGGCCGGTATGTACCGAGGCTCCAACTTTTTCATATGCCTCATCTACGATAATTTGGCCATAAATCTGGTAGGCGGGGGAGCCAAACAAACCTTCTGTTAGAACTTGTTGAAACATTGCCGGATTTACGCCGAATTTTCTGACAAGAGACATACTTTCGCCGATGACCTCAATCGCACAACCTAGGACGAAGTTGTTAGCAATTTTTACAGCTGTTGCAGTTTGCGGCTCATCACCGGCGATAAGTGTTTGTTTTCCTAGCACATCAAAAATCGGCTGAAGACGCTCTAAAATATTTGGCGGGCCACCAGGGACTATGGTTAGTTGGCCTTTTGAAGCGAGGTCGGGTCGTCCTAAGACATGTCCAGCTACAAGAATTTGGCCCGCTTCTTTGTGCGCGTTCGTTAGTCGTCGGATAATTTCGATGCCGTGGGTGCCACTCGACATGTGGATTACGCCCTCGGCCATATGCTTAAGCAATCCTTCTTTGGAGAATGTGAGTTCTTCTAATGCCTCATCGTGTGGGAGCATGGTGATGACCAGGTCCCGATCTGCAACGACTTCAGCAACAGACCTAGCCACAGTTGCTCCCGCCGATCCAAGTTTTTCGAGCAATTCCGGAACTTGGTCATAGATAGTCAAATCGTAGCCGGCTCCCAGGATTTGCTCAGCCATGCCATGTCCCATTCGACCGAGACCAATAAAACCGACTTTCATAGTTGGCAACTCCTTAAAATTACATGATGTTTAGATGAATTATGGTATGAATTCTACCGATTTCCTTGACCAGCAGGTATAAGCAGAACAATATCATGATCGATACAGAAGTCTTAGGCCGCCAAGACTATTGGAGAGGAAAGTGATGAAATTGAATGATTTGTTTCTTGCATTACGTAGATTTCGACAAATTCTCTTGGCCTGTGTGTGTACTGTTTCACTAATGGTAGGAGGGGGCTTAAGAGCGCAAGAAGTGATCCCCATAACTGTGATTGACGCCTACGCACCTACGGCACTTTGGGTTCGGGTATTCATGAATTATTACATGCCCGAAGTAGATCGTAGGTTGGCAGAAGCAGGCAACTATGAGATTGATTGGAATAGTGCTTTTAGCGGTACAGTCGCGAAAACAGGAGGTGTACTTGAGGCACTACAGTACGGGTTAGCTGATATTGGAATCATTACATCGCCGTTTCACCCAGATAAAGTACCGTTTTACAACATCAGTTTCGTGACACCTCTAGTTACAGCTGATATAGGCTTAGTTGCCCGAACTGTGGATGAGATCGTTGATCGCTATCCGGAATTGAGACAAGAGTGGAATGACTATAATCAAGTGTTTCTTACGGCTGCTGGCGCTATTGACACCTATCAGGTGTTGATGAGTGAGCCGATTGAGTCCCTTGAGGATTTCCAGGGTAAGAAGATTTGTGGTGTTGGGCTAAATCTCCGTTATGTTCAGGGTTTAGGGTCGGCGGCAGTCAGCAGCAATTTAGGCGATTTTTATAACAATATCGCGACCGGGCTTACAGAGGGTACGATCGCGTGGGCGGAATCGGCGGTAGCTTATAAACTGTACGAAGTAGCGCCTTATATGATTGATATTCGTTTGGGTGCGGTAACCTCTAAGGTCATCACTATGAATCGTCGTACTTGGGATCAGTTGCCAGACGAGGTTCGTGATGTTTTAGCAGAGACGGCAATTGACTATCGCGACGAATTAGCACGGGAAACAGACCAACGCGCGCAGTCCAGTCGAGAAGAGTTTGTGGTGCAAGGTGGCACGATTCAACCGCTCACCGATGAACAACGTCAAACGTGGGCTGCGAGCTTACCGAATATGGCAAAGGAGTGGGCGGAGGATCTTGAGGAGCGAGGTTTGCCAGGTAGACAGATTCTACGAGATTACATGGATATCATGCGCGCCCACAACCAGCCTATTGTCAGGCATTGGGATCGCGAGCTATGAGCGGTGGCTCAGCAGAGGTTTCAGACTCACAGGGTAATTTATTCAACCGAGGTTTTGCTGTTCTCGTTGCTGTACTTAATAGTACGGGTACAGCATGGATTTTTGCATTAATGGTTCTGATCAACGTTGATGTGTTATCTCGGTATCTTTTTAATGCGCCTATACAGGGTGTTACGGAAGTCGTCGAGCTTTCTATAGTAGGTATCGTATTTTTACAAATCAGCGATGCTGTGAGAGCGGGGAGGCTGACGCGGTCCGACGGGCTATATCTGCAAATACTGAAACGCCGACCGAAGCTCGGCCACATTTTGGGCGTGTTGTTTGATATGGCTGGAGCAACCTTCTTTAGCTGCATTTTGCTCGGGGCAATTCCCAGGTTCATCGAGGCCTATGAACGAGATTACTTTGCCGGCAATGAAGGTCTCTTTGTGATACCTGTTTGGCCAATCCGGTTAATACTAGTCATCGGCTGTACTGTTGTTACGCTTCAATTTTTAGCATTGGCATGGCGAAATCTAAGAGCTTTGCAGGATCTCACTGCTCAGCATATTGGGATGGATGCGTAATGACGGGCTTTGAGATTGGGCTCTTTTCGGTTCTCGCGATTTTGGTTCTCATCTATGCGGGGCTTTACGTGCCAGTTGCACTGGGGTTGGTTTCATTTATAAGCGTGTGGTTGTTGCGGGGCACGTTGGAAGCGCCAATTTATCTGTTGACGTTAGCAGCTTCTAATAGTCTTGAAGATTACATTTTTGGAGTAATCCCATTATTTGTTCTTATGGGTCTACTGGTGAGTCAGTGTGAGTTGGGCCGCGACATCTATGAGGTTGCTAATTATGCTTTGCGCCGCTTAAAAGGTGGTTTGGGGGTTGCTACCGTTGCAGCGAATGCTGCGTTTGCTGCGATTACTGGCGTGAGCATTGCCTCTGCTGCAGTATTTACCCGTGTTTCTGTGCCTGAAATGCTTCGATTTGGTTATCAACCTCGCTTCGCTGTAGGTGTTGTAGCAGGAAGTTCTGTTCTTGGGATGTTGATCCCACCGAGCGTTATGCTAATCATTTATGCGTTAATCACGGAACAGTCTGTCGCTGATTTATTTACGGCGGGAATAATACCGGGAATATTACTATCGCTTGCTTATGCCGTTGCTATCGTTGGTATGGCAAAGTTTTTTCCTAATTATGTTGGCGGGGAAAATGCAGTAGCCCAGGCGACGGTAAAGCGGAAGATGTCCCAAAAAGAGATTACTTCTAAAACCGCACCTATCGTGATTCTTGTGTTGTTAGTATTGGGCGGCATCTACGGAGGTTTTTTTACTCCTACGGAAGCAGGTGCAGTTGGGGCTCTCGGTGCTCTGGTTATTGCGCTTTTAAAACGTAAGTTAGACCGTAATGTTCTCTGGCATGTTCTTGTAGAAACCGGACATATCGCCGCGTCGATTTTGCTGCTAATTGTAGCTGCGACTATGTACAGTCGAATGCTGGCATTATCTGGTTTGCCTAACGATCTGGGCGAGTGGATAACTCAAGCGGAAATCGGTCTCTATGGCATTCTTGCGATTTACGTATTGGTCCTTATTCTTATGGGAACAATATTGGATACGACTTCCATCATCCTGATTATGGTGCCGTTGTTTCTACCCATTATGGAGCCTTATGGCATTAATCTAGTGTGGTTTGGAATCGTTACGATAGTTGGTGCTGAGATCGGATTGTTGACGCCACCTCTTGGAATCGCCTGCTATGTTATCAAAGCGACCTTGGCTGATGATGACCGAATTTCACTGTTTGAT
>Ga0315338_1004097_pt1 | contig 11894 bp, 14 predicted proteins | sample ASW8metaG_FD_204518 | JGI IMG/M metagenome (GOLD analysis project Ga0315338, IMG submission 204518) | Ammonia-oxidizing marine archaeal communities from Monterey Bay, California, United States - ASW #8 | ecosystem: Environmental > Aquatic > Marine > Coastal | place: USA: California | collected...
CACCTCCACAATGAAGCTCATCACATATTCGGGGATAGTTTCTTCAAATAGGTGTGTGAACTGGCTAGGTGCTGGGACAACTCGCTGATCCTTAAAAAGATCGCCACTAAGGATCTCAATGAGATGTTCTGCATCTGCTTTAGACGTACAAGAGATCTTTGATCCCTTGAACCGCACAAAGGTTTCTCCACCTGGGCCACCCAATATATGTGGGCGGTAATCATACTTTTCTACCTGTGCCATTTTGCCCTCCTACCGGCTAAATACACAAACACACTACCACTAAAAAGGTTAGTACACAACCCTGTTGGTCATACTGTATGTGCCTTTTTTGGACCGGGTAGTGTCGTGCTTAATGAGCCTTACATCTTTTAGCGGGTAGTCTATGATTTCCCTAACTTTGCCAAGTTTGAAGATAATCTTCACCCTCTGGTGGCCCCACTTGCTGAAAAGCTCAACGACAGATCCCTTTCTGCCATCATGCGTTTCAACCTCATCATTGATTCTAATCTTTGCCAACAATCACCTCTTTCGTGTGTTTTTTAGAGCTTCTAACAATGCGCTTAGTGCATTAGTGCGAGAAACCAAAGCCGGTATTTTCGCGTTTATCGCATTTCTATAAGCAAGGGCGCGAGCCTGCCATTGCCTATGATAAACCGGATCTTGGTCAACTAAGTCTACCACCACAGGGGTAGCTTTCCCTTCACAAACCCTCATAGCTCGGCCAATTCTTTGTATTGCTCTGCCGCCAGCCTTTCCAGTGCTAGCATTTACTAAGAAGTCTAAGTTAGGGACATCAAGGCCTTCATCAGCTAGTTGAGTAGCAACAACCGCTTGTAGCCTGCCTTTTCTAAGGTCTGATATTGCCCTTTCCCTGGCCTTTTTGTGCATTTTTCCGGTAACTGCTTTGCAGTCTATTCCACGCATAGAGATTTGATCTGCGAGCCAGTAAGCGAGTTTTACGCGAGGAACTAAGATTAGACAAATGCGCCCGTCCTCTGCGCCCATTATTGAAATTTCTACTAGCAAATCTTTACGATCATCGTCATCACACAAATAGTTGAGTGCTTTTGCGCTTTTTTTAGTTCCACCGTACTGTTTTCCCCATGCACTCAACGGCACGCTTACACCAGTAGATATAGGCACAATCGAAGGCATGATAAGGAACCCCTGTTCCACCAAGTGCCTAGGCTTCATAGAGTAAAGCATTGGTCCAATAAACATTGGCAACAGGCAGCCCCAACCATCGGGGCGATCTGGAGTCGCGGTTAAGCCCCACCTGTAGCGAGCAGGTAGCTCTTTAAACAAGGACCTAAAGCTATCCGCAGGCGCATGGTGGCACTCATCCAGTAAAACTGCCCCGGCCGATTTCAACAATGGGCCACGCTTCAGTTGGTTGGCATGGAGTGTCTGAACCATTGCCACACAAATCTCGTCGCCTTTAAGTGGCCGCCAGCGGTAATCACCCCCACCTGAGCTTACTTTACGCACATCACAAGCGTACATATTCTCAAATACACTGCACCACTGAAGCAGCAGATCTTCTGTATGCACTAAAACAATAGAAGGCTGGCCAGAAGCCACGATAGCAGCCGCACCAAGGACGGTTTTCCCGGCACCACAAGGCAACGCAATGTAGCCCTGGACCCTATCTAGCATCACGTTTACAGCCTCCTGTTGGTACTCCCTGAGATTCACCCCCAAATCCATTATGGGGACTAGATCACAAGATCTTTTAGTGACCTTGATATGGCCGTCAACATTGAGAGTAGCGCCATGCCTGCTAGCAAGAGACGAAACCGTTGTGTATGCCCCCCTTGGGAGAACCATCTCCTCTTCCCAGGTTGGCCCTGATCTCATCCTATAAAAATTAACGTGCCGTTGAACATGAGCACTATCCAGTCCAATCTTACGCCTTTTCTCCAACTCCGGGTTCTTGATTACAAAGTGCTGGGCAATCGCCCAACGAAGTGCTTTTGGAATCGCTTTATGATCAAGAGAAAGCTCTGAATCAACCCTGGCGTTGATGATTTTTGTGCTCATAAAAATGAAGGGGGAGGAGCAAGCGTCGGGTGGGGACGACAAGGTTGCAAATGTAGGAGGGCAACCCCCTCCTCCCCCTTGTTCTTGTAGGTCTTTTCAGCAATTTTCGCATCTTTTGTGCGTTTTTGCCACCAGCAGCCTATAAATAAAACAGTGCCCCGCCCAGGTTAGCGGCCCAGGCGAGGCAGAACACCAGTAGTGGAGTAGTGTTAGTGACTGTCAAAGCAGCCACATTGCAATCGTATCACCCTAGCGTACTGTCAACAACTATTGCTGGCTCTACACTGAGTGAAAACAGCCCATTAGTAGGCTTACAATCCAGTAATGCCTACAATCTAGCGTGCCCGGACACATCTGTATCTCGGGCTAATCGTGCTTTGTACTGGGTTTTCGGCGAACTCAAGCAAAACACCATGCAAAAGCTCAAAAATGGCTTCTGGTACATAGAAATATGCCCAACTTATTTATCCTCTATTGAGGGTGTCAGTAGGTGGGCCGCAAGCGAAGCCTGGGGGCAGTCTAAAAAAGCAATCCCATGGCTTGAAGTAAAGCTCAAAACTGCGGCTGCTCTGGGGGCACGCATTAGAAGCCTAAAAAGAGGGCAAAAGTGGGGCAGGCACCTCCTTCTTACTGAAGATGGTAAGAAATCTTACATTAGGTGTGCAAAACTTTGCCGTGATGCAGGTTTTTTTGAAGCATTTGGTGAGCCGCATGGTGCTCAACAGCCCTTAGTTGGGGTGGTTAGCCTGCCACACGCGCTAAGAGGCTTACAGTGCGAGTCAGGCAAGCGTACTGCTGCCGTTAGCTGCCCACTTGGGCACCAACACAAACACGCAGATAAATCACCTTCACTTATTTTGTGGCGCAATGGGTCAAGCCCAACCGGGGGGGCGAAATGCTTCACTTGTGAGGCCAAGTTTGCAGTTCGCTACAGCCAGCAAAATGCACAACTATACACCCCCATGTTGGCGAAGGTAAAAAGCGCCCAAACACGCAAAAACACGCCTTTTTTTAGTCACCAGCACAATAAAAACCTAATAGGTTGTAAAAGTACTCCAATAGGGGGTCACGTTGCTACTACGGATCGTTCTTATAAGCATATTGGGGCTAGGTTATTTGGGGTGTGTGTTGACGGATCCACTCAAACCAAGCGGTCCATTGGCTCAGGGCTAAAAGGCGGGCCACTAAAAGCACTAAAATGGTCCGAAAGCAGGAGTAAAGGCGAATCGGCGCGTGGAAAAGCCAACTTATTGAGTAGCTGCATTGATTTAGACCTTACAAAGCAAAGCAAACACTGGTCACCAACATCTTTGGTATCTGTTTCATCCATGCGCCCGTCTGAATGGGTGAATGTTGGCCCCTATAAAAGACCATCTAAGTGGGCCGCTGCACGCCAAAAGTGGCTTCTGTTTGATTTGGACGACATATGCCTGAAAAGCGCCAAAGAAACACTATCAAACAGCATTTTAGAGCTTTTTAGCCGACATGATGAGTTTACTGGAACTGCGGCTGTTGTACAGACTGGCCCTGTTGGCCTCCAAGTATGGGTGGAGCTAAAAAATGAGCGATTTAGCCCTGATTCTTGGTTCTCCCAAGAAAACGTTCGCTCTTGGTACAGATCAATAGGGAGCACGATCTTGAAAAAAGCACAAGAAAGCGGCTGTTTGGGTGGAAAAGTAGACATGGCAAGCTGTGCGCCTGGGAGATTTGGAAGGAGGCCAGGGTGGAGGCTATTGACTGATGGAAATGTCTTTAGATCCAGGCTTTTGGGTGTGAAAAACTAAACCCTTCCGTAGTCATCTTGAATCCGCACTACATCACCATCATCGTGAGTGCTTACTTCAGCAATAATGACGTAGTTACACCCTTCCGCACAGCCCATCCTATGGACACTTTCGGGAGGAATATGTGCGCCCATGCCTGGATCAAGCTCTTTATGCTCCCCATCTTGCTCAAAGACTAAACGTCCATGCAAAACGATAATCGTCTCTTCTTTACGTTGGTGGTACTGCAATGAAAGCCGTTGGCCTTTCTCAATACGCATCAACTTACCAGTGTATTTTCCTGGAACATCTGCCCATATCAATGTGCTGCCCCATGGCGAATGCTTAGTTTCAGCCACCAACCACCTTCCCCTTGAGACTAGGCCAAATCTTTCTTACTAGTTTGTTCTGCTGTGGCTTTTTGTGGATCTTCTCAACGATCTGTAAATCAGCTTTGTTTGGAAGCGCTAGTTTAGGCAAAAGTCCCGCCCTCGTGCCGCTTTTGGCATTGCATCTATCACAAGGGCTAAAGCCACGTTCCTTTTGCTGTAAGAATTTACGGGCAGCAGTAAACTCAGGCCCCCACCAAATGCTGTGAAGCGTTCTTTCTTTCACGTTTCCACAGGTGTATTCATGGCCCCAGTCCATGCAGCAGATATTAACGTTCCCGTTGTAGCAAACGGTGATTTCCCTAAATGGCTGCGTACAAGTTCTGCTATATGGCTCATCTGGAATTGGCTGATCGGCGGCATTGCCCGCATGGTTCATAAGTGTACGCGAACCACTTTCTCCAGACCTGATCCCTATGTCATCCATAACTATCATTAGGCCCGTTTTCTTTCGGTGATAATTATAGTAAGGGGAAATTCCAGCAGGAATACACTCGTCATAAAAATCCATTACCTCAAATCTAGTACATGATTTAGCCAGTTTCTGAAGCTTGGATCTTTCTGGTTCGTATGTATCTAATATGATTATGTCAATACCCGCTTCAAAAGCGCGTACAGCGTATGCCTCCACTGCATTTTCATGTTTTTTTGAACGCATCCAATTGCGACCATTAGTCGTTATTTGGAATTGTGTGTGTGGTAGTTGCTCCCTAAAAATGCCAATGATTTTTTCCCAATCTGGGTTTAGGGTAGGCTCTCCGTGCATAGCAAACTCAACCCTAGCCTTTGGGCATAGTTCCTTTAGTTGCAGTGCTACCTTTTTAGCTAAATCAATTGTCATGTAGTGGTACGGCATACCAGCTTTAGACCTAATTCCATTTAGCCCGCAGAATGTACAGAGTTTATTGCATCCTTCTGTAAGCTCTAACTGTACAGACCAAGGCGCATGCAGCCCTTCGCCTTTCCCCTTTTTACCGACTTGCTTTTTCTTTTTTAGAATGGGCATTTTAGATAGCTAAAAGAATCTCGTCTTTTCTCTTAGGGTTGTCTTTCAACATTCCAGGCCACTTGTCTTTTAGTTGCCGAATGGTTTGCTGTTCCAGCTCACTTGTGCGGTAATCGCACGCGCCGCCCTTATTAGTTCTGTGGGCAAATGTTGCCAAGACTGCGTTGCACCGGGCGATCACGCCATATTTCATCAAATGCTGAAGAGTATAGTCATAGTCTTCTTTCAACCTTAGCTCTTCATCAAACCTAAGCGTTGTGGGCTTCACCATAATGAAATCACCAACTACAAACGCACTGGTATGGATCGGCTTGTTTGGGTTGAAAAAGAAAGCGTTAGAAGTAGGCGCTACGCCAGCCATTGAGGCACCGGATGTTTCCAATGCATTGAACATCAGGGTTACTGCATCATCTAAAGATGCTTCTTTCTTCTCAGCCTTATTAGAGGCAATCTCAAGTCTTCTGAGATCATCACTAAGCTCAATAGCTGGAAGATCGTGTGCAAAGGCATCATCTAAGATGGCATTCCTACTGCGGCACAGGCCGCCAGACTCAATGACATTAGTCGCACCCATGATTTTATATGCCTGGGCTTCACCATCCCCTACATACCAAGTCATTGGCCCACAAAGCTTTTCCATTTTTGGGACGTTTTTAGCTCTCTTGTGGGAAATGACGCCCACATAAACTTTGTGTCCACCAACTCTACGAATCAAAGCGCACCTCTATTTTTAGCTTTTTCAAGCTCACCTTCAGGTGAATCACACCCTAAAATCCCTTCACGGTAATAATGAACAATCGTGATCCTTTCCCAGTCCACTTGTTGTTCACCAACAGCATCGTAAGGGGGGACATTTCCATGCCAAATGCAAGGGTTGAAAACGATTACATCGCCATGCCGCATATCAACAGCGAACCTGTATTCTGGAATAACTAGCTCAAAGCCTTTGTATTCGCCCTTACGAAAGCAAAGCATGCAACCCATTCCGTCTTTCAAATCACCACCATCTTGGTGGTAAGCAGCAGCAACAGAGTTGTTGATAGTGAGCGTTGTAAAAGGGGTTTCTGGTATGACCCAAGCATTGTGGGTTTTGTCTACATACCCCATCTGCTTCTTGTATTTAGTGGGCGAAACACTCTTGAATACTTTTGCTACTTCCTGCAAACAAGGCTGTATTTGTTCCCATTTTTCTGGGTGGTGCTGCAAGAAGGCTGTTTGCCTACAGAAAGGGTGCCTTCCACCTTGTGCTTCAAAAAATCCAGCCACACAACTAGAAACATTGCTGGTCCTTGTTTGCTTGGAAAGGGTACCATCTGGCAATAGCTGTGGAACTCTGGTTTCCCCGGCGTAAACACCACGATTATCGCTCTTAAAGCGCTTCATGTAATGGTAGACAGGGTAAGCCTGATCCATGATTTCATCAGGTATAGCAGCCCGCCGATAGGCGACTAGAAGGGTGCCGTCCGAACTAAAGACATCACATGATTCAGTTAGAATAAATGAGTAATGCTCTTTAGGTGGGTGCTTGCCCTTCCAAGGCCGGATCTGTTCCTCCGATATCTTTGAACGGACAACAACCCTCATTTAATAGACTCTGCTGCTTTTTGTACAGTCAGGTAAACAGTGTCTGTGATGTTGTCAGTATCATGCACTTTAGAGAGTTTATTTACCCACATTTGAAAGATGGGTGCTGTTTGGTCATCTAAGAAAAGCTGGACCATGCGAACACTGCTGTTAGGCATATGCTCTGGGGCGGCTCCATCGGGAATAGCTGGTGTAGCCTCACCAACATATTCCTCCACTGGTGGGGAAAGGCTAAGTGCCTCAAAGTCTCCAGCAAACTGCGCTAAAAGGCCCTCAATCTCTTCACCACTAAAGCCTAGGGAAGTAGGATCAAAGTCATCATTTACATGCGCCAGCGCTTGAAGGTGGCTCGCAAGGGTTTGCTCGTCCCAGCCTGCCAACTCACCAGTTCTGTTTAGAGAAATAGAAAGCTTGCGTGCTTGTTCATCACTTACGTCTAGAAGAACCACATCAACCTTAGCTTCACCGAGGCTCTTTAGTACGCTCAAGCGACCATTCCCGCCAATCACTCGCATAGACTTGTTTTGAACAACTAGCGGCTCAACCTGCCCGTGTTCTTTCAAGCTGGCTTTAATTGCGGCAAGGTTTTTTTCGTCATGCACGCGGGGGTTAGCATCGTCAGGGACTAGGCTATCAATATCTACACTTTGGAAGTTCATATATACCTCAAAAAAAAGAAGAGACTAAAGCAGCAGCACAACTGCCTACCAGTGTACCGATAAGTGAACCAACCATAACTGCTTTGGTGGAAAGCTGGTTTCTTGACTGTTCGTATTTAGGAGGAGCAAGAACAAATGCCATTTCAGGCATTCCTGCACGTTCTACCACAAAGTGTGAAACCACCGTCCAACCCTTTTCCATTAGGGCGGCGAGAGCGGGATCTTCTACTGTCCGTTTTGGATCAGCTAAAGATATAAAATGAACCGTAAGCCTATCGCTCATTTTGCTCGCCTGGTTCTAATGATCCCGTCGTTGAAAACAGCGGACCTTATTCTTCCCCCATAGTGGAAAAAACCTAGCCTCTCATTTGGGGCGCTTGCTTTGTGTCGCTTTTCCATTTTTTGGAACGCTGCTTTGTCAGCAGGATCCATTTCTGACCAATGAGCTTCCTGCAACAAGGTGCCAGCCGTGATCATCAGTGGTTTCTTCACGGAGACACTTTCAAAAAACACCATGTCTTTTATGGCTTTATAGGGCACTGTCGTCCATCCTATTAGAAACTTGGACGATAGTTTTCTTGATCACATCTCCATTTAGCTCGAACGCAAAATCTCTCTCCCCATCAACTTTTTGTGCTTCAATCTGGTTGCTTGCGTACATCATTCCAATGGACTCAATCAGATCATGCCAGCTAGCTGGGCCTCCGATTTTCTCCATCTCTTCCTGATAAGTCCCAAGAAGCTCATCGAACTGGAAACCAGGCTGTGGCACCACTAAAATAGAAGAAGCAATCTTATATGGCTCTGTGACCTCTACACGGCCAAGCTCAATAGTCTCAACCACTAAGGATTGTTCACTTTGCTCAATCACTAAACCGCAAAAGCTTTGCTCTTCGTCAACTTCGATTAATGCAACCCTTCCGCACAGATCGTTTTCAGGCTCTGGTGCTGGCTCCGGCTCACTTGCGCCAAACAAGTGAAGCTGGTGTGTGTCTAGTGCCAACGTGATGATTTCATCAAGCTTGTACACCAGTGCAGAAGCTGAGTGGGGAAGCAAACCATGCAGGCGAAGCCTTATTACAAGTGCTGATTCCTGCCCATTTACGTTGACAATGCAATGCCTAATGTCGGCATGGCCAGAAGCAATCTTTTCCGGGGTAGGTGATCCCGCATCAGTAATAGTCACATGCAGTAGGTCGTAGCCACTACTTGACTTTACAGACCCTTTTGCCCCCTCTTGCCCCGCACGCCAAGACTGTAAAGCACCCGGTACATATTGGTTAGCAATGACTGCGTCTGCTTCATCCATCATATTGAAGGAAACATCAATGTCCCAGGCGATTTCCCCGGTTCCATCACGGCGCGGGGTAGCGCGGCACAAACGCCCATCAGCTTTAGTGGGCATATCTTGTAGGCACAACATTGGCTTTCTCCTGCTTTGTTTTAGGCTTTAGAACCAAAAAACGCACCCATCACGTTTAGTTCTTATGAATAAATCAGTCGGCGTTTTGTTTACCTAACTGAAAAGCCTCGTACATATAGAGGATAAGACCTAAGCTTAGATAAGGCCTAAGCTCACCGCCCTTCTTTACCGCATATCTAGCCTCTAAAAGCCAACCTACAAAAACCGGATCGTCCTGCCAGTTCACTGTGAATTGCACTTGCTGAGAAGATCGGTGAGCAAAGTGAAGTTGGAGACCATATTCTCGTGCGCTGCCTTTAGATCCCTGATTTCCCGTTTAGCTTTTTTTAGCTCATCAGCATCATCAGGGCATGTTGGTTGCACAACCTCGGCTGGTTCTGGCTTGTGAGAACTGTGGGTAAGTTCAAGCCCGCCCACACCCAGGGCACCGCCTCCCGCAACATAGATAAGAATCCAGGCCCAAGGCGGCATTTGGGAAGGCAGCATTTGGGACACTGGGCTTTTATCCCCGTCACCCATTTTTACTATCAGGTACCTTCTTCATCAATGACTCCCCAGGCATTTGTACCATTAGAAATCAGCCAGTATCAAGACAATAGTTGACTGATAACACCCCAGCCATCGGTTCCATTGGAGATGAGCCAGAGGTGCCCGTTCGCCGTTGAGATGGTTTTGCTGGTCGCCCCTCCAATCGTGTCGGTGCCATCACGGGTAATCACGATGTCGTTCAAGGCCCCCGTGCCGTTGAAGTCGTTGATATACAACAAGAAACCACCACCAACAGTCGCCGCTGATGGAAGGGTGAGGTCCACTTGATTGCCGGAAGCGTTCGTGTTGACCCATGTATTTGTGGCGTCCAACGCAGTCGGGCCAGCCGCGGAGATCGACGTGAATGCTTGGCGCATTCCTTGAACCTGAAGTGTCGGCCCCCTGAAGGTGGTAACCTTCGCTGATGCGGCAATACCAATGTTCCCGCTGCCGTCAGAGGAGACGATGTTGTTGTCGCCCGAGTCCTGAACGTCGTTTCCGCCCACCTTGAAATCGCCATCGATGGACAGCTTGCCCGCGCTATCGAGCGTCATCTTTTCTGATTGCGTTCCATTTTCCGCCAACTCAAAGCGCATGGCAGAGTCGTGGGTGGCGTCCACGTCAGTCCACGACTGTTCTTTTACGATTTGGATTTTACCCGCTGGAAGATTCTGATCGTCGTCTGTATCGTTCAGATTGAACTGAATACCGACCATGGCTCCGGTGCCTGCTGTGTCATCGTTGTTTGTAAGCGTGACTCCAGTAAAATCGCCATTCACCACTTTAGCAGCCGTAACTGCATCGCCAGTATTCAATGTCCCGGCAACGCTGACATTAGTAGGCAGGCCAACAGTTACAGTAGTTCCAGAAACACTAGTATCAACTTCATTTGAAGTACCAGAAAAAGTGAGTGTCCCACTAGTGGTGATTGCGGTTCCAGAACCAGCATCAGCAGCAGGGGTAATGCTAGTCACAGTTCCTGAGAACTGATCGGTCGAGTTGATAGTGACAGTTGTACCAGTCACGGATGTACTGACGTTAGTGCCGCCCGTGTAGGTAAATGTCCCGGCACTAGTGATGGCACTACCGGATCCGCTGTCAGCAGCCGGTGTGATGCTTGTGACCGTGCCTGAACCACCACCACTGCTGAGATCCGTTTCAGCAACCGTGTCACTGATGTAGTACAGCTTTCCATCGCTCTTGACGTAAACGCACCCACCGTCGCCGCTGCTTGGGGCGGAAGGGGATGCAACCTCATTGCTGACGTGCAGAACACCGGCCAGTTCAAGCTCGTGATCGGGATCGGCCACGCCAATACCCAGACTACCACCGACTTGCGTAATGGTTGGATCAAGAACAAGCCTACCGCCCGACGCCTTGATTATTCCTACTCCGCTGATGTCCTCACAACCAATCTCCAAATAGTTTCCAGCGTTATAACTAAAACGACCCTGCGGTTGACCGTCAGTGTTCACAACATCGAGAGATCTAGCGGGACTCACCGTTCCAATTCCAACCTTGTCGGCGTAGCCAGAAAGGTTAGCGACCAGCGTATTCGTGTCCACCGTCAAGCGGTCGAACTCATCGTCCAGCGCTGTTGGTCTCGGCGGTATAGTTCTTTCTGCCATGGTGCCCCCTAATCTACAGCTTCAACATCAATGCTGATGGCAATAGTGTGGTCTGCTGTTGAATCGTCTACTTTTACAGCTACGATAAGTTTCCCCAATGCACCTGTCATTTCAGAACCAGAGGCGGTAACTGCATAAAAAAGCGGCCCAACAGACAAGTCATCATCAAGAGGTTCTGACTGCAAAGGGTAAGCAGCAACTACTGCATTTCCAGTAGCACCAGAGCTTTCTCTGATCTCCAAAGCCACTTGGTTGATGCTTGTGCCTGCTGTAACGTCAGCACGAATGCGCCTAAGCAGCCCTTTTTGTGGAACAGTAACTTCCACTTCTTGGAAGCTATCCGCTACACTTGTTCCAGTTCCAGTTGCGTGTCTAATAGATAGGCGAGTGCCGCCCGCAGGACGTGGATTCCCCATTTGTACCTCCAAGATATTCGAATCATATCAGCGACTAAGCTTTGAGGCGAGCACCTATTCTTGTTGTGTTTGGTAAAGCTGATAGGCGACTAATCCAATAAGGACTCCAACAGCAGCCCCTTCAGCCCTGCCTAACCACCTGTTTACTGCTGGTTGCTCCAGGAATGGAGCGGGCGTATTGATGATATCTTTAAGCTTCTGGTTGTCCTCTTGTAGCTGATCAAGCTCTACAGCACACACTGTGTGCAACTGGTTCGCGTAGATTTTGTAGTTCATTAAATCAGCGCCATCAGATGTGGGAAAACAAATAGCACCACAGTTAGCAATATTTTCTTCCGCAAAACTAGACGGCAAAGAAATGCCAGCTTGCGCAGGATACGCTTTGGCGCATTGGTTTATCACTGGATTATGTGGAGCAGGAAGCTCAGGTATTTCAGCAAGTATTGAAAACAGTA
>Ga0315338_1004098_pt1 | contig 11893 bp, 10 predicted proteins | sample ASW8metaG_FD_204518 | JGI IMG/M metagenome (GOLD analysis project Ga0315338, IMG submission 204518) | Ammonia-oxidizing marine archaeal communities from Monterey Bay, California, United States - ASW #8 | ecosystem: Environmental > Aquatic > Marine > Coastal | place: USA: California | collected...
CGGGAAATGATCAGGTCGGCGCCGTCGAGCAATGGTATCAAATGAACCGCGCGACCGACCTGGACAGTTGGATGGCGGCCATGAACCGTAATGCCATTCCATCACTCAACGCGATCTATGCCGATGCCTCGGGCCACATCGCCTACGTCTATAATGCTCGTATGCCGAACCGGATCAACGGTTATGATTGGACACAATACCTGCCGGGTGATCGCGCAGAACTGATTTGGGATAGCTATCACCCGCTGACCGCCATGCCGATCTATGTCGATCCGCAGAGCGGCTGGCTCCTCTCGACCAATCAGACCCCTTTTGACGTCAGCGATGAGAGCTCAAATTTGAGCCAAGATGATTATTCGGCAACATTCGGCATACCCCCGCGCTACTCCAACCGAGCCCTGCGCGCCCTCCCATTGTTCCGGGCAGAAGAGACAATTTCTCGGGACGACATTTTGAGAATTAAGTTTGACAATTCCTATGCTAGGGAAGGCGCTGTCGGACGCCTTGTCGATCAAATTCTTGCGATGGATATGTCCGACGACCCAGAGCTGGAGATTGCACGCCAAAGCCTGGCCCAGTGGGATTTGGCAACCAATATCACCAATCGAAACGCCGCCCTTGGCGTGCTGACCGCTATTCGTTGCGTCGGTAATTTACACACTGACGATCCCTGGTTGATGGACCCGCGCCAGGCTTTCGCCGAAGCTGCCGCGGAGCTGCAAGACAGCTTTGGTCGACTCGATCCTGAATGGGGCGAGGTAAACCGCATGGTCCGTGGCGATGTTGATATTCCAGTCGATGGCGGACCTGATGTCATGCGTGCGATTTATGGGGCCTATCAATCCCTCGGTGAGGACGGTCGTATCCATGCGGCCGCTGGCGATACCTCCATCATGCTGGTCGAGTGGTTAGAAGATGGCTCATTGGTTGCGGATGCGATCCACCAATACGGATCCGCAACACTGGACACTGCATCACCTCACTATGCTGATCAGGTGCAAATGTTTGCCGATCACGAATGGCGGCGTCTGCAGTTAGACATGCCGAATGAAGGGTATCACCCGGCGAGGCGCGACTAGCGAATTTGCTTAATTCTCTGGCTGCCAAGTGGTGTGACGAACCATGATGGTTTCGAATAATTCACTGCCTATATGATCTGCCAGCCAATGCTGCAGGGCGGGTAGCGGTAAGGTGTCAAACCAGTCGCGGTCGGTATTGGCAAATTGCCGGACGAACGGGAAAATCGCGATGTCGGCCAGGGAAATTTGAGCGCCAAATAATTGCCCATTTTCAGCAAGCAAGGAATCGAGGCGCGCCAGAAAACCGAGACCTCGATCACGGTGGTAATCGGGCGCATCATCGGGATGGCGATCAGCGTATTTGTAGCGGTCCAGATCTGTTTTGAACGGGCCGTCATTATCTGCAATCAAGCCAGCCACAGCATCCATGCGGCCGGTTTGCGGTTTCAACCAGCCATTTGGATCATTTTTGTTTAGAGCCCAGTGCATGATGTCCAGACTCTGCTCCAACACTGTTCCATCATGGGTGACCAGCACTGGAACGGTACCTTTTGGCGAAGCCGAGAGCATGGCCGCCGGCTTATCGCGCAGTATAACTTCGCGATGTTCGAGATCGATTTTGGCGGTATGCAGAGCCATCCGGGCACGCATCGCATACGGGCAGCGTCGGAAGCTATAGAGAATAGGCCGGGCGATACGCATCAGCTATCACCCGCTTCGGCTGAACCGATATGGACCTGCCCGCGCGATTTCGCCAGCAATGCCTGTTTGTGGCGCTCGCGAAATCGTAATTTTTGCGCCTCGCTCGTCCGGTCATGACAATGCGGGCAGGCTTCGCCAGGAATGTATTTGTCTGACCGGAGGTCCTCCGGACTTAAGGGTTCGCGACAGCCGTGACACAGAGCGTAATCGCCCTGGACCAGCCCGTGCCCAACAGAGACGCGTTGATCAAAGACGAAGCATTCACCCCGCCACAAGCTGTTCTCCTCCGGAATATTTTCCAGATATTTCAGGATGCCGCCCTTGAGATGATAGACGTCTTCAATACCCGCCTCGACCGCAAAAGAGGTCGATTTTTCGCAGCGTATTCCCCCGGTGCAATACATGGCGACGCGCGTATTTGGTTTGTTTTCTCTAAACTTACGAAACCATTCGGGAAATTCCCGAAAGGTTAGCGTCTCTGGGTTGACCGCGCCTTCGAACTGGCCAATCCGTACTTCGTAATCATTGCGGGTATCGATGGTCACCACGTCTGGTGCGCTAATCAGGTCATTCCAGTCTTCTGGCTCAACATAATGACCAACCGCAGCCAATGGGTCGATGCCAGGCATGCCCATGGTCACAATCTCTTTTTTCAAACGCACTTTTAGGCGCAAGAAGGGTTGGCTATCGGCCCAGCTTTCCTTGTGCTCTAGCTCGGTACAGCCAGGCAGGGCTCGAAGGGTTGCCAGCACGGCCCGCACACCGGCTTCAGGCCCCGCAATCGTGCCGTTCACACCTTCCGGGGCCAGAAGAATGGTGCCAAACACCGCGTTCCGCGAACAGGCTTGCTTGAGATGCGCCTGCATTTTCGCGTCACTATTCAGCGGTGTAAATTTATACAATGCGGCGACGAGAAAGCGGGGCATGGGGCAATATCCTGATCTGATATCGCCCCTATAGCAAAACCTGCCGCGCCCGCGTAGCGCTGATGTGAGTTAGGCTCAGCCCAAAACCACATATCCACGGTGGTCCATGCAGTTGATGACGATGTCCTGTCGGTCGTCCTGCACATCACCATTCGCGTCCAGACCACCCAGAACGGCACCGGCAAGGGCGGCATCGGCGACGTCTTCTGCATCCGAATTATTGCTAAATAGACCAAACAGCCCACCGAGAAGCGCGCCGGCCAACATGCCCGAGCGGCGTTCATCGCCAGTCCAGTCCCGCTCTCGGGCAATTTTTTGACACTCGGATAGGTCCGCCTCATAGGCGCTGTCATAGGGGCCATCCACAATGGGGCGATAGGACGCGCCGGGACTAACACAGGCGGTAACAAACAGGCTACCAGCCAACAGGGCGGCGATCGTGTGGGTTTTCAAGCTCATTCCAATTCTGCCATTTAAATTGAGACAGGAAGGGAGCCCTCAATCTCCGGTGCCCCACACACGCACCTCCTGCACAGCGTCACCAGACGCTGCATCTCAAGGAAGTCATAGCTGAGGGGGCCTCACTGTTCAGCGTTTAACACAAGCTGCATCAGGATTGACTCATGCGCGCATTAAAGGCCGCCATTTGGGCATCGGTCGCCGGTTTTTGATACTTCGACTTCCATTCTGAATACGGCATTCCATACACGCGGTCACGCGCCTCATCAGATGTAATTTCGATACCTTGATCATCTGCCGCGGCCTTATACCACTTGCCAAAACAATTGCGGCAGAACCCAGCCAAAATCATCAAATCGATGTTCTGGACGTCCTTATTGGCGTCTAGATGGGAGAGTAGCCGGCGAAATACGGCCGCATCCAGCGCGTCCTGTTCGGATTGGGTGAGGGATTCGGTCATTGCAAGACTCCAAGGTTGTTCGGAAGGCGTATTTTGAGCCCATTCGGCGAGCGATCAACCGGCAAATCAGTCCTCAGCCTACACTCATGCGCGGGCGAATAATCTCAATGAATTGGATGAATTGATGTGAAGTTTTGAAATTTTCCACGTGTTGCGTTTAAAAGTCGGATTGTCGCATCTCTGTGCACGACCGATAAAAATAGTAGGGATGACCATGATCAGGACCGCGCTTATCACCGCAATGGCGGTATCAAGTTTGTTACCGGCAACGTCATCGAACGCTCAGCCTCAACGCCCCTTTGACCGTCCGCAGCGTGAACAAGTTCGCCCGGATGGCCCGATGGAAATGGTTCGGGAGCAAGACCGTCGCCGTGGTTGCCGCAATATTGATCTGGAAATTTTTGATCAAATGCTTGTGGCGAGCCAAGCCATCGACACCGAAAGCGGACAGGTGACATTCGGCTTCTACATGGAAACCGACAATATCGGTGAATGCATGGCGGGGCGGAGCCGCACGAAGGCTGTTCTCACGCTCGCAGGCGGTCGTTGGCTTGGGCAGGGCTGGATAGACCTGGGGCCGATCGCCCCCGGTGCCAATCGGGCAAGTCAGATATCGATCACGCTTCCCTATGCCGATTTGTTGAACGCTGATTGCACGTTGTCGCGCGACGATTGGGTGGTGACGGCCCACGCCGATTTTCAGACCAGCATTCGTGAATCGGACGAAACCAATAACACCCGAAGCTTTAGTTTCAGCTCGGCGTCGGCGAGTGTTTGCTCCTAGGCCAACGTGTCTAGTCGTTTGTGTTAGACGCCGTTCTGATCAGGATCCGCCGCAATCTCCTCCGCCAATTCTTCATCCGCTGCATCCTCGGCCATCAGGTCGGCGAGTAGCAGATTCCGAGATTTGGCTTTCTCGATATAGGCATCATTGTCGAACATGCTGAGCTCGGCATCCCAGACATCAAATAATTGCTGCAGGCTTTCCTCATCATGCTTGGCAAACGCCGAGACATGCGCCTCGGCCACCGAGCGCGCATAACCCATCGTGGTCAGCGATTGCGTTGCAGCCTCTAGCGATGACCCGAACAATTCCCGTATCGGCATGTCTGCGCCTGCCGCCCGCAATTGATAGACATGTTCGCGACTGCGCGCCCGGGCAATGATCTTCACCCCCGGATGGCGATTTTTTACATGTCGCACAAGTTCCACCGAGCGTTCCATATCCGCGATGGCAATAACCAGCAGGCGCGCGCTGGCAATCCCGGCAGATTCGAGCAGATCCGGCCGCATAGCGTCGCCATAATAGACCTGCAGTCCGAATTTGCGCATGCCCTCAATATGGTCCGCGGCATAGTCCAGAACCACCGGCTTGTGCCCGGTCATCACCAAAAGGCGCTGCACGATTTGTCCAAACCGCCCCATACCGACAATGATGACAGGTGCAGATTCGTCAATTTCATCGGGAGCTCTATCCGACGGCTGGGCGCCGGACATGCGTGGTGCAATGACACGCTCAAACAACACGATCAGCAATGGAGTAGCCAGCATGGAAAGTGCGACGACCAGCGACAGGGTTTGCCCCAATGCCCCGGGCAACATGTGCGAGCCGCTGGCAACGCCCAGCAATACGAAGCCAAACTCGCCGACCTGGGCAAGGCCAAGCGCAAACATCCAGCGATCGCGTCGCCGCAGCCCAAACATCATCGCCAAAACAACAAAAATTACGATTTTTAGAGCAACAACAGCAATCGTCAGTCCGAGAATAAAAAGCGGATTGGCGATCAACAGTGAGAATTCGATGCCGGCTCCCACCGTGATGAAGAAAACCCCGAGCAAAATCCCCTTAAACGGCTCCAGATCGCTGACCAGCTCGTGGCGGTATTCACTTTCCGCCAAGAGAACACCGGCGAGGAATGTTCCAAGCGCCGCCGATAATCCCACATAGCCCATCAACAGGGTGATCAGGATAACCAGCACAAGCGCGCCCGCAGAAAACAGCTCACGCAGTCCGGTCCTGGCCAAAATTCTAAATGCCGGGCGTGTTAGATATCGCCCTCCAACTACCACAAGCGCAACTGCCCCCAAAGTTGCGAGCGCCTGCCCCCAAGCGGGAAGTTGGGTGATAAGCTGAGAACTTCCATGTCCATCAGCATGGGCCATCTCTGTACCCGGGCTTATGAGCAAGGGCATCAGCGCAAGCATGGCAATGACGGCGATATCCTGAAAAAGCAATACAGAGAATGAGGCCTGGCCGCCATCTGTCCGCATCCAGCCCTTCTCGGCTAATGTCTGTAAGACAATCGCGGTTGATGACAGGGAAATAATCATCCCCACAACGATCGCTACGCGCCAATCCAGCCCGAGTAATAAGCCAAGCAGAGTCGCTATGGCGATTGTCGACAGGACTTGAAGGCCGCCGAGCCCAAACAAACGGTGCCGCATTCGCCAAAGCAGGGAGGGTTGTAACTCCAGGCCGACAAGGAATAGCATCATCACCACCCCAAATTCGGCAAAGCGCTGAACCGAGCTGGCGTCAGATCCAATCCAGTTGAGCACGGGTGCAATGGCAATGCCCGCGATCAAATACCCCAGCACGGAGCCAAGGCCGAGCCGCTGCGCAATCGGCACAGCAATCAAACCCGCACCCAAATAAATCGCAACCTGCACCAGAATGTCGTTCATGCGCGCCCCCGGAATGGAATCAAGTTGCCAGTGTCGCGTGTTTTGGCCGTTAGCCGCAAGCCGCTGTGCACGCCCCATGACTTCCCCATATCGGGCGTAAAAACGGACAGTCGGGGCGGTGCCGGGCTGGCAAACTGTCAATGACCGACAATAAGCTCAGCAAAACACTTGAAGCGCTTCGCCAGCTCTAATACACCCGGCGGTGGAGAGGTGGCCGAGTGGTCGAAGGCGCTCCCCTGCTAAGGGAGTAGGCTCGGAAGAGTCTCGAGGGTTCGAATCCCTTCCTCTCCGCCACTATTTTCGCACCGATATCCTTGACGATTAACGGCCGCACTGTCAGTCGGCGTCGCTTGTTTGTTCGGCAAGGACCAGGGCTTCTCGAGCATTCTCTAGGCTGTCGCTGATCGCGTATCTCAGCGCGCCCTGATAGATGACGAGCGCCTCGAGGTCGGATTCAGCCAGAGGGACCAGCTCCGCATCAAAGGATAGAGCCCGGCGCGAATCGTTCAGGGATGTGTAATCGACGGCGTCGAACAGCGCTGTCGATCCCGTTAGATGGCTCGCCGCCTCCGGCCACAGGTATTCATTGCGCTCGATGGCCTGGTTGAACCGAGACAAGGCCGTTCGCAACTCCGTCGGAAGGAGAGAGAGTTCTCCTGACGCGACCATCTCGGCGAATACGGCGGACCGTGTTGGAGGCCGGCCGACATGGCGGACGAGGCCCAGCCACTGCGTCATCGTCTCCGGATCCGTCGTGGCGACCGTATCTTCCCGGATCGCCCGGATGACATTTTCGGTGGCCGCCTCATAGGCCGTCGCAATCTCCTCGGAGCGCACCAAGGTCGCCTCAAGGGTTCTGAATTCCTCGGTGATACGGCCGAGAAGCTCGTTGGCGCGCGCATCCGCCTGGCGACTCTCATTCCAGGCATTGACCTGGAAGCCGATCACCACGCCCGCGATCACGATCACAAACTCGACAGCGGCAGCAAACCAGTCCTGCGCGCGGATAGCCTTGGAGATATTACTTAGGATCATGCTTTGCTCCCGATGATCGGTATCAACATTTAAGACAAAGCGCTGCTTGGCAACCGATTTATGGTGCCAGCGCGCTCACTCCATGAGAGCCCACGGCCTCCGACCGCAGGCAGATTCAACGAACGAACGCTTACGCTCCCCGCCTCGTCGCAGAGGGCGATCCAGGGTGTAGCCCGATCGGAAGACAAGCTCGTTCTTGTCTGACACCACCGCCACGATCTCATTACTGGTCGTCTTCGTCTTTGCGCGACGACGCGCTATCTGGCCGCAATACCACGTCCCGATCAGCATCCAACCGTGGCGCGGCGCGGCTTGTATCAAGCTTCGCATTCTCAAAACTAATCGGCGTCCGCAGCCCCGGCGCTTCATCCGTTTCAATCGCCACACCGCGGTGAAGCATTTGCGGGTCTTCCAGCGCCTGACCCATTGTATTGATCGGCCCCGCTGGCACGCTGGCCTCTTCAAGCGCGGAGAGTAGATCGGCGGTCGTGTGTAATTTCGACCGCTCCGACATCAGCGCGATCAGTGCGTCCCGATGCACCACGCGGGCGGCATTCGTCGCGTATTGCGGATCGTCGGCCAAATTCAGGTCGAGGATCCCGCACACTTCCGCAAACTGGCGGTCATTGCCGCAGGCGATAATCATGTGGCCGTCGGAGGTCGGGAAATCCTGATAGGGGACGATATTGGGGTGGGCAGTGCCCATGCGGGTCGGGCTTTGGCCGGTGACCATGTAATTCATCGCCTGATTGCCCATCACGCCCACCATGCAATCAAACAGCGACATATCGATATGATCGCCTTTGCCGGTGCTCGCGCGGGCCGCGAGGGCGGCCTGGATGGCGATCACGCCGTAAAGGCCGGTGAAGACATCGGCGAAGGCCATGCCCATTTTCTGGGGCGGGCGGTCCGGCTCGCCGGTCAAATCCATAATACCGCTCATCGCCTGGATCATCAGATCATAGCCGGCGCGTTTGGCATAGGGCCCGTCCTGGCCAAAGCCGGTGACCGAGCAATAGATCAGGCGCGGGTTGATGGCTTTGAGCGTCTCGTAGTCCAGCCCGTATTTGGCCAGACCATCGACTTTGAAGTTTTCGATCAGCACATCGCTGTCGCGCACCAGCTTGAGCACGATTTCGCGGTCGGCTTCGGATTTGAAATCCAGCGCGATCGAGCGTTTGCCGCGATTGCAGCTATAAAAATAGGCGGCGGTGCGGGTGCCGTCCTCATGCTCGATCCAGGGCGGGCCCCATTTGCGGGTATCATCCCCGGCCGGGCTTTCCACCTTGATCACTTCTGCCCCAAGATCTGCCAGTGTCTGGCCGATCATCGGACCGGCCAGGACACGGGCAAGTTCAAGGACTTTCAGTCCTTTTAGCGGGGCTGACATGCCGTGCGTCCTAGAAGAACGCCTGCAGGCCGGTCTGGGCACGGCCCAGTATCAGCGCATGCACATCATGTGCGCCCTCATAGGTGTTGACGGTTTCCAGATTGACCATGTGACGCATCACCTGGAATTCCTCGGAAATCCCGTTGCCGCCATGCATGTCACGCGACATGCGCGCGATATCCAGCGCCTTGCCGCAATTGTTTCGCTTCATCAGCGAGATCATTTCCGGCGCCGCATTGGCCTCGTCCATCAAGCGGCCCACGCGCAAGGAGCCTTGCAGGCCCAGCGTGATTTCGGTCTGCATGTCGGCGAGCTTCTTTTGGAACAACTGCATCTGGGCCAATGGCTTGCCAAACTGGATCCGGTCGAGCCCGTACTGACGGGCCGCATGCCAGCAATATTCAGCCGCACCCATAACGCCCCAGGAAATTCCGTAGCGTGCCCGGTTGAGACAGCCAAACGGGCCCTTCAAGCCAGACACGTTCGGTAGCAGCGCATCATCGCCGACTTCCACATTGTCGAGCACAATTTCACCAGTAATCGAGGCACGCAGTGACAGCTTACCATCGATCTTCGGCGCGCTCAGGCCCTTTGTGCCCTTGTCGAGCACAAAGCCCTTGATCTTGCCGTCATGGGCATCGGATTTGGCCCAGACCACAAACACGTCGGCGATCGGTGAATTTGAGATCCACATTTTCGAGCCGGTCAGGCGGTAGCCGCCATCGATTTTAGTGGCGCGGGTTTTCATACCGCCAGGATCAGAACCCGCATCCGGTTCAGTCAGGCCAAAGCAACCAATCCATTCGCCCGAGGCCAGCTTGGGCAGGTATTTTTGCCGCTGTTCCTCCGAGCCATAAGCATAGATCGGATACATAACGAGGGAAGACTGAACCGACATCATCGAGCGATAACCACTATCGACGCGCTCAACTTCACGGGCGACCAATCCATAGGCGACATAACCGAGTTCGGCACCGCCATAGGCTTCCGGTATGGTTGAGCCCAACAGGCCCAGCTCGCCCATTTCACGGAAAATATCAGGATCGGTAGAGGCGTCGCGATAGGCATCGATCACGCGCGGCTGCAATTTGTCCTGGGCATAGCCCCGCGCCGCGTCGCGCACCAGGCGCTCTTCCTCGGTGAGTTGGTCATCAAGCCGGAAAGCATCCTCCCAATCAAATTTGGAAAGATCTGGAGCGTCCTTGGCCTTGAGCGGTGTCATGATGGTCATGCCTATGTTCTTTCGAAGAGTCAGTTAGCTGAAGTCGGGCTTACGCTTTTCCAGAAAGGCGCGATAGCCCTCCTGAAAGTCATCACAGTTGAACGCGTCCTGGAACATCGTTCGTGTGGTCTCATTATCACGATCCTGACCATCAAGAACGGTCGCGATCATCTGTTTGGTATATTGTAGGGATCGCGGCGACATTTCCAGTAGCCGGTTTACATAGCCGGTGATTTCCGAGTCCAGTTCTGAAGCACCAACGACACGGTCTGCGAGGCCGGCCTCCAGGGCTTCGCGTCCAGCAAGAACACGCGCACTGAACAGCATGTCCTTGGCGCGCGCCGGCCCAACCGTGTCGATCAATCGCTTGGTGTCATTAAACGGAAACAACAGGCCCATCTTGGCCGGTGTGATAGCAAATTTGGCGGTCTCATCGGCGAAACGGAAATCACAGGCCAAAGCCAGCGCACAGCCGCCACCCACACAGGACCCACGCACGGCCGCCAATGTCGGATGCGGGAAGTCTGCCAGTGCGTTCAGGCCAGTTGCGATATGAGTGGAATTTTCGGCCCCGCGTTCGGGCGTCGCATAAATCTCGGCAAATTCTGAAATATCCGCTCCGGCGGAAAACGTCTTGCCCGCTCCGCGAACAATCAAGACTCGGCATTTGTCCGCCACATCTGCCAGCAAGTCAGGCAAAGCCGCCCACATGTCCTCACGCAGCGCATTGCGCTTGTCGGGCCGGTTGATCAGCAATTCCGCGACCGGGCCGGTTAGCGTGATGGAGAGGTCTGGATCGTTCGACGTGGGCATTTGTGTTCAACACATTTGTGAGAGCAGACTTTGAGGCAAGAGCGAAACCAGCTAACACCCATTCAATCAAGTCCCCAGACGCTGATTTGCTGCGTTTGGTGTACATCGGCCGGGGGAGGGCATGATGGACAATAATACGATGATCGTCCTGGCGACGCTGGTGGCTTACAAGCTGGTTTTGATCGCTGTGGGTCTCTGGGCGTCGCGCCGCAACAAAACCGAATCCGATTTCTTTTTGGCCGGGCAGGGCCTTGGGCCCTGGGTCGCCGGGCTGAGCTATGCGGCATCTACCTCCTCGGCCTGGGTGTTGCTGGGCTTTACCGGCTTTGTTTACGTCAACGGATTGTCTGCCTTGTGGATGATCCCCGGGGTCTGGATGGGCTATGTGGCGGTCTGGCTGTTCTTTGGACGTCGACTGCGGGAAGAAACTGCGGAGAGGGGGCATCTCACCCTGACCGATTTCATCACGGACCGAACATCGGGTTCAATGAAAGCCGTGATCGGCATCGTCGCATCGCTGTTCATCGTTTTTTGCTTTGTCTTCTATATCGCCGCACAGTTTGGTGCCGCCGCGACGGCCTTTGAAACTCAGTTCGGGCTCGCAACTACGGAATCCGTCTTCATCGGGGCAGCGGTCGTATTGGCCTATGCGCTTCTGGGTGGCTTCTGGGCCGTCAGTGTCACCGACATGCTGCAGGGGTTTCTGATGGCGATCGTTGCGATTACACTCCCGGTCGCTGCTCTGATCGCCGCTGGCGGGTTTGATCAGGTCTTCGCAACGCTCGCCCAGACTGCTCCGGAGCACTATCTCAGCTTCACCAGCGCACATCCTGGATTCTTGATTATCGGATTTGTACTGGGCGTCTGGGGTGTCGGTCTCGGCGCTCTCGGACAGCCCCATTTATTGGCCCGCTTGATGGCGGTTAAAGATGAGGGGGCTCGTATTCGCGGCTTTGCCATCGCCATGAGCTGGGCTGTGATCGTGTTCTGCGGCATGACGGTTCTGGCCCTGTCGGGCCGTGCAATCATCGGCGGCGGCAGCAATGGTGAAGCGCTGTTCTACCAATTGGCCAATGATCTCCTGCCGCCGATTCTGGCCGGCATTGTCATCGCCGCGGTTCTTTCGGCCGTTATGTCGACGGTTGATTCCATTCTGCTCTCTGCCTCTGCGGCGATCTCCCA
>Ga0315338_1004099_pt1 | contig 11893 bp, 7 predicted proteins | sample ASW8metaG_FD_204518 | JGI IMG/M metagenome (GOLD analysis project Ga0315338, IMG submission 204518) | Ammonia-oxidizing marine archaeal communities from Monterey Bay, California, United States - ASW #8 | ecosystem: Environmental > Aquatic > Marine > Coastal | place: USA: California | collected...
CGGTAAGGAGAAGATCGCTCGCTTCATTCATCTCCAGAGCCTGCGCGCTCGCTATCCCTTCGTTGCCGTCAATGCGGCAGCAATCCCCGAGGGGCTGATCGAAAGTGAGCTGTTTGGCCACGTCCGGGGCGCGTTCACGGATGCTCGCGATCGCAAACGCGGATACTTCGAGCTGGCTGACAAAGGGACGCTCTTCCTCGACGAGATCGCGGAGACTTCGTCTTCGGTACAGGTACGATTGCTCCGAGCCCTACAAGAGCGCGAGATTCGTCCTGTCGGAGCCGATTCGACTCTGAAAATCGATGTCCGAATCGTCGCCGCGACGAACAAGGACCTTCGTGACGCGATGAGCAAGGGCGAGTTTCGGGAGGATCTCTACTATCGGCTGAACGTCTTCAGGATTCAGATCCCACCCCTCCGGGAACGAAAAGACGACATCCCTTTCCTGGCCGAATACTTCCTTCGGCTCCATGCCGAGCGAACCGGCAAGCAGCTCGATGGCTTTTCCGAACAGGCCATGGGATTGCTCCTGAACTACAACTACCCCGGGAATATTCGTGAGCTCGAAAACGCAGTGGAACGTGCTGCCACTTTGGTCGACTCCGGGAAGATCCCACCTCACGAACTGCCTCCCGAGATCGCCGAGGGCGGATTGCCGCTGCTCGTCGCCGGTGGTGGAGAGGCCTTTCCCGATAATCTCAGCCTGGCCGAGGTCGAGCGACGATACATCGAGCGCGTCGTGGCGAAGCACGACGGCAATATGACCAAGGCCGCCCAGAGCCTGGGGATCTCTCGCTCGACTCTCTGGCGGAAGGTCGGGAAATACGGCATCTAGCCTTCGTTCGCTTCCGCCTTAGCCTGCCGATCTGTTCTATTTCGCGACATTTGGATTGTTTCGTTCTGAAACAGCACGATCTGCGGCCTCCTCCAAGACGATATTTATTCGACTGTAAGGTGTTTTATGTCAATGGCATAAGGACATTGGAGGAGTGCTACCCCAGGCGGCGGCACAGGGATTGACTTATCTCCACTCAGATAGTTCGGGCTCAGTACAGACGATGCGAGGCGAACCTCAACTCGTGGTCAGGAACGAAGGAGCAGATTCAGATGGGAAAGATCATTGGCATCGATCTCGGCACGACCAACTCGTGTGTCGCGGTCATGGAAGGCGGAGAGCCCGCAGTTATTACGAATTCGGAAGGTGCGCGGACGACCCCTTCGGTCGTGGCGTTCAAGAAGGACGGAGAGCGTTTGGTCGGGACGGTCGCGAAGCGGCAGGCCGTGACCAACCCAGCTCATACGGTCTACTCCGCCAAGCGCTTCATGGGGCGTAAGTTCTCCGAAGTCAGTTCGGAAATGAGCGAGGTCCCGTATGAGGTCGTCGCGGGCGAAAACAACGCTGCCCGCATCAAGATTGGGGAGAAGCTCCACAGTCCGCAGGAAATCTCGGCCATGATTCTGCAGAAGATGAAGCAGACGGCGGAAGACTACCTGGGTGAGACGGTCACCGAGGCAGTCGTGACCGTGCCGGCGTACTTCAACGACAGCCAGCGCCAGGCCACGAAAGATGCCGGCCGCATTGCCGGTCTCGAGGTCAAGCGCATCATCAACGAGCCAACCGCCGCGGCCCTCGCTTACGGGCTCGACAAAGATCACAAAGACGTCACGATCGCGGTCTATGACCTCGGTGGTGGAACGTTCGATATCTCGATTCTCGAATTGGGTGACGGTGTTTTCGAAGTGAAGTCGACCAACGGTGACGGTCACCTTGGGGGTGACGACTTCGATCAGAAGATCATCGATTGGATGGCAGCCGAGTTCTTGAAGTCAGAAGGCGTCGACCTGAAGAAGGATCCGATGGCGCTGCAGCGTTTGAAGGAAGCCGCCGAGAAGGCGAAGATTGAGCTGTCGACCACCGCGAGCACGGACATCAGCCTCCCTTACATCACGGCAGACCAGTCCGGCCCCAAGCATCTCACTCTCTCGCTGAGCCGCGCGAAGTTCGAGCAGCTCGTGGCAGACCTTGTCCAACGGACGATTGGTCCTTGTAAACAGGCCATCAAGGACGCGGGATTGAAGACGTCGGAGATCCACGAAGTCATCCTCGTTGGTGGCTCCACGCGGATGCCGAAGGTGCAGGAGATCGTCAAGGAACTCTTCGGACGCGAGCCCCACAAGGGAGTGAATCCGGACGAAGTCGTGGCGATCGGAGCAGCCATCCAGGGTGGTGTTCTCGCTGGCGACGTTAAGGACGTGCTTCTTCTCGACGTGGTGCCGCTCTCGCTGGGAATCGAGACCCTCGGTGGTGTCGGGACCCGCCAGATCGAGCGCAATACGACCATCCCAACTCGTAAGACCCAGGTCTTTTCGACAGCGGCGGACAACCAGACGCAGGTCGAGATCCATGTCTTTCAGGGTGAGAGGGAAATGGCCTCGGACAACAAGTCCCTCGGCAAGTTCCAGCTCATGGGGATTCCTCCCGCACCTCGGGGAATGCCACAGATCGAAGTCGCCTTCGACGTTGATGCCAACGGTATCCTGAAGGTATCGGCCAAGGACAAAGCGACGGGCAAAGAGCAGAGTATCGTGATCGAGGCCGGATCCGGACTGACCGATGATGACATCGAGAAAATGGTCCAGGACGCCGAGGTCCACGCTACCGAAGACAAGACCCGACGCGAAGCCATCGACACGAAGAACCAGGCGGAGCATCTCGCTTACGAAGTAGAGAAGAGTCTGAAGGAGAACGGTGACAAGATCGACGCCGGCGAGAAATCGCAGGTCGAAGAGGCCGTGACAGAACTCCGCAGCGCCCTCGAATCGGACAGCACCGAGGAGATCAAATCGGCCCAGGAGAAGCTGAGCCAGATTTGGCAGGGCGTGGCAGCGAAGATGTATCAGGCAGCGGAAGGGGCTGGAGAGGCGCCGGAGGGTGCCGCTGGTCCCGAAGCGACAGGCGGACCGTCTTCCTCCGATGGGTCGGATGGTGAAGAAGCGCCGGTTGATGCAGAGTTCGAAGTCGTCGACGAAGGCAAGGACAAGTAGGCCGGACCAGGTAGACATCGGGACCGAGCCTGAAGATCGGAGACCGCCGCGCTTTCCTAGAAGACGCGGCGGTTCCTGTAAGACCACGTAACGAGGAAGCCCAAGGAATGAGCGACAGAACCGAGAGAACAAAACCGGCCAAGGACGCAAAACCAGCGGACGCCGAACCGCTCGAAGCCAGGTCGACCCAGGTTGATCTGGAGGGCGCGACCCCTCTTGCCGGAGACGAAGACGGTATCGAAGCGACCGGGGGCGAGGAGGCCGGGGCGTCCGAGACGGACGGTACCGGGCCCAAAGATTCGGGGACGATTCCCTTTCCGGAAACTGGGGCCTCAGCCAAAGCCGCAAGTGAAGACCTAGCAGCAGAATACCTAGATCGACTTCAGAGACTACAGGCGGAATTCGATAACTATCGTAAGAGGATTCAGCGGGAGAAAGAAGCGTGGCGCCGTCAGACGAAGATTGGCGTTCTGCGTGAACTGCTCCCGGTCCTTGACGATGTGAACCGAGCTCGGGGCCACATGGAGACGTCGAAAGCGACTCCCGATGGCGAAGGCTTGATGTTCATCCTGAAGAAATTTGCCGATGTACTCTCTCAGCTTGGCCTGGAAGAAATGCCAACCAAGCCGGGAACGGAGTTTGATCCGGAAAGGCATGAAGCCCTCTTAAACTCACCCTCCGACGAAATCGAGGAGGGCGGGGTGGTCTCGACTCTCGAGCCAGGGTTCATCTTCGAAGGGGAAATCGTTCGTCCCGGAAAGGTTCTGGTCTCTTCCGGTCCGGCAACGGACTAGCGACTTGACGAACAAAACGACTACGCCCGATAACCGCCCCGTCGAGATATCCATCCTTTGCACGGGACCAGACACCCGCATGCGAGGCTGGGTCGAAGAAGGTCTGGCCGGGCTGCCTTTTCAGTCCCGGAATTATGAGTACCTGCCCGATTTTGCGAGCAAAGCGGTCGGGTCAGGATTCGGCGACGGTTTTGATCCCGACCTGGCTCTCATCGATGAAGAGTCCGACGGCGACTTCGTCGAGAAACTGCGGCTCTTCAAGTCGCGGTACCCCCGCTGTCAGATCCTCCTTGCCGCGCGGGAAGAGTCGACGCTGACTCCCCAGAGCATCCAGCCTGTGGCCATCCGGCATTGGTTTTCCCGTCCTTTCGAGCCCGGTGAACTCGGTCGGGTCCTGGCTGCAGCAGGACGGTCGCTCCAGCGACAGTGGCGCGATGAGCATCGCCACACTCGATCCCTCCACGGATTTGAGCGTCTTGTCGGGCGTGATCCCAAGCTGCTCGAAGCGATTTCTATGGCCCGCAAGGTTGCCGAATCGCCCCAGACCAGTGTCCTCATTCTTGGCGAGACGGGTACCGGCAAGGGCGTGCTGGCGCAGGCGATCCACGCCGAGAGCCCACGATCTTCGGGGCCCTTCGTCGAGATCAACTGCGGGGCCATTCCCGAGGCCCTGATGGAATCCGAGCTGTTTGGCCACGTACGGGGCGCCTTCACCTCAGCTCATACCGACAAACCGGGCTTGCTCGAGCTGGCCGATGCTGGCTCGGCCTTCCTCGACGAAATCGGCGAACTCGATATGTCGCTCCAGGCCAAGGTCCTCAAGTTTCTCGACGGTGGATCTCTTCGCCGTGTTCAGGGGCTCGAGTCGATTCACGTTGATGTTCGGATCATTGCCGCAACGAACCGGGATCTCGAAGTCGAAGTCGAAGAGAAGAACTTCCGCCTCGATCTCTATCACCGACTCAACGTCATCATGATCTCGCTGCCGCCTCTGCGGGCCCGGGTCGACGACATTCCACTTCTGGCCGATCACTACATTGGTCAAATCAGCCAGCGGCTTCGGGGCCGGAAGATTCGCTGGTCGACGGAAGCCCGTCGCGTTCTCCAAGGTTACACTTGGCCCGGAAACGTCCGCGAGTTGATCAACCTGACCGAGCGGATGGTTCTGGTTGCGGAAGATCGCGACGAGATCGGTTCAGAAGATCTTCCACAGATCTTTTCCAAGCCGCCGGTACTCTTTCAGGTCGAGGAACAGACCCAGCGTCCCATTATCGAGTTGCCACCGGATGGAATCTCTCTCAAGGATGTCGAGCGGGCGTTTCTCGAAGCGGCTCTCGCTCAAACGGCGGGTAACGTGACGGAAGCGGCTCGGCTCCTCCGCATGAGTCGGGGATCACTTCGCTATCGGTTGGAGAAACTTGGGTTGAGGGACAAAGCGTCTCGTCGTCGCGGTCGTCCGATGCGACGGCGTCGAGCGGCCTAAGAGCATCGCGGCTGCGGGATCTCAGGCGATTCCAACGACCATCGAGTTAGGCTGCCGGTTCACCGCCGGTGGCCTCTTGCTTTTGGCAGGCTGAACAGACCCCGAAGATTTCATGCAGATGATCGACCATGGTGTAGCCGAACCGTTCACACATCTCGATCTGAACTGCCTCGATCCTCGAGTCATCGAACTCCCGAATCTGCCCGCAGCGAATGCAGACGATGTGGTCATGGTGGTGACGTCCGACCACGGACTCGTAGAAATGTCGGTTATGACCAAAAAGGGACTTCTGGAGAATTCCCGACTCCTCGAGCAGCGAAAGGGTCCGGTAGATCGTTGCGCGACTTACCCGACTGTTGCGTTCGTGGACAGTTCGGATCAGGTCCTCGGCCTCGAAGTGCCGGGGCGCATGGAAAATCGCCGCGAGAAGCAACTCTCTTTCCCGAGTGAAGCGAAGCCCTTTGAGGCTGAGAAAGTCCCGAAAGCGCAGTAGAACGTCTTCCAGCGACGGCCCTTCTTCAGGAAGAGCTTGTGGTTCGGGTGGTGTCATTCGTCAGCTCCCTCCTCGGTTTCAGGCCAATCCAAGAGAACCGGGAACCATAGGGCGAGCTTACTCCGATTTCCTAGCGAATTGTTGAGATGTTGAGACTCAATTGCGACTTTCTTTCTCGGCAGAGAGGGTCAAAAATGCGCTTACAGCTTGGGATATTGGGAATTGCGCCGATTTCCAGGTCGTAGTAGCATCCGCCGAGTTCTATCAAAATCGTCTCTGGGTATTCGACCTGGAACAGGGAGGTTTCTCGATGTCTTTGCGGAAGGGCGCGATTCTCGGCCGGGCCGGCTTGTTCGGCTTGCTGGCCCTGATTGGGATCGCCGGCGACGGGTTCGCCGAACCTCGCGGCACAATCGGTCTACAGGGCACTTTCTCCGATGTCTTCGATCGCATCGACGACGATTACCGGGGTGGTCCCGGGTTCAATTTCTTTGGGGCATACCATCTGAGCCGGTCTTTCGATGTGAGGGGAGACTTTGGTGCGCGCTTTCTCGATGGCGAGGGAACGCGCCTCTACACGCACAAACCTACGCCAGACCTCCGGAGTCAGTTCGGTGAGGCGACCGAAGAGATGCGGGTCATGCCGTTTACCGTCGACCTCGTCTATCGTCTCGAGCAGGTCTCGAAGGGCCGTTTCTGGGTACCTTACGTCGCACTTGGCGCCGGTCTCTACGATATCCAGGTGACCTATCTGCCCTCCGACTCGACTTCGAAGATTCCACACTCTCACGACGAGGGAGGACGACCTCTGACGAGTTTGGGTGGGAACGAACTCGATGACGAGTTCGACAAAGGCCGGAAGCAGAATATTTTCGATTTCGGTTGGAACGCGAAAGCCGGGGTCAACCTCCATCGCACGTCGGGCCTTTTCGTGAATCTGGAAGCGGGCGCTCATGCGATCAACACCCGTCGACGCTGGACTCCAATGTATGACGTGAGCATTGGTGTAGGGACTATTCTGCCGCTGCACGTACCGTAGTGATGAAGATGCGGATCCTCTCCCGGAGGTTCGACCCGATGGCGACGTTGGGCCGTCACTCTTCGATATCGACTGATCGGGTCCTGTCGTCGATCGGTGGTTCAGCGACGGGCGTTGTGACCACTCTGCTCGTCCTGCTTTCGCTTACGTTCTCCCTTCTCTCCTCTGCGAGAGCGGGCGACGTTCCTATCGTCCGAATCGGCATCGATACGAAAGCGGAGTCCGTCGAGATCGGTTCCGAGAGCGTGTGGACGATCGGGGTTCACCATTCAAGAGAGCTTCGACCAGCTCGGATCGATCCCTCCAAGGCCTGGACCCTGGAGTTTGCCCCTACCCCTGCCCGCACCGTCGTCGTTGACGAAAACGATCGAGTGCGCGGTTCCGTCACCGATACCATCTTTGTCTTTACGGACAAGAAAGACGAGTTCATCGAGGTCAACGGCGATCGCTATCGGGGTGAACTTCTAATCTGGCCGACTGAAAATGGTTTGACGGTGGCCAATGTCCTGGACCTCGAGTCCTATCTCCTGGGCGTCGTTCCGCTCGAGATGGGTGCGCAGACTCCGGAACGTTTCGAGGCAATCAAGGCACAAACAGTCGCGGCCCGGAGCTACACCCTGAACAAGCTGGGCCGGACCCGGCGAGGATTCGATCTGTTCGACACCGTTTCGGATCAGGTTTATGGCGGAGTGGCGGCTGAGAAGCAACGCTGCACGGAGGCCGTCGAGCAGACTGAAGGTGTTGTTGCCGTTTACGGTGGCGAACCCATTCTCGCGCTTTACAGTTCTACGAGTGGCGGACACACAGCCAGCCCCGACGAAATCTGGGGAGCATCGGACAAAGATCTACCCTACCTGAAGGGAACGCGCGACAAGACCGGACGAGTGAAGGAATCTTTCTGTAAGGACTCTCCGCTTTATGTCTGGGAGGAAGTCTGGTCCGGTTCAGAATTCGAAGGAATGCTCGACCGAAATCTGCCGGAGCGGGTTCCAGGTTGGAATCGCGAACAGTACGGACGGCTCGTCGACATGAAAATCGTCGAGCGAAGCGCCTCGAAGAGAGTGCGCCGCCTTGCCCTCATCTTCGAACGCGATCAAGTCGAACTCGAGGGTGATGCGATTCGCTGGGCGATCAGGCGTCCAAATGGAAGTGGACTTCGGAGTACCCTGATCGAAAAGGTCGGCGTGAAACGACGCTCGGGTCAGGCCGAGAAGATCGGAATGCGCGGCCGCGGATACGGCCATGGAGTCGGACTCTGTCAGTTCGGAGCGATGGGGATGTCCGAAGTGGGATACGACTACTCGCAGATCCTCAGGTTCTATTACCGAGGTGTCGAGTTGAGGCGTTTCTACTAAACGACAGTCGCGTCTCGCGGGGCGGCCACTAGGGCTTCCCGCGTCAAGTCATCTCAAGATCGTCAAACGTGCAGGCAATTCATCGTGAACCAGTATCACACACGTAGCGGACCCTCACCGTGGGTTCTGGGATTCGAGGGACGAACTCTTCCGCATCCCCTCGCCGCCGCGATCCGAGCTCAGCGGGTCAGTGGACTTATGCTCTTTCGGGATAACCTGGGGGATTCCGTCGAGGAAGCGTGGGCCCTGCGGGAGGAGATCCTTTCGCATGTTCCGGCTGGCCAGCCCTTCCTCTTCTTCGCGGACGAAGAAGGCGGATTGATTCACCCCACGGCCGGAATGATTTCATCGCAGGGCACCCCCTGGCCGGCCGTCCCTACTCCGCGGGCGATGGGCCGGATCGGCAAGGCCCAGGATGTCCGTTTCGTCGGCCAAGTTCTCGGCGAGCGTCTTCGCCATCTTGGAATTCATGTCGACCTCGCGCCCAGCCTCGATCTCGATACCGAAGGCAAAAACGGTGTGATTGGGAGTCGTTCCTACGGTTCCGATCCAGAGCGCGTCGCGACTCTGGGTTGGGGGTTCGTTCGAGGACTTCACGCCACCCGGACCAACGCCTGCCTCAAGCACTACCCGGGACACGGCGGGACGGAAGCCGATAGCCACAAAGTGCTCCCGACCCTGCCGGCAGCGGAACGGCCTCTCCACGAGAAGCCTTTTACCGATTGCCTGGGACGGGACACCACCGATCTGCCGTGGCTCATGACCGCTCATGTCGACTGGGGTGATGGTGTCCCCGCATCTTTGAGCCGCGCGGTCGTCGGTCGACTCGAACGCCGTTTCCCGAAGCACCTCGTCATCACCGATTCCCTCGACATGGGCGCAGTATCCTTGCAGGACGGCGCAGCCGCCGAAGCGCTCATTGCGCACAACGACGTTCTTCTCGTCGGACGCGATTGGGACTCGGGCCTCCGCTCGATTACCTCGATCGAAGAGGCGGTCAGTAGCGAGCCATCGATGCTTGCAGCGGTGGTGAGATCCCGAAGTCGAATTCGCGAGTCCTGGACGGCCATCGCACGACGCCGACGGGCTGCTGGGGCCGATGTGGCCACCGCCAGCGAGGGTGCAAAAGCGACGCCAGAAGTGCTGCTGGAACGAAACGAGCGACTCGCTCACCTGCACCGTCAGTCGGTGCGCCTCGACGGGAAGATTGCAACACAGCCGGCCGGAGGTTGGGTCTGGGTGCTTCCGGAGACGTTCGCGCCGCATGTCGACTTGCGTCGATTTGAGGCTCCCAGCGGTAAGCGCCGCCATTGTGAAGAGTGTATCTGGATCACTCCTCAGGACCACGAGGATGGTTTTGCGAGTATCTCCGAACGCCTCGCCTCGGAGACGCGTCCGATCCTCCTCGGTACGGTCTTTCGGGGGCGTCCCAGCGAGGCCGAACGGGAGGCCTGGAACACTCTTTTAGCTCTCCCGACGCTCGCCGTCGTGGCTCATCTCCTCGATGAGACGTGGCCCTCGCGCGACGAATTGGATGCCGCCGCGACCGCAAAGACGCGTCCGTTGGTTGCGTTTACGGGAGGTCCACACACGGAATCTCTGGTGGGTTTGGCCGAGGCGCTCGATTTGCCAGACACGAAGTGGGAGGAGCACCCGGACGGAACTATGGGGCCCAAGTCGGTGTGAGCGGCGGCGGACTAAGCTGTTGGCAGACAGACGCGTAGCTTGATTGCCGACGGGGCGGGCGGCTCTGACTTCCAATCGGGAATCGCCTCCGAGTTGTTTGTTGACATCTGCGGAGCCGATCAGGTTTAATCCCCTTCTGCTGCAAAGTTTTGGCGAGGGGTTGTAGTTCAGATTGGTTAGAACGCCGGCCTGTCAAGCCGGAGGTCGCGGGTTCAAGTCCCGTCAACCCCGCCACTTCTCTAAAAGCTCTTCGACGTTGATGTCGAAGAGCTTTTTCGTTTTTGGGGAGAGGGGATCGTTCCCACCTCCGTGATCATCGACTGGGCCCTCGAGTCGTGTCAGTCCCGCTTGACAAGGCGAGTCCCCGCATTTGGTAACCCAGGAATTCGAGCGAAGTAGACTCCCGCTGGCAGGAGCCTTCCGGAGTTGTCGCGACCGTCCCACTCCGCGTTTCCCGTGGGTGTCTGCATCTGTCGAACAATTCGGCCCTCGACTGTGACGATCTCGACTTGCCCGCTGCCCGCCGGAAGGCGCAGTGAGACGTGATCGGTAAACGGGGACGGGATCGCTCGAATGGCTCCGGCCCTAAAAGCGGAGCCCGTTTCAGAGTCGACGTCTGCGGTTGATTGCGATACCAGAGCTACGTAGACGTCTTGATTCCCTTCCCGGGAATCCTGGTAGAACGGATAGATCTGGTCCGCCGTCGCTGAGATCCCGTTGTAGTCCCCGATAAACGACGCGGCTCCGCCTTCGGACGGGAGAATGGGAGAGAAAGGCGCCGCCGTCACTCGCACGTTGGGTTCGAACGTTTGACCCTGGTCGAATGACTTCGTCATATAGACATCGATATCGAAGCCGTTCTCGCGTCGGTCGTACCAAACGATATGGGCAACGCCGTTGGGGTCGAAATCGATCCAGGGAAAGAACTGAACTTCGGAACCGACGTCATCGTTCACCCGGGTCGGAGAGCTCCAGGTGGCTCCGAAGTCAGTCGAACGGACCGAAGCGATGTCGCCGTCGCCGAAAACTTCGTCGTTCCAGACCACAACCAGATCGCCGGTAACCGGATCGGAAGCTGCCGAAGGAAGATTGACCAAACGGTATCCCCCGGGTTGGGGCGTGGGGAGGGGATCCATCGCAACGATACCGAAGTCCTCGGCCCAGGTGACGCCCAGGTCTGTCGACTTTGCGACCCAGAGGCTTTCTTGAAAACTGTCGCGCCAGAAAACGTAGTAGTTGCCAAAATCATCGATGACCGGACAGGCGCCGTTGCCGCTTCCGGCGTTTGTGGACACGACCTTGTTGGTGCCGAAGGTCTGTCCGCCGTCGGTTGAACTGGCGACGGTGATCTTCGTGGGAGAGCTTCCGAAGTCGGCCCACGCGACGAGTACTTCGTCCCCTCGTGCATCCATGTAAGGTTTGTCATCGAACGCTGTGTTTGTCGAAACGGTGGTCGGTGTGCCCCAGGTCAGTCCGGAATCGGTGGAGCGGCTGACGTAGATGTCGATGTCACTGCCTCCGGGTCCGGGGCTTCCGAGATAGCAGTAGTACCACTTTCCGTTGTTACCGCTCTTGACCACGGGATCGCTCGTCAGTGTATGTCCACCGCCCAAAACCCCGTCTGTCCAGTTTTCTCCTCCGTCGGTGGATCTCGAGTAGCCCATGACCAGACTGGAGTTCGTGAAACTATTGTAGCCGCAGACGATGGTCGATCCTTCCGCGTCGATCGACGTCTCGTTTTGGGTGTGCCCATCGTCCGGTCCGAGCCTTACCTCCGTGAAGATTCCCCGCGGTGCGTCCGCGCGGCGGGCTGCGATCTCTTCCGAGGTCGGACGGGGAGGCAGGGGGCGAGGCGGCCGCGGTCGTTTGACGTCCAGCGGAAGCGTGTACCCTTTTTCGTCGATGGATCCGGGCACGACCCATCGCCCCGATGGCGTTTGGATCGGATCTTCGAGCTTTGGCGCAGGGCCGGTATCGGCGTCGATGCCGATAATCGAT
>Ga0315338_1004100_pt1 | contig 11892 bp, 12 predicted proteins | sample ASW8metaG_FD_204518 | JGI IMG/M metagenome (GOLD analysis project Ga0315338, IMG submission 204518) | Ammonia-oxidizing marine archaeal communities from Monterey Bay, California, United States - ASW #8 | ecosystem: Environmental > Aquatic > Marine > Coastal | place: USA: California | collected...
ACTTGGCTGAGGAACTCGACCTGTAGCGGTGGTGACGGAGCGGTCGACCGCTGTGTGATGAGCAGTTGAGACCTCAGACCCGGTATTCAACGCCGGGAAGAACGCAGAGCATCTCGAAGATGAGGTCGGCTGCGATGTGGGCCGTCATACCAGACACGTCGTAGATCGGGGCAACCTCGACCATGTCGCATCCGACGAGATCGAGACCCTTACAGCCTCTGATGATCTCGATGGCCTGCGGAGTGGTGAGCCCGCCGATCTCTGGAGTGCCCGTTCCTGGCGCGTAGCTCGGATCGAGTCCATCGATGTCGAAGCTGAGGTAGACCGGTCCGCCACCGACCTTGTCTCTCACCTCTTCCATCAAAGGGGTGAGCGACTTGTGCCAGCACTCCTCGATCTGGACAACTCGGAAACCCTGCTCACGGCTCCAGTCGAAATCGTCTGCCGCGTACCCGGTACCGCGCATGCCGATCTGGACCACCCGATCGCAATCGAGCAGGCCCTCCTCGACGGCTCGTCTGAACGGGGTGCCGTGGGCGATCTTCTCGCCGAACATCTCGTCGTTGATGTCGGTGTGTGCATCAACATGCACCAGCCCGACAGGACCGTGCACCTTCTTCATCGCGCGCAACAACGGGAGCACGATCGTGTGGTCGCCGCCGAGCGCAACAGTGATGACATTGTCGGCCAGCACCTCGTCGGCGAACGCTTCGATGCGCGCGACCGAATCAAGCAGGTTGTACGGGTTCGTCGCGACATCACCGATGTCGTCGATGCGCAGGCTGTCGAATGGCGCAGCCCGTGTTGCCATGTTGTACGGACGTGCGAGAACCGATTCTTCACGAATACCACGCGGCCCGAACCGAGCTCCTGGCCGGTTCGACGTGCCGATGTCGAGCGGAACGCCGAACACCGCCACGTCGAGGTCGGCCGGCGTTGCGCGACCCGGCAATCGCATGAACGTGGTGATGCCGCCGAACCGGGGCATCTCGTTCCCACCGAGCGGTTGCGGGTTCGCGCTCATCGCCAGCCTGACCTAGATCTCGGCGCCCAGCGCGGCGATCACGTCGAGTGCAGCCTCACGGTCTCCCATGATGTTCAATGCGGCTTCGGTCGTGCCGGCCGACTTGTAGCGCTCGAGACCGGCCCGAATCGCAGCTGCGTCTCCTGCGATGACCATGTTGCCTGGCCCGGTGGCGCCTTCTCGATCGAGCATCGCCCGGTAGGAGGGGAGCTGGCCGTATATGGCGAGATCGCGATTTCCGGCCTCCACAGCACCCGCTGGATCGTCGGTGACGCTGATGGCGATGCCAGCGACGATCTCGGCGTCTGGCCCGATCTCGGGTCGGACGTGGCTCTCGATGGTGATCGGTCCTGTCATCCAGGTGATGGTGCCTTTGGTGCGTTCCGAGGCGAGCTTCAGCATCTTTGGCCCGAGCGCCGCGAGCATCACGCCAGCAGGCTCTGCGTCGACATTGATCCCCGATTGCACAGAGACAAACTCGCCCGAGGTCTTGGCCGCTCGATCGTTGAGCAGGGGAATCAGCGCGTCGAGGTACTCGACCATGTGGGTGTACGGCTTGCGCCACGGGATGCCGAACATGTTCTCCATGACCGGCTCGTGGTTCGTGCCGAGGCCGATCGTGAACCTGCCGCCACTGATGTTGTTGACCGTGAGCGACTGTTGGGCAAGCGTTTGCGGGTGCGTCGTTTGCATCGCGACCACCGACGTGCCGAGTTCGATCGTCGGAATCTCGCGTCCGACAACCGACAGAATTGCGATTGGGTCGGCGTTCCCGACCTGCGGGTTCCAATAGCGATGCAGTCCGTGCTCTTGGGCCCATCCGGCGTTCGAGATGGCGTCGTCGATGTTTGTCGGTGAGTCGAACAGGGAGAGCTTCATCGTTGGGGTCTTTCGTCGCGGAGGTCACAAGACTGCCATCTCCTCTGCGTTGGGTGTTACCGATCGGGCGGTCTGGTCGGGGCGGGTCTAATGTGGCCATATGGCTATCCAGTTTGTTGATCCAAGGGCCGAGACCGCAGGTGCACCGACGCCGTACGAACTCTCGACCGACATGGGTGACGAGTCGCTCTCGATCGGCCTCCTGGCGAATGGCTTTCCCGACTCGGTCGTATTTCTCGATCAAGTCGAGGCAGCGATGGCCACATCGCTCCCGAAAGCCACGTTCCACAGATATGACAAGGGCAATGCCTCCGAGATCGCGTCCGACAAAATGCTCGACGCCATCACCGCCGAATGCACCGCTGTCGTCGCGGCGTATGGGCATTGAGGTAGCTGCACCACCGGCACCGTGCGTGACGGACTGAATGTCGCCAAGAGGGGAGTGCCGGCAGTGGCACTCGTGACCGAAGATTTCTGGCCGCAAGGCGACTTCGTGGCGAATTCCTTCGGCATGCCGGATGTGCCACGGGTTCAGTTGCCACATCCGGTGGCTGGAACAGGTGTCGAGAACATGCGTCTGATCGCCGACAAGGTCGTTGCCGAGATCATCGCAGCGCTCGAGGGCTCATGATCGGTGCAGGCTCGTGACCGACCTACTGGCTGCTGCGAGCGAGGTTGATGCTGTCGAGCAGCTTCACGACCTCGGTTGCACCGACGGACTGCCGGTCATCGTTCCGACCCAGGACCGAGTCGATCGTATGGTCTTGGCGACCGGACTCGATGCGGGCATGGTTCTCGGTGAAATGGGCCCGCTCTTGGGTGTGTGCACTGTCGAAAAGTTGGCTGCCGCTGCGGTGATGGCCGGTTGTCTGTCTGACTTCATGCCAATCGTGCTCGCGGCGGCCCAGGCCGTGATGGAGCCGGAGTTCGACCTGACTGAGATGCAGGGCACGACATTCGGGACGACGCCACTCATCATCGTCAACGGGCCAGGCCGGTCAGCTTGTGGCATCGCATCTGGATTTGGAGCGCTCGGACCAGGCCATCGGGCGAATGCATCCATTGGACGCGCGCTGCGCCTTGCCATGACGAACATCGGTGGTGCCCGACCTGGCGTGTCGGACATGACGCTGCTCGGTCACGGCGCGAAGTTCACCCAATGTCTTGGTGAGGATGAAGAGAACAGTCCGTTCGAGTCATTGGCTGTCAGCCGAGGGTTCGGAGCAGAACAGACGGTGGTGACAGTTCTCGGAACCGAGGCGCCCCATTCGGTCATGCACCTCGCTGATGGCGACGACCCCGACTCGCCGATACGGCTGCTGAACGGACTGGCCGACATGTTGGCTGCAGTTGGCACCAACAACGCCAATCTCGGGGGCGGGCAGGCCGCCATCGTCATCACGCCAGACCAGATCAGCGAGCTTGCGCGGGCCGGCTACACGCGCCGCACGGTCGCCGAGCACATCGTCGAGCGGGCTGGCAAGGGTCGATTCGGTGCTCCTGTGTTTCACTCCCCAGACGACCTCCTCATCGTCGCGGCCGGCGGTTCTGGGCTGTACTCGTTCGTGTTTCCCACCTGGTGCGCTGGGGCCCATCACAACCGGTCCGTGAGCAAGGCGGTCGAACTCGACCAGTCGTGCGAACTTCCGTGGGCCACCGCCTCTTGAGCCACCAGTGCTGATTCCGATGCGCCTGGCTGATGGCATCCGAGCCGGCGAAGTGACGGTGGCGTTCCGATCGTGGAAGCGGCCGACGGTGAAGGCCGGCGGCACACTGACGATCGGGGCCATCGGGCAGATGGCCATCGATGCTGTCACGCCGATCGAGGTCGGCGACATCAACGAGGCCGACGTGGCGTCGACTGGCGAGGCTGAGCTGGCTGACATCCTGAAGTTCGTCAGAGACGAACCGGACCGAACGCTGTACCGCATTGACTTCCACTATCTCGGCGAAGACCCGCGCATCGCGTTGCGAACGAGCTCCGAGGTGTCGCCCGATGAAGCCGGCGAGCTCACGACAAAGCTCGATGCCATCGACAAACGAAGCGCCGAAGGGCCGTGGACTCGGCAGGTACTGCGACTCATCGCAGACAACCCAGCTTTGGTCTCGACCGATCTGGCGCCGCAAGTCTCGATGGATCGGGTCGTGTTCAAGCGCAAAGTTCGACAGCTGAAAACCCTCGGTCTGACAGAGAGCCTCAGCCCCGGCTACCGCATCTCACCCCGCGGTCAGGCCTACCTCGACGCAACCAACTAACCCGATCTGTCCCCGAAAACGCAGGTCAGAGGGAGCGTTTTTGGAGACAGTTCCGGGTTTTGCTCGTTCTGTCCCCGAAAACGCAGGTCAGAGGGAGCGTTTTTGGAGACAGTTCCGGAGTTGGTCTAGGCGATGCGGTCGGCGAGGCTGGCGGCGGCTGCTTCGAGTTCTGCCTGTGAGTTGGCGACTGCTGCGATGTAGCGGTCGGGGCGGACGATGACCGCAGCGTGATCGCCGATTTGGGTAGGGGTGGCGGCAGCGACGACCTTTCCGCCGAATCGCGTGAGGGTTTCAGGCATCTTCATTGCGGGATCAGTTGTCACGACATCGATCCCGCGAGTCAATGATTCGTCGAAGAAGACGCCGTCCACCATCGGCTGGTGGAGTTGTCGGCCGATCAGTGCATCGTCGCCAACGACGACACCTTCGGAGTAGGCCGACACCCTGCGCCCACCGCCATACGCCGAGCGTTCGTCGACGTCGTGATCAGCTCTCCCGGCGAGCGAGTCGATGAGCTTTCCGACGTCAGCTGCGTGGGCAACGACTTCTCTGGCGTGTGGCTTGCGTTCCGACTCGTAGCTGTCGAGCAGACGGTCGGATGCGATCCCGCGCTCGAGGAAGTCGAGCTTCCACGTCAGGTTCATCGCATCTCGCATGCCGGTGTTCAATCCCTGCCCAAGGAACGGCGGCATCTGATGAGCAGAGTCTCCGGCCAGGAACACCCTGCCGTCGCGCATCGAGTTGGCGACCATCGCGTGGAATCGGTACACGACGGCCCGCACGATTCTTCCCTGGTCCGGCCGCATCCACGGCTCGATGAGCTGCCAGACCCGATCGTGGTCGGTCATCTCCTCGTGAGTCTCTCCATCTTGGATCTGAAACTCCCAGCGTCGGTGGCGGCGAACACCAGGAACGAAGGTCGATGGTCGGGCTGGATCGCAGACCTGCTGCGCGATCACGGGAAGGTCGACGCTGTCGGATCGTGGAAGGTCGACGTCGACGACCAGCCAGTCCTGATCGAACCCGAGGTCTTCGATTTCGATACCGAGGAGGCTCCGTACGGTGCTGTTGGCTCCGTCGCAACCGACGAGCCACTTGCTCGTGACCGTATCGCCGGCGGCGGTCGTCGCTGTCGTCGACGAAGCGTCTTGACTGATGTCGACGAGGGTCTCACCCAGGTGAATGTCGGCTCCGCGTTCGCGTGCGATCGTCCTGAGCAATGCGTCGAGCTCCGGTTGGTAGTGGGCGTTGGACGTGGGGTGTCCGAGCGGTCCAACTGCGTCGGCTTCCATGGTCACACCCATGAGGTGGTTGAAGTCCTTGTCGACGAACTCGGCGCCTCGCATCGGTTGCAGCAACGGGGCGAGATGATGCTCCATGTCGTGGTTCTGGAGCATCCTGCGGATCTCGTCGTCCATCATCACGGCGCGTGGCAGGTGATAAATGTCGGGGTGCCTCTCGAGCATCGTGACCGAGAATCCACGAGATCGCAGGAGAATCGCCAGCGTCGCACCGACCGGTCCGCAGCCGACGACAGTCACGTCTGTTCTGGCCGGAAGTCTCATGCCGTTCACGACCCTCGCCTCGTCACCGAGTCGCTACGTTACGTCCATGACGACACAGGTGACGATTACCGGTACTGGGGTTCCGAACATCGCTCCCGGTCGGGCCGGCGCTGGCGTACTGGTGAAGGTCGGCGACACTGCGCTGCAGTTCGATGCTGGACGTGCAACGGCACTGCGATTGAGCGAGGCGGGTGTCCTTGCCCAACAGGTGACCGCTCTGTTCATCACCCACCATCACAGCGATCACCTGACCGGGTTGACAGACCTCGTCTTTGCCCGCTGGGTGCAGATGCAGACCGGCCACGTACCGCTTCCCATCGTCGCCCCGATCGGGCCATCGACCACCTATCTCGAGCGGATGCTCGACCCGTGGTCGGACGACATCGATGTCAGGATCGAGCACACCGGTCGTGCCGATGGGCCTGAGCCGGAGATCATCGGCTACGAGGCAAGTGAGGCGCCGACCGAGGTGTGGTCGAACAACGACGCACGCGTCATCGCCAGGGCGGTTCGGCACGAGCCGGTGACGCCGGCCGTGGCGTACCGGATCGAGACCGCAGATGGTGCCGTTGTCATCAGCGGAGACACCAGGGTGTGCGAGGAGGTCGAAGAGTTCGCGGCAGGTGCCGATGTCCTGGTGCACGAGGCCTTGCGGGCCAAACTCCTCGCCCGCTTCTTCGAAGCCCGACCGCAGATGGCGCACATCGCCGAGTATCACGCCGACACGGACGAGCTCGGCGCGATGGCTGCCCGCATCGGGGTACCCGCTTTGATGCTCACTCATCTGATTCCTGCGCCAACGACCCAAGAGCAGGCCGACGGCTTCGCCGACGACATCAGAGCCGGGGGATTCTCCGGCAAGCTGATGGTGTGTAACGACCTCGACACGATCACGCTCGACAACGGATCGATCGTCTCTGACGGCTGACTCTGACTCAGGTTGCGAGAGCGAACGATCCGATGGCGATCAGGGCGGCGGCCGTCAGAGCCTTGCGTCGCGCCATCTCGCCGGCGATGAGCACGCCGATCACCACGGAGACCTGCCGTAGGGATGCGACTTGCGCGGCCTGGGCTCGCTGGAACGCGTAGAGCACGAGAATGTAGCCACCGGCTTGGGCCATTCCGATCACGATGCCTGGCTTCCAGACCTTCGTGATTCGTTCTCTTCGCACCCCGGCGACAGCCATGACGATGAGCCCCGCGATGAACGCGACGACGGAGAAGTACGCCATCGGACTCGAGTCGGGAATGGCACGAGCGTCGACGAGGCTGTAGCCGGTGATGGTGAGTCCGGTCAGGGCCGCGAACCCCACCGCAGTCACCTGGGTCAGCTGGCGGCCGAGATTGGCCATCGAAAGGAGGCCAGCCGTGATCAACAGCACCCCGACAGCTGTGGACAGTGACGGTTTCTGATCGAGCCACCACCATCCGCCGAGCGTGACGAGGAGCGGAGAAACACCACGGGCGATGGGGTACGTGATGCTGAGGCCGCCCCGATCGAACGCCTTGGCCAACAGGATCTGGTAGCTGGTGTGAAAGACCAACGTCAGCATGATCCACCAGATCACGTCGGTGGGCGGGTTGATGAACGCGGCTGGCAGCATCACTGCGCCACCGAAGCAGTAGGCGAAGGCAATGGTTGCGACGCGGTCCTCGCTCCTGTGGTGGAGCAGGTTCCATCCGGCGTGCATCAGCGCCGAGCCGAGCACGAGTGCAACCGCTATGCCGTCCATCAGCCCCTGACCGCATCGGCGATCTCGCCGGGAACGTCGACGACCGTGGCACCGGCCGCCTCGAGCGTTGAGCGCTTCGAGTCGTAGGTCCCGGTGTCGCCCTCGACGATCGCCCCTGCGTGGCCCATGCGCTTTCCTGGTGGTGACGACTTCCCTGCGATGAACGACACCACCGGTTGATCGATCGTCTCGATGACCTTGGCGGCTTCTTCTTCCTTCGATCCGCCGATCTCGCCGATCACGACGATTGCTTCGGTCGATGGATGGGTCGCCAGCGCAGCCACTGCGTCTGCGGTGCTCGTTCCAGAGACCGGGTCGCCTCCGACGCCGAGGAACGCCGATTGGCCGAGGCCGTTGCGTGTGAGCTCGAGGCAGGCCAGCGTTCCGAGCGAACCGCTCCTGCTGACCACTCCAACCGAGCCTTCACGAAAGATCCGGTCATCGAAGGCAGGCATGAAGCCGACGAAGGCCTCACCAGGTGTCACGACGCCGGCAGTGTTCGGACCCATCACCTGCGAGCCGTTCCGGCGAGCGTGATGCACCAGCTCCATGGTGTCGTGCACCGGGATGAACTCGGTCAGCACGACAACCAATCGTGCGCCAGCGTCCACCGCATCGATGACCGCTGCCTTCGCTCCCGCCGGGGGAACAAACAGCACCGAGACATCGACTCCGACGTCGGCGGCAGCTTCGACAGCCGATGCGAACACCGGCATTCCTTCGTGGATCGTGCCGGCCTTTTTCGGATTGACACCTCCGACGATGTTGGTGCCGTACTCGCGCATGAGTCCGGCCCAAAATGTTCCCTGCTTGCCGGTCAGTCCGTGGACCACGACGTTGTCGGCGGAGTTGACGATCATCGCTGCCCTCGCGAGCGCGCCGAGTCGATGGCCGCGATGATCGCATCGTCCATCGACTCGAATGGTTCGATGCCGAGTCGGTCGCGCACCATGGTGCGCGCCTCGTCTTGACCAGTGCCGTGGATCGAGAAGAACACGTCGATGTCGGGGTCGAGCGCCAGCCAGGCGTTCACAACCCCTTCGGTCATCACGTCGCAGCGCGCGAAGGCGCCGCAGAAGTTGACGACGAGACTTCCCACGCCGGACTGGCGCAGCGTGAGGTCGAGAGCTGGCTCGGCCAGGGTGTAGGCATCGCCTCCGATTTCGAGAAAGTTTGCAGGGCGGCCGCCGTGGTGCGAGACGGCGTCCATGGTGGTCATCGTGAGGCCGGCGCCGTTGGCGAGAATTGCAACGTTGCCTCCGAGTTCGATGAGTCGGAGTCCCTTCTCGGCTGCCTCGCGCTCGAGGTCGGTCTGTTGGCCAGCGTCAGTTTCGAGTTCGCCGCCGACTGGAGCCGCGCTGTCGTCGGTCTCGACTTTGGCGTCGACCGCGATGATCGAACCGTCGCGAGTCACCACGAGAGGATTCACCTCGACGAGGGTGGCCTTGCTCGTTGCGAACGCTCTTTGGAGTTGCTCGATGGTCGCCCGAGCGTCGTCGGTGTTGACGCCAAGGCCCTCACAGACGATGTCGAGAGTCTCGTGGTCGATTGGCGAACCCGGAACGAGGTGGCGGCGCTGAAGCGAATCGAGGTTGTCCTCGATGTCGACGCCGCCTTGACCGCTGAAGACCACCATCGGCATTCCGGCGGTCGTGTCGATCATGAAAGCGACGTACAGCTCGCGGAAGATGTCGATCTGCTGTTCGACGAGGATGGTGTCGACGCGGTGGTCGCCGAGCTCGCTTCCGAGAAGGTTGGCCGCTGCGGTTTCGGCCGATGCTGGCGTGGAGCACAGAACGACTCCGCCCGCTTTGCCTCGTCCACCGGCAGGAATCTGCGCTTTCACCACGCATGGGCCGAGGCGTTCGGCGATGCTCAGGGCCTGGCTGGCGCTGGTCGCCCGTTCGCCGTCGGGTATGACAACGCCCGATTCAGCGAGAAGCGACTTGGCTGTTGCTTCGACGAGCTTCACCGACCGACGGCGTTCCAATGAGCGCCGAACAGTTCCTCTTCGGTTGGCTTGTCCTCACCGACGGTTCTCACCAAATGCGTGATGTTGATGAAGTGTTCGATGTTGAGATTCTCGCTGATCGAGTTACCGGCCCAGGTGCCGCAGCCCATGGTCAGGGTGAAGGGCAATGCGTTGTCGAACGACCCTCCGTTGCCGAACGTGTGGGCCTGGTTCACGAGGACCCTGACCACTGGCAGGTCGGCGGCGAGTTCGTCTGCGTGTGCATCTGTCGAAGTGTGGATGCCGACCGAGTGGCCGATGCCCTGGAACTCGAGCACCTCGGTCGTGATGCGCTTGGCGTCTGCGAAGTCGGCCGCCCGGTACACCGTCAGTACCAGCGACAGCTTTTCTCCCGTCATTGGCCGATCGGCGCTCGGTGCGGGTTCCTCGACCATGACGAACGTCGTTCCGGATGCCACGTCGAGGTCGAACTCGTCAACAACACGATCGAAGTCGGTTGCGATCACGCGGCGATTCAGGTGGCCATCGGGGAAGAGACGCTCGTTGATGCGAGCGGCCTCGTCTTCGGTTGCACGGTGGGCGCCGGCGCGGCCGAGGGCAGCAAGTGCTCGGTCGTACACATCGTCGACGATGACCAGCGAGTTCTCCGAAGAGCACGATGTCGCGTTGTCGAACGTCTTCGAAGCCGCCACCTTCTGGGCTGCGTCGTCGAGATCGGCAGTCGAGTCGATGATGACTGGAACGTTTCCCGCACCGACACCGATTGCCGGCGTGCCGGAGGTGTGGGCCTTACGAACATTGTTCTGTGATCCGGTGGCGACGATGAGGTCGCACGCGATCATGAGTTCCTCGGTGGCTTCACGGGTCACTGGCGAAGGCAGCACCTGCATCAGGTCTTCCGGCGCGCCGACCTTCGCGAGTTCGGCTCGTGCGAGGTCGATTGCTCGGTTCGTCGTCGACCAACCGCTTGGCGAAGGCGCCATGATGATGGCGTTGCCGCCTTTCACCGCCATCATCGCTTTGTTGATGGGCGTTGCTGCTGGATTGGTGGACGGGGTCACCGCGCACACGACGCCGACGGGCTTCGCGTAGCGAACCAACCCGGTTTCGGGATTGTCATCGATGATCCCGACGGTCTTGGCGCGCATGAGATCTCGGAGCGTGCCGAATGTTTTGCGCTGATTCTTGACGATCTTGTCGTCGACGTTGCCGAGCCCGGTGTCCTCAACTGCCAGATGGGCCAGTTCGGCTGCGTTGTCCGGCTTGTAGATCGACCATGCGATTGCGGTGACGGCTGCGTCGACGTCAGCTTGAGAAGCGCTCGCGAACTCGGCCATTGCTGCTCGTGCCCTCGCGACGGCGGCCTCGGTGGTGTTCATGGAGTCATGTTACGGACGGCGAGGACTCGTGCCTGACACCCGTCCTCCGGTCTGATGGTCAGGTGAAGGGGAGGGGGACGACTGTCGCTGCGCGTGGTCCATCCGGGCTCGCGGCTTCGAGAACGGTGCCTGGCTCGGCGCCGGCGACGTCGATGAATCCGATCGCGATGTTTCGATCGAACTTCGGCGATGTCACGCCGACCCGAAGTGTGCCCACAGCGGTGCCGTCGAGGCTGAGTTCCCATGGGCTCTCGACGTTGAAGATCGGGTCGCCGTCGACATGGAGGCCGACCCGGGTCCGCCGAAGTGGCTGGTCCCGCTTGGCCAGTAATGCTGCCTTGCCCACGAACTCGTGATCGGCATCGAGGTTGACGAGCTTGCCGAGGCCGAGTTCAAAAGGATCGGCATCGAGAGGATGGTCGGCGCCGAACGACAGCAGGTCGGCCTCGACCCGCTCCTGGAAGTGGGGCCCTCCTGGGCAGATGCCGTATTGCTGGCCGGCTTCCCACACGAGGTTCCAGAGGTCGACTCCTCGGCTGCTGTCGGTGAGGAACAGCTCGAAGCCGCCTTGGTGGCTCCATCCGCTTCGACACACGACCATCGGAATCCCGTCGAGCGTCGCCGGAGCGTGACCGAAAAAGGGAATGTCGCGGACCCAGTCGCCAAGCAGCCCTGCCACCAGGTCTTCGGCCTTTGGGCCCTGGATGCCGAGCGGCGATACGTCTGGCTCGAACACCTCAGCGTCGTAGCCGCCTTCGCCTCCGACTGCTTTGGCCCACAGCAGAATGTCGAGGTCGGCGATCGACAGCCAGAAACGATCTTCGGCCAGTTTCAAAATGACAGGGTCGTTGATGAGGTGACCGTGGTGGTCACACATCGGCGCGTACCGTGCCCGGCCAACTTTGCACTTCGACAGGTCGCGGGCACTCAGTCGCTGCGTCAGTTCGGCCGCTTGTGGGCCGATGATTTCGACTTGGCGTTCCGCGGCTACATCCCAGATGCAGACTCGTTCGGTCAACGCGTCGTACTCGGCCAGCGGGTCGCCATACGAGGTCGGCATGTACATGTGGTTGTAGATCGTGAA
>Ga0315338_1004101_pt1 | contig 11890 bp, 10 predicted proteins | sample ASW8metaG_FD_204518 | JGI IMG/M metagenome (GOLD analysis project Ga0315338, IMG submission 204518) | Ammonia-oxidizing marine archaeal communities from Monterey Bay, California, United States - ASW #8 | ecosystem: Environmental > Aquatic > Marine > Coastal | place: USA: California | collected...
TAATTGGATATAATGACGACGGTGTGTCCGGAGGTAACGCAAGTCTACAATTCACTATACCAGCTAACCATGATTGTATTGTAGCTTATGGAATGTTGTCATATTTGACCGGTTCGACTACGTTACATCTGGACCCTCCTGGTGTGCCTGCTGTGCCCGTGACTGCTACTCCTACTCCTGTTTATAACGACAATTCCGCACTAATTATTTCCAGCCCAATACGTTGGCACGATGGGAACCAGACAAATTCGGCTGATATATCCATTAATGATCTATTGAATAATGATGGAACACCTATAGATGATGCCTCTATATCGGCTGTGATAGAAACACCTCCAGACGGAAACCAGTCATCAGACGTCTTTGATTGGAAAATACTACTAAGTCCGGCTACGTCGCCTCCTTTATATGCGTTATATATGGATAATTCGGATACTAGATATTATTTGCAAGTAAAGCTTGATGGAGGGTCAAAAACGACAACCGACATTAACAATGCTACATTGTTGAAAATAAATATAGGATCGGTGGCGACTAATGCAGCTTCCTATTTTACCATACCGAATATAGTTACACTGAATAGGCTCATTGATGATGATGCCGATAAGCCCTATTTATACATACCAACCACATTTACGCGGACATTAAATTATGGTCTCGACAATATGACTGATTATATTACTTTATTAAACTCTCGTGATAGTTTGGGGGGTAGCACTACATCCACGTATACAATAGTTGCTGGAGCGCAAACTTATTTGGATAATTACGTTGGTAGTATTAGAATCGGTCAGTTGAATTCAGGTGTCACCGATATTGCTACTAGGGAAGCAAACACGTTATTGATAGAATTACACACATCATTTATGGTGCAATACTTTAAATTATATGAGGGGGATAATTTGGCGACAAATAATTTTGGGGTTGTATCCACTAAAAATAATAATAACAATTACGTTACCTATTTTTATAAATACGCGGATGGTTTAAATATAAAAATTGACGCATTTTTTATGAATATTACAGACAAATTTCTTCCATCATCAGTATCTTTAAATGGAGATATGACTGTTTCGGGTTCATTAAACATTCACGGTAAAAATGATAAATATATAACGATTGATCCGGAAAACAAATTTTTTGGTATAAATACAAATGACCGATTTATCAATTATAGTAATACTTATGGTACGACTAGTTCTGTGTATAACACACAACGACATGGGGTTGCATATAGCACAACATACCCCAACTTCTCTTTTGAACGTGTGTCTGAAACACCTGAAGATCCGTCAAATCCCAGTTATACGAGATTTGGTTCCTATTCAGCTAGCACAATGGTTCGTGTGAGTAAATTGTGGAATTATAATGAGATAATGGAACGTGTGGATAGATTGAACGTACAAAAGAATGCACTAAGTTCTAACAATTATACAATAGGGGATTTAAAAACGTATAGCAATAATGATTATAATTGGAAAATTCTTAGCACATATGGTCCAGATATATCATTTGAGGTTACCGATAATACTGGTTTGACGACTGAATTGGGGCAATTAAAAATGGTAATTGATAAGAAAGATGGTTCAAACAACCTACACGCTGGATTTGGAGTCCAAGTAGTGGATACAACAATGTCTTCGTCCTTTGAGATTTCCTTAAAAAATATTCTTTATGTCAATAATGATAGTCAATTATTTGTAGAAGGTGTTTGGTTAGGTGGTAAATTATTATATGAACGGGATGACACCTTGATGTGGGGAGGAACGGGTCTTATAGACACATTAATTAATGATAAAGTAACTGCGTTAGAAACTAAAAACGCGGAATTACAAACCCAAATAGATAGTATCACGACAATATTAAATACAAATGGTCTTTCATAAATAATCGTTATAAAGCAACTTTCGAGCATACATACTCAGATGAATATACAATCGAATAATGAATAATACATCAATAATACATGAAAAAAATGTGGGTATAATATATAGAAATGGGAGAACCCGCTTTTGAAATGGACCCAAACTATTTTGATGAAGTCAAAACAATGTTGTATGAAACTGCCATATTTTCGTGGGAGGTAGTCGGTTATGTGTATAAATACATCGACGAAAATGATTTTAAATTTTAATTGAGAGGGAGAGAATAATGTATTGGATAAAATGGACCAATACATTATCATACTTTAGTTTTATACCAATCCCTTCAATGCCTTAGGAATCTTCTTATATTTCTTGAAAGCAGTCACCATCTTGGACTTATTGTGTTGTCTTTTTATTTATTAGATTAGTCTATAAGAGTGAAATAATAAAAAATTATATCAGTGAGCAGACAAATATAAGAAAATATGGAATTGGTTTCAGAATAATATTATTCATATAAATCTTCTACAAAATGTACTATTTTATTCATTCCTATCCGCATTTTTGATATATCAAGGGGGTCGTTCTGTCCGATAGAATAGGTAAAGTCGACAAACGATAATCGCAAACATAACCCTTTCAATGCAAAATGCTGACCCGCGACGGTTAAAATCTGTAATTTTTCCAACAAATAATTGGATAGTTCAATACTATTATGTATTTGAAGTTGTTTAAGAGCCTCTGTATAACGCCCAAAGTCGATTACTATGTACCAAGCACTATTGGGTTTGACAAATTTTAATTTGGATCCGCATAATATATTATACATTTCACGACTAATATAAGAAAATATGGAATTGGTTTCAGAATAATGTTGTTTATATAAATCGGTATTAGAAAGCATATAGTTGGTCGCATATTGGATCGGCACAGAGGCGCAAGAAAAAATATTGGATGAATATTGAGCGCATTTATAATATAATTCAGACGTTTGTTGAGGAAATGCCAACCAACCTAATCGATATCCCCCACATCCCAAATCTTTTGAAACAGAGGACCCGATTATGGTTAACTCGGGAATGAATGAAGATATCGATTGAATATTTTGTTCGTGACATAAATGTAAATATATTTCATCCGCAAAAACCAAACATTGGTGTTTTTTTAGAATATTTGCAATAGCACGTAGTTCATCGTTTTGATATACTACTCCCGTCGGATTATTGGGATTATTAAACAATAATAGTTTGGACGAATTATTCATAGTTTCAAGTAAAGCATCTAATTTTTCTAAACACACGGAGAATTCGTCATCTATACACGTTTCAAAATCAATCACATGTTTATCGGGCAAAATATTGGTTTGTTCTTTATAGCTAATCCATGAGGGTGTGATGTGAATCAGAGTACCTTCAAATGCCATTTGTAGTATGAAAATTAATTCTTTTAATCCATTACCTACAATGATGTTGTATTGGGTATCCACGGTGTTGTATATATTTTGTAATGTGGCATTTAATTCGAGAATACCCGTACAACGAGCATATTGCTTTTTATGTGCGTATTCTTTTACTTTCTCGATATAATACGGTGGTTGTTCTATCGGATTTTCACCTAATCCAAAATTGTATATAGTAATATTTTGCTTATGATATTCTTCCAATATTATTTTCGATTTTAATGTGGCCGAAATCTTATCTGCCATACTTCTTTATACATAAACCGACAATAATAATAATGAAGTTTAATCGCGATTTATGTCAATAATAAATGCTAAATATATTACAAATATAATAAAATGACCTATTTAAATAGGTCATTTATGGGTAACGTTGTCATGGGTAACGTTGTCATGGGTAACGTTGCCATTGGTATACATATGTATTAGATGGCAAATCTCTTATACACTTCGAGTGCGACTAATCCACCTAATATTTGCGAAACGCAGATCGGAATGATCTCGCTTGGTGCGATTTTACCTGCAGCCGCCATGGTAATGGTAATGATAGGATTTATTGAGGCGGAAGTAATTCGGTAAGTCATTAATAAAAGGAAGGCGTATGTTGCACCAACCGCGAGTGGATTTCCGGTGGCGATAACGACATAGGTTAAAAATAGCGCTGCTAAAAATTCAGCTAAATACGAATACATGACTATATATATAATATAGTAATTAAATTTTTATATTCCGTATTTTACATTACAGATTTGAACCCAATACACCTAAATTGATGCCACCAACAATAGCCCATAATTCACTCAGTATGGAGTTATTCAGTGGCACACCGGAGAAATTATGTCCGTAAGATATAAAAATAAAACCTGCCAGTAATATTGGCACTAGACATATATTTTGTTTGGTTTTTCTATATATATAGATAAGTACACTGAATATGTATATATTCATTAACCACATTAGATTTATAATATACTGTCGATGTGACTTCAAATATGAATCTTTGCTAAAATGAAGTATTAATTCGATAATTGTCAATAATAACGCACAATATACATGATTTGTTGCTAAGTACATTGTTATACTGTATCATTGGAAAAAATAATGAATATGGTGATATCATTTCTACGTTATTCGGCAACGGCAATTTTACTGTATACAATAGTTGCTATATGAAATCCAAATATTTTCACATTAAACATATTGCATTCTTTTCCATAATAAGCTTCTTCAATTACCATATCATAATCTCCCTTATTTGCATTAAAATTCATTCCAATTTGTTCTATTTTAATATCATCTGTATCAATTAGCGAAGGTACTTTGATCGTATATACATTTTTACAACAATTCGAAATGGCTGGTTCAGACTCTTCCGGATGGTTAGATAAACCTTCCCAATTTTCGTTATAAAATTTCACCGATAATTTAATGTCTGTGTCTGTTGGTGCATTTCGTAATTTAACGCGTAAAAAATGGTGTCCGTCGTTATCCGTCGGTTTCATATGAATATTTTGATATACAAATACACCCCTATCACCCTTTTTCATTTTTATTTCCCATTTTTTATCAATGTCATGCTCTCCAATTGTTTTCGCAAAATTCTCCTGGTTTCCACAATTTTCCCAATTGTCTCCACTTTCAATAGATTTTTCATTCTTTTCCCAAGTTACATTTAAAGTGTTGGTAGGAATATTTTTACTAAAAAACCCCCAATGATAACTAAACTCATATCCTTGACAATATTTCCAAATACAACCACCAACCCCTAATAATACAGCACTCGATCCGCCAAATATTCCTAGAAAACTCAATGAATCAGTCATTATTACTATATTGACATTTTATAATGCTGGTGTTTCGCGATTTTTCCCCCATACTTTGGCGGGTACAACCGAACCTTGATTACGAACGCGATTGAGAGCGCTACGAACTGTATTCACTTCGTTTCCTGCCGTAAAAGACATGGGTTTTTCCTTTGCATTGAGCGAACCATTTGCAATGCTATTAATGCGACGACTTGACGTCACTTGTGAAGCATCGCGATTGCCACCAATCCACTTCTTTTGGACGTTGGAAGAAGCCGTATAATTGGGTTGAGACGGACTGTATCCACGCACATAATCCATTCTGCCTAAAACAAATGTACTGGACCCATCTGAAGTCAGATCTTTGGTAGGCATCGCCTTGCGTCCACTTAAAACAGCATTGTTGGTGTTTTGTATGATAGGTAACATGGAAATGAACGTCATTTTATATATTGTATACATATATTCATAGGTGAATACATGTTACTTGGACCAATTATTTAACGGCGACTTCTCAAGAGGGGTACAAAGGACGCATTGTTATCGTCACCACCGTTCTTCAAATCATTGTAATTACGGTTCATGGCTGCCTCACGCTTGTAACGTGTGAATAGAGAAGAATCGTAAACGTACTTGGGATTACATGAGGCAGCGGGGACACCAGTACCATCACATTTGTTTATTTGAGAACCCATGAAAATAAGACTTTGAGACCATCCTGGTGCGTTACTAGACATGGGATTGGGTCCGCCACATGCATAGTTCTGACGGGATAACCAATCACCTGCATTGTATACGGCGCGAAAAGGTCCAATTTTACGACCATATCCTTTATAGGTGGGTTTTGCCATAGACGTGTTCCATCCATCACGCAATATTTTACGTGTCGTGGTTTGAGCTCCGTCTTTGTAGTTTAATACTGTTTGTGTTGCAGAAAAACCTTGATATGGTCCTCCTAAATTATTGGTTTTTTTTTCATTACTGTTTGTAGAAGGACAAGTCATACTATATTATATAGTAAGGAGACAAATAAAGGTTAACCAATTGTCATCTTGGAAAAACAACTAAATTAATCCGTGAAGGATGAAATGATCGCTGTTCGCATTTGTAATTTCGAATACCTCATCGCATCTTTTTCAACGAGGTTCCAAGAAGGATTACTTAAATAAATACGTGAAAATGAGGTGGTTTTGAATGTTTCATAACACAATCTTGGAAAACTCGCTAAAATAATCGTCACACTGGGTCAAAAATCAATTGTCGCCTTCTTCTTTTCTATCCTTTTTACCATCTTTTATAACGATTTTCCAAGATTGTGTTAAAAGAATATTTGGAAATCCTTCAAAAATAGGTGTTACCAATAGTAAATTATTACTTGCCCTTTATTTCTACCTATTGTATATACCGAAATATGGAATATTTAGAAAAATTGGCAAACGATAATGTATATTATACGTTTGATTCGGATTGTATTAGGAAACGATCGAATATGAGTAAATCCCATGACGCATATAAATTTGATACATCAATGTACGACCCCGAAAAACTGCTAAAAAACATTCCATCGCAATCTCCTAAATTACACAAACTCTTGGAAAACATTGCAAAATTAGACAAGAAGGATATGGAGCGCGACGGACACCATTATAAACACTTCATCTTTTGCGATTTGAAATCCAGTAGTTATGGTGCGAAAATGTTGGCATCTGCATTAATCGCCACAGGTAAAACGCTGGGATATTCTGCAAAAAGAAAAGATGAAGTCGTGAAAACACCTCCAATAAAAACGCCTAAAGTTCGCGAGGATACACCCAGGCCTTTGGATAAATTATCGGTGAAACGATTGAGAAAAACACCTCCCTTAGAAAATATAGAAGAAGGGGATGAAGAAAATTCGATGGAAGGAGGTTCGAAAACTTCGTCGAAAAAGAAAGAGTACCTAAAAATGGAATTTCTAGACCCAAAAAAATTACGCGAGACAAAGTTCGAAAACTTTTTCCTATTATCATCTGTCAATGTTTTCGACCAAAGCATTAGTGTAAAGGATAAGAAACACATTCTTCAAACGTTTAATGCAAGACCCGAAAACGTCCATGGGGAGAACATCAGATTCATCATTATGGATAGTGGTTTTAAGGAGGGTATTGATTTGTTTGACATTAAATACGTCCATATATTCGAGCCACCTGTCAACAGTGCAGATAAGAAGCAAGTGATTGGGCGCGGTACGCGTACGTGCGGACAAAAGGGACTGGATTTCCATCCTACCCGTGGATGGCCTCTCCATGTTTTCATCTACGACTTGGAAATACCGGAACCATTGCAAAAGCAATTTTTAGGATCGAAAACGGCGATGGAAGTATATTTGCAGTCTCTCAATGTAGACCTTCGCATGGCAGAATTCATGTCGGATATGGAGAAAACGATTGTGTATGGTTCAGTCGATCACGATCTTAACAAGAAAATCCATTCTTTTACAATTGATGAAGAGGGCATGGAAGATGACGGAGATATGTTATTGGGAGGAGGTCCTAAACGCAAACCGGTAATACGTACCAAAAAATTGTTCGTGGATCCCTCCAAACCTGCACTGGTTATTGGTTCAGGTTCACAGGAAATTGTGCTCCCTTCCGGACAAAAAGTAATCGGTATGGAATTGCGAGATATGACTTTTAAGAAGATGCGTGAATACATCCGCGATACTTTTTCACACTGTTCTTGGAAAGATGTCAAAATGGAGAACCAATGCGGTACGTCGACCGCGTCTGCGTCAAACGACGGAGTCATTGAATATACTCCTACACAACGATTCGTCCAAGAATACTTTACACCACAAGCGCCTGTGAAAGGCATGCTTTTGTGGCATAGTGTTGGTACAGGGAAAACGTGTTCTGCGATTGCTGCGGCAACATCGTCTTTCGTGAATCAAGGGTACACGATTTTATGGGTCACACGCACCACTCTCAAAAACGACATTTGGAAGAATATGTTCGACCAAATATGTAACGAACAAATCCGGAAAATGGTGCGCGATGGCGTGGAATTGCCGAAAGATCACAACAAGCGAATGCGTTTGCTTTCGAAAGCTTGGAAAATACGTCCAATGTCCTATAAACAATTCAGTAATCTGGTTTCCAAGGAAAATGACTATTATCGTAAATTAGTGGATATCAATGGCACCCAGGATCCATTGCGTAAAACCCTGTTAATCATTGATGAAGCCCACAAATTATATGGAGGTGGTGACTTGTCTAGCCTGGAACGTCCTGATATGAAAGCACTCCATAAAGCTCTCATGAATTCGTACGGGACATCGGGAAAGGACAGCGCGCGATTATTATTGATGACGGCTACTCCCATTACAGAGAGTCCTATGGAGATGAATCAGTTATTAAATCTCTGCAAACCTGCAATGTCGCAATTGCCCGTCGAATTCGACCGTTTTTCGCTCGAATACTTGGATGAAGTGGGGAAATTTACACACACCGGTCGTGAACGATTTTTGGACGATATTGCTGGATATGTGAGTTATTTGAATCGCGAGAAGGATGCTCGTCAATTCGCACAACCGAAATTGCATTATGTCAATGTGCCATTGGTAAAAGACGTAAATGAAGTGGAAAAAATGGACCGACGCTATTACAAGACCCTGTTTTTAGAAGACCAAGAAAAATTGCAAAAAGAAATTGCTACGGAAAACGACAAAATCGAGGAAGAGATGCGTGATTTGGATAAAACGCGATTTTACGCCATTAAAGATGTATGTGCGGATTATGAAGGTAAAGTGAAAAAATCGTGTGAAAAAATAGCCAATAAAAACATTAAATTATTGGTGAATGAATTGAAGGCAATTACTCTTCACGTAAAAGAAAATGTCAAGGAATTGAAACGTAAATTACGGGAAAAAAAACAGGACCGGTCCGATTTATTGAAATTACAAAAAGAGCATTTGAAGGAGGTTTCGGAAGACGAGAAGAAACGTTTTCAAGATAGCAGTTATTACATGCTGAAATACAGTTGCGGTAAGAAAAATATCGAAAATGCCACCCTATCAGATTTCGCAAATACACATCCCGAAATCGAAGAATTGGATGAGAAAATACGCGGACATGAGGAGAACGCGCGTGCGCTGGAAGAACGTTTGAAAATATTGACCGCAGCACAGAAGAAGAAGATCAAAGAATTGAAGGATTTATTGCGCCAAGATTTATCGGACCTTGAACGAAATGTTGTCAAAAGTGTATTGAAAGATACTATGATCGCCAATCGCAAGACGATGAAGGAAACCCGCAAGGAAGTTTCCAAGGACACAGCATCAAATAGCAAATTATTACAAGAACTTCAAAAGACGCGCAAAAAACGTCTTGGAAAATTGAGAAAAATCGTTAAAAACACACGTAAAGAGTCAAAGGCGGCGAAAAAACAGGAAGATCGCGACGCAAAAGCCCTTCGCAAAACATTGCGTATCCAGGGCGAGTTGCGCGAGGAGTTTCAAGGAGATTTCATGAAAAACCGCGTTAAGTTTCTCCAAAAAGAAACGAAGGACGAATTTTCCCACATAAAAGACGACCTACAGAAAGAACACGACCGAAAAATGAAAGCCAAGGAGATAAAAGACGCAGAACGCGCCGAAAAACAACGCATACGTGAGGAAGCCCGGGAAGAAAAGGAACGGGAAAAAGAAAAGAAACGCAGAGAAAAGGAACGGGAAAAAGAAAAGAAACGCAGAGAAAAGGAACGGGAAAAAGAAAAGAAACGCAGAGAAAAGGAACGAGAAAAGGAAACGCGACGCAGAGAAAAGGAACGTTTGAAGGCAGTTAAAAAAACAAAGAAAAACCGATAAAATTGAAAAGCCTTTTACGCAATACGTTTTGTATCAATCGAAAACATGGAAATGCAGCAAGAAAACGTAATGGTACAGGAGGAGAGCAGGGTTGCTCTAGATGGCATGTTGACGTCAATCGTCAACACGCAATTTGAACGTAAACAAAAAAAGGACATTTGGGAAAATTCGCCTTGGAAACATATTGCCGAACTGGAAAATGATTATGTCGGAAAAGTGGGCGAACAATTTCTACAGCAGATTTGCGATGCGGTCGGACTCGACGCGTCAATTGACGGTACAAAAACAAAAGAGATTGGTGGAGGTGTAGGTGATGGTGTTATCAATGGACGTTCAGTGGAAATCAAGACTGCTCGTGCAGGAACCGGATCGGCAATTTCATTCCAACATGAGCTTGGTGAGAAACCGTGGATAGCGAACTACATGGCGTTCATCGATATTGCGCCAGACAAGTTTTATCTATCCATCTTTCCCAATTTCACCGAAGAGCAGTATAAATCATGCTGTAAATGTGAGCCATTCTTCCCCACACGCTCGGTATGTTGGAGAAAAAAACAGGGTGCATTTAAATTGGATACGACAGAGGCGCTCAACACAACACAATCAAAAGTCGAGAATCCCAACACCTTTAGTTGGACCCCCGAAACCTCTTTGGAGGAGGTAGGTGATTTTATGCGACGTATTGTGGTAAACGATGCTGTGGTAAATCCCCCAACACTCACGGATCCGCAAATTGTTGACTGATTTGCGAAGTGCGTATATTATAAGCGGAATTGGTAGATAGGAAGGCGACGTTCGCCCAATCGATTTGGGCGAACTTTCGCAAGTTCTCTTCCGTGTCTTTCTGAAAGACTATACCATACCCTTTTTTTCCTGGCAACGCATTAAACGATGTATAATATTTCATGTTTTCTCGTCCAAAACACGTCGATGGTAGATATGCATGACAAGAATGAAACATGGACTTGTTTCGAGTGGTTGACGGTGTCCCACCGTCTGACAAGGAATAAATCTTGACAACGGAAGTGTCGATTTCACGAATATCATATATTTCGTTCGTATGATGTTTCGACCAAACTTGAAAGATACATTCCACTTTGATATGTCGCTCGTCGGGATCCACGAAATCCGTCGTTATTTTTTCACTGTGGATGAGATGATACCCTAGAACCCGTTTTCGAGGCGCACCCTTCCCATCGCTTTCAAAGAGTTGTGGAAGTATGAAACAAACGTAATCGGCAAATCCGTAAGAATAATTGATGAATTTCAGAGCCAATTGACCGCGTAATCCAAATGGCGGATTTCCAAACACAACATATTTGGAGGAAGAAGAAGAAGCTGGAGGTTTCCATGTAAGATAATCGGCCCGTGCTATTTCATCGTCACGTGGTTCAATATCCAAACCAATGCGGCGATCGGAAGGGAAACGTTTGAGAAAATTACCGTTTCCTGCGGATGGTTCGATATACGTATATTTTGACTCATTTTCGCCCAATTCACCCAATAGTTTAAGGAATCTCGCATAACATTTTTCTGCTGTGGATATGGGAGTGAAGAATTGGTCCTTTTCTTTAAAGGTATAATTTGCATAATTGATGTTGACATTTGCCATTTTCATGAGGTCGAACTGATATGCAGGTGGCACGTTTTTCAACTCGAGCCATCGTGTTACCGTACCAGGGGCAACATTGAGTTGTATGGCAATCTGTTTGGAGGAATTACTTTCCAATAAAGTGGAAAGTAGTTGTAATCGTTGGGTATCCATAGTTTGTTATCCATTACTTAAATGGATATGTTTAAATCAATTTTACATAGGAGATTCGTCGTATAGTGGATAATTGTTGTGTATGTAAAAGGCAACCAAAAGTAAAACTGCATAATATAGTAAACGACTACCAATAGATTTGATATGAAAAGT
>Ga0315338_1004102_pt1 | contig 11889 bp, 9 predicted proteins | sample ASW8metaG_FD_204518 | JGI IMG/M metagenome (GOLD analysis project Ga0315338, IMG submission 204518) | Ammonia-oxidizing marine archaeal communities from Monterey Bay, California, United States - ASW #8 | ecosystem: Environmental > Aquatic > Marine > Coastal | place: USA: California | collected...
ACAAACAATTCTCTAGAACCAAGTAATCCATCTCCGTTCGCATGAAGCAGCGGTAGGCATCTGTAGGCGTGCAGACGATTGGTTCGCCCCGTACGTTAAACGAGGTATTCACTAGCATCGGACAAGCAGTTAATTGGTAAAATGTATGAAGCAAGGTATGGAATCGGGGATTGGTTTCCGAATGGACAGTCTGAATTCTCGCTGAGTAATCCACGTGGGTCACGGCCGGGATATCCGAACGAATTTGTTTTAGCCTATCGATTCCAAAAACAACCTGCGGATTGCAATCGGGTGGCAATCGGTGAGACTCAACAATATTGGCCACAATCAGCATGTAGGGACTTTCTTGCTCCTGCTCGAAATAATCTGAAACATATTCAGCTAAAACCGCCGGTGCAAACGGTCGAAACGATTCTCGGTACTTGATCTTGAGGTTCATTAGCGACTGCATTTCTGGATTGCGTGGGTCACCGAGTATCGACCGGTTGCCGAGCGCTCGTGGTCCAAATTCTATTCGTCCCTGAAACCAACCGACAACCTTTCCCTCGTTGAGGAGATCTGCAACTCGCTCGAATAACTGATCGTCCTTAAGTCGTTCATAAATTGCACTAACATCGCCGAGTTCGGCAATTATTTGGTGGTCTGAGAATTGAGGTCCAAGATAACTACCTTTCATCTGGTCTAACCGACCATTAACCTGACGTGGCTTTTCGGCATATTGATGCCATACGGCCAAAGCGCAACCCAAAGCACCACCAGCATCACCGGCAGCTGGTTGAACCCAAATGTTTTCAAAGGGGCCTTCCCGTTGTAAACGACCATTCGCGACACAATTTAGTGCGACCCCACCAGCAAGACACAAATTATTTGAGTCCGTTTCTTTATGTACAGTACGGGCAATTCGAAGAATCACTTCTTCGGTGACCGACTGTATTGACGCTGCGATATCCATCTCTTGTTGGGTAATCGGCGATTCTGGTTTTCGTGGTAAACGTCCAAAGAGGTTTGCGAATCGGTCGTTCGTCATACGAAGTCCAGTGGTGTAGTCGAAATACGTCATTTGGAGTCGAAAGGTGCCATCCGGTTTGATATCGATCAGGTTGTCCCTAATCATTTTTTCGTACTTCGGCTCTCCATAGGGTGCCAAACCCATTAGTTTGTATTCTCCTGAGTTAACCTTGAAACCAGTAAAATATGTAAAGGCGGAATAGAGGAGCCCCAAGGAATGGGGAAAGTCGATTTGCCACATTGGATCGAGGTGACTTCCGACGCCGTGCCAGACGGTCGTGGTTGCCCACTCACCCACGCCATCCATACAGAGTACTGCTGCCTCTTTAAATGGGCTCGGGAAAAAGGCAGAAGCCGCATGGGATTGGTGGTGTTCCGAAAAGAGCAACTGGGGCAATTCCTTGTTCGTGCAACCGCCAACTTTTGCAAGTTCTTTTCTCAGCAAAGATTTTAGATACAGCTTTTCCTTTAGCCAGACTGGCATAGCCGACACGAAAGAGTGGAAGCCATTAGGTGTATTTGCAATGTAGGTTTCTAGAAGCCGCTCAAACTTAATGAATGGCTTATCATAAAACGCAACGAAGTCCAACTGATCTAGATTGACACCTACCTCATCAAGGCAGAATTGGATAGCCTGTCTGGGAAAACCAGCATCGTGCTTCTTTCGGGAGAATCGTTCCTCCTGCGCTGCCCCAATGATCTTGCCATCTCGAACAAGGCAGGCAGCAGAATCGTGGTAATAGGCGGAAATTCCGAGAATATTCATGGTAACTAAGAGTGTACCTGCTAAATAATAACCGCACTCATTATTTGAACCTATGATTACGGGCAATTTACTCAGCAAGTATTGCTGAACGGCACAAATCGATCGGGAAACGTTAGAAGCTTATCAGCGATTGATTAGTGGGGGAGTGAGTGCGACGGTGGGAAGGCTCAGATAGACGTAAGTGGCACATGTTTTTCAGATCTTTAAGTTAATTAGGGAAGGTGTATTAAGTTTGTTGTTGAGGCTGTCTAAGCAGATAGCATTTCTGGAGCCAAATCTAAGCGTCCTGAGTTAGATAAGCTGATGCAGTCTGTAATGCGTAAGGAGATAGAAATTGTAATGGCCTGGTCTGTAGATAGGTTTGGGCGCAGTGTTCAGCACCTAATCACCCTACTGTCAGACATACACAGTAAGGTTGTTGATCTATACCTCCATCAGCAAGGAATAGATACGACTACACCGAGAGGGAAGATGATGTTTCAGATGTGTAGTGGATTTGCCGAGTTTGAAAGGAACATGACCAGAGAGCGTGTAACGGCAGGACTTGATAGGGCTAGGAGTCAAGGTAAGAGACTGGGCAGACCGCCAGTGCCACCCATAACGGTGGACAAAATCAAGATACTCAGGGAGAAAGGACTGTCACTGCGGAAGATTGCTAAAAAGGTAGGATTGTCGGCGGGGACAATTGATTCAGCTGTGAGTGTGTAGGACTGCATCACAAGACAGTTTCAAGCCTATGTGCGTGAGGCGCGACTAAAACAAGGAGCATTTGCCTATTTCTATATGGGGAGTAGAGCTATTCGTGTCTGTAGTTAAATCTTACGAGTTGTTCACATCTACATTCCAATACCCATACAACTGGGACGCAAAAAATCTACCGTTTGTTGTATTGAAACTGAATGTACCAACTATCTTTGAGACTGGTTCTTCGTCGACTATAACCTCCATGGTCACGGTCCTTTGACATTCAAAATATAAGGGCACCAAATGTGGATTCAGTCCAGTCAGTTAGATTGCTTTTGTAACTTGGGATGTTTTAACAGCTGTCGTGCCACATTATCGGCAATGATTTTGTTGCCAAAAGGCGTAGCATGGCCGAAATCTCCGGCGAAATCATCGTAAAACAAATCCACAAACTTATATTGCTTTAATAAATCGGAAAATATTTCGTAATTGCTTATGTAAAATACATCACCTTCGATAACATTTCTTAGGATATCTGTCTTTCTCAGCGCATATTGCACAAAACCAAAGTCGATTCCTTGATCCGTGGCTAGACTGACCATATCGTTTAAATTTCGTATGGTTTTCGGGTACAGATTAGTGACATTGGGATGTTTTAAACCATAAACGGTTAAATTCCCTCTGGTGCCGTGCATTCCGACTAAATCAGTTGTCGCCATAGCTTTAGACTTTCCTGTGATCCGCACAGTGATTCCAGCGACTATCCATTCAATTAATCCGAAGGTACGGAAGTGGCTAAACAGAGTCTTTGATCCAGTCTGACTGGACGAGGTTTTTTCTGAGAAAGGCTCAACAGCTCCATCGTTGATACCGATCATCGCGAGCACAAAATTGGGTTTATACTCTTTTAGCCACCCTGGAAAATTAGAAATAATGTCGTTTGTATCTTTACCACTCATACCTTTATTAATGATGTAAAATTTCTTTTCATCCTGTATGTTATTCAGAATACGCTCCAATTGTCTTGGCCATAAATTGTTTTTTCCCTCGAAGCCGGTAAAAGTACCCGCAGTTGTCGATTCACCGATACAAAGAACAACAACTTCCTTTCCTACCACCTGGTCTATCTGCCTGTCCCCCGTATTTCCTAGTTTTACAGTCTTATTGATTGCAGGTTGTCTATTTTCCATCTCTTGAATATACAGAAACCCCCAGCCAAGGAAACGCAGCAAACCTTCGACAATTAAAAGACTAAGGACTAATCCAAAAAAGACTAGAGCAAAATTATTTTTTTTGTCACGTATCGTCACACTGCGCCTCTCGACTGCAATAGAAAACCCTTCATACGCGTCCTATATCAAGTTCATCTAGTCACAGTTTTGGTTGTTTACTATTCCGTCGGGCATCTTAGTTTCGCAGAATATATTGTCAGCCAAGATTGTAGACCTTAGATCTGCGCCTAGTAGATTTGCACGAGTAAGGTCTGCTGAATAGAGTTTTGCTTTGTTGAGATAGGTAATAAGCGACAAATCAGAACTTAAATCTGCCTCAGTTAGATTCACTTTAGTTAGATTTGCGTTGGTCAGTATTGCCCCACGCAAATTAGCACGTCTCAGGATAGCACCACTTAGATTCGTATCACTAAGATATGCCCTTCGCAGGTCACCCGCAAATATTTCTGTCCCGCTTAAATCTGCTCCAGTCAGGATGGCGTTAGTTAAGACTACCCTAGTCAAATCTGCACCTGTTAGATTTGCCCTAGATAAATCTGCACCTGTTAGATTTGCCCTAGATAAATCTGCACCTGTTAGATTTGCCCTAGATAAATCTGCACCTGTTAGATTTGCCCTAGATAAATCTATACCTGTTAGGTCTACCTGGACCAAATTTACGCCTTCCATTTTTCGGCCTGCCAGGTTTCGCCCTCTCAAATCACACCCTGATACAGTCCCGTTAGCTACTTTCGTGTAACAGAGAATCGCCTGATCTAGCTGGCCGTCCTCTATCACCGCGTTTGCTAGGTCTGCTCTCACCAAATTTACCTCATTTAGATTCGCGGCAGTTAGATTTGCTCCCTGCAATATCGCCTCAGTTAGATTCGCCCTAACTAGTTTTGCTCCAGTCAGATTTATCTCCTTCAACTTTGCCTGACGAAAAGTTGATAGTGACAAGTCAGCACCAGAAAGATTTGATCCGATCAGATTTGCCCACTGAAAATTTGCCGCAGATAGATTTGCTCCAGTCATATCTGCCTTAGACAAGGTTGCAGCAGTCAGATTTACACCTGAAAAATTAGCACTGCGCAGGTCTGCTTCGCCAAGATTAGCAAGTGACAAATTACTACTAGATAGGTTTGTTCCGCTAAGATTTGCCCTAGTCAAATTTGCACCGATCAGACGCAACCCAGTAAAGACCCTATGACTTAAATCCGCCGCCGGGAGGTTGACGTTATTCAGATTTGCCCGAGTAAGATCTATCTCGGTCAAATTTGCTCCCCTTAGATCTGCTTCTTGCAGATTCGCATCAGTTAGATTCGCCTTTGTTAGATTTATCCAGGTCAGTTTTGCCCCTCTGAGATCCGCCGCACTGAGATCTGCTCTGGAAAGATTGGCCTTCCGTAAATCGACATCACGGAGGTCGGTTCCCCTGAGATCAGCATTTGTTAAATCACAGAATCGGCAGGCTCCAGTAGTCTGAAGGCGTTTGATTTTGTCGGCCAAAGTCCGGCCCAATACTTTGTTTTTAAATGGAATTACTATTTCGGCAGTTCGTACCAGCGATACCCGAAGAGAACCACGAACGGTTTTGTCGAGGAACCGAGGTGCATTGGATATGGCCACAGACAATGAGATTACCAAGCCTATTAGAAATAATCCGACTAACAGGCGTTTCATGCCGCCATCTTATTCATGTTCAGCAGAAGTGTCCACAAGCATGTGGGTGTGACGGAACCTAGTATTCATACATCCACTAGCTTCTTACCGTCTCCTTTATAGAGTGCCTCCAGTTCAGCTTGTAATTTCTCAGTTGTCATATTCTGTAGGTCCGTCACTTCAGTTATCTCTTATTTCTCCATGGGCTTCCATCCTGCCCTATCCAGTAGATCACGATTGGCATTCAGCTTTACTGGATTGACTTCTACTGAGGGCATTGAAAACAGTTTATGAACAGTTCAATGGGACAATGACTGGAACCACCTCTGCAACATTATCTCTTTGGACTAGATTCACGATATTATAAAAATCCGGTTGGATTGTTTCTTTTTATCCAATCTACAATGCAGGCTTGCTACTAACAAACCACATAAGAACAAGGCCAAACCAAACCATATACTGGTTGGTCGGAAAACAAAGCTGATGTCACTGTAGGACCCAGGTCTGACTACAATCATCGGTTTATGTTGATATTCCTCAACAACACCTTCTGCTCCTGAGAATGACCAGCCTCTAGCATAGTTCTGGTTTAAAACAACTTGTCCATTCGTTTTGGCTTCAAGGTCATACGTGATTTTGTTGGGTGTAAAACGTATGTTTGATATTGACAGACCAGAATCGGGAGAATAGACAAGCGGTTTACCTAGCTCATAGCCTATTCGTGGATGGATTGGCTCATAACACTGAGGCTGTACTGTAAGCCCGTGGAGAATCGCAACATCAGCTGTTAATGCTGCATACATTGTCGAAAAACTACCATAAGATGGAAGATCGACAATCATCTGATATGGCCCCTCTTCTCGGACTATACCCTTCTTCACACTCTCAAATACCTCGGGTTTTATAGTAAAAGTCTCTCCTAACGGCTTGCTGCTTACCCACATCACGTCACCGACGATCAAGATGCAACCTAGCGCCATAATGTACTTGAACGATCGACTATCCTTATATTTGAGTTGTACCTGACGTAAAAATCCCATCACTAGAAGTGAGGAAACAAACGTCAAAATAAACAAAAAACGGCCCGTCACATGTAGGGAACTAAATACTGGTAATTGTTTCAAGATGCGATAAGGGTTGACGTGTGCAAAATCACCAACAAAAAGGAGAAAAAATCCAATCCAACAAATGAGTAGAACTACATGACGATTCCAAAGGAATTTGTCACTAAAACTTGTCTTAGTTCTGCATGTAGCAAGCAAAAACAATAACGCAAGAGGAATACCAACATAGCAACCATATTCCCACCAATCCCACTGCATGGCTGGAGCAGGCAAATGTGCTCTGTGTCCCGGTCTTTTAATATCTTCAACGGTCCAATCAAAAAATAAGCTTTGTTCTCGACCAAAAAAGATATCGGGCCACGCGACTGGAGGAATATATTCAAGGTCCATTGCGATACGTGGATATTCCCGCATGTAGTCAGCGACCGGGATTAATTTTGGCGCACTGAAAAGCAGTGCATATCCGCCCAATAGAATCAAGGCTCGAATTGGGGCAACATCTTTCTCGACCATCGCTCTCAGACACGCATACCCACATAAGAAAAGCGCCATAAGCGGCGCTGGATAAATTCCTGCAGACCAAACGATCAGGGCAAATACAGCAGCACTGAACAACAACCACCCAATACGCTTCTGGGACAGGTACAGTTCATAGCCTAGAAAAATAAATGGAATGTAGGAAATAGGTAGGGTGAATGCATGCCCTACTGCTACTCGAAGTGAAAAATAGGAAGTAAAAACAAAAAATGTGCTGGCCAGAATTATCGAAAAGATGTTGGACAGGCCATAGACCTTACGTGCCAATACCATCATTCCTAATAGCGCCAGCCCGCTGTGGATAGCAATAGTCAATTTCACCGCAAGCAGCAACCCCGTAAAAGGCTCTAAGAGATAGGTGAAACTAAACATTGGGACTTGCGGATGCTGAAAGAGCACGGAGCCACCGCAGTACCATGGGTTCCAAAATGGAACCTGGTTGTACTCAAAAATACTTCTTAGAAAAGAACCATAATAGAATAGTTGTTGATCCCAGTCGTTGACGCCAAAATTCTCTATGTGAAGGAATAAAGGCAAACAAAATATGCCAACAAAAACGCAAACTATGCCGAATTCGATGATCCACCTTATATAGCTAATTCTAGACACGACACTGTAAGTATATAGTTGTGGTATCTATTGGTTATTGTGTACATATTGATGTGCTAAAACATATTATTCTTATCAACTAATCACTAGCTTAGGTTGGTTAGTTAAATCGCATTCCAAATTGAAAAGCACAGATTACAGCACATGATTCACGAACAGAAAGTCGTTGTAGTATTGCCCGCTTACAACGCGGCAAAAACATTGGAGAAAACATATGCTGAAATTCCACTCGATATTGTAGATGAGGTGCTATTGGTGGATGACGGTAGCAGTGATGACACGGTTGATATAGGCAAACGTCTAGGCATTGTTCATATCATTCAACATGAAACGAATCGAGGTTACGGAGGGAATCAAAAGACTTGTTACAAATATGCACTCGATTTGGACGCCAATATCGTTGTTATGTTGCACCCTGATTACCAATACAGCCCAAAACTTATTTATGCAATGTGTTCTGTAATCACTTCAGGACTTTACCCAGTTGTTCTCGGCTCTAGGATTCTAGGGAAAGGAGCTTTGAAAGGCGGTATGCCACTTTACAAATATTTTGCCAACAGAATGCTGACCTTTATTCAAAACATCTTAATTGATCAGAAGTTATCTGAATATCACACTGGATTTAGGGCTTATGCGAGCACTGTTCTCGATAAAATTAATTTTGAAGCAAATAGCGACGATTTCATATTTGATAACCAGATCATTTCTCAAATATTCATGGCCGGGTATGAAATTGCCGAGGTAACGTGTCCTACTAACTATTTTGAAGATGCTTCATCAATTAATTTACGGCGGAGTATCCATTATGGACTGGGTGTACTACTTGTTTCTTTGATGCATTGGTTAAGAAGTCACAAATTAAGGGAATTTGATATATACAGAACTAAAGATTGATTAATTCGTAGTACTTACCAAGCAAACCGCTTCCCTAATTCAGGAATCCTCACTGCAACTGACCAAACAGCTGTTGTCACCTTTTTGGACGATTCAATTGGACAATAGACTATTATGGATCGAATCTAAGTGATTGATTTATTGGTGGGCCGTGCAGGGATCGAACCTGCGACCACCTAATTAAAAGTCAGAAACTCAAAAGTGGGTTTCAGACTGCTATTACAGAGTTATTGTAATTCAACTATCCGATTGAATTACACAGAACTTGCTTGAATTGTCCTAAATTAACGAGAACTTCTATTTTGAACCGGATAACAATTACCAGGGCGATAACAGTAATAGCAGAAAGGTAAGTATTAAAACCTAACCCAACGGTTCACTTCTAGAAACCACCATCAGTCCATTCACTGGTGTAGATCACCCATACCAGTTGTAGCAGCTAATGTAGATACATTTGCAAGAATGGGTGACAGACGAGGAGAGGTACAGGCTGCTATGAGGAGTGTCGGTTATGGCGGTTCTAACTGAACCTAGTAGAATGTAGCAGAACACTCTTTACCACGGAGATACAGGCTATGAAGAATATATTGTCTTACAAAAGAACATTAACCATTTGTGCGGTTGTGCTAACGTTGATTAGCCTAAGGATGCACCTTGACCCAGCAGGTATCACTGAAAATGAATTTCCTTACGCTCAGGGTGACGCATTTGATGTAGCAGTCACAATTCGGCATCTCCTCGGTTCACTACTCTTCGCAATAGCCTGTATTACCTTTTTTGCAGGAAGAGTAGAGGATACAAAGTCACAGCAGTCAGTTCTCAACGGATGCATTCTGGCATTTGCCGTTATGTGCATCACACTTGGAACAATGACAGTCATCCAAGCCGGGCACCTTATTGGCGGAACCATAGTGTTTGCTGTATTGACTGCACTTTTCCTCTATAAAAGAGTTACAAACTAGAAATACTATGGAATCGATGTAGGGAATTAGTAGGTACTAATTACCAAGGCGATAGCAGCAACAGAAAGGTGAGTACTAGGAACCTAATATGGGTAGTTATAATCAAACTGGCCTGCATGAGCAGCACTGGTGCCCAAACGCTTGAGGCTCGAAGTGACACGCAATCTTTGCCGCCCAAACATCATCTACCAGACGGAACCTTTCGCAACAACCACCGTCCAGCCATAAACAAGCCGGGTTCGGATCTGCTCAAATGGTGGTGGGATCGGGAGAAATCTGAACCTGTTAGCTTTCCTCTCGACAATAATGACCCGCAGTTTCTACGTAAAAATGAATTAGTGCCAACAGTGACCTGGATAGGTCACGCAACGTTGCTGATTCAGTATGACGGGCTGAATATCCTAACCGACCCCCATTTTACGGAGCGAGCCTCACCTTTCAAATTTATTGGACCACGTCGATTTACACCACCTGGACTTGCTCTGACCGATCTTCCGCGGATTGATCTCGTGGTACTTTCCCACAATCACTATGATCACCTAGATGAAAGAACTATTAAGCAATTGTATACCCGGCAGGCCAATCAGCCACCACGTTTTTTCGTACCATTAAGGCAGAAACAATGGTTCGACAATCTAGGTATACCGAATGTCGTAGAACTGGACTGGGGTCAGAACGCAGACTACAAGGGCTGGAGGGTCCACGCTGTACCCACTCAGCACTGGTCGGGTCGAAGCTTGTGGGATCGAAATAAAGTGTTGTGGGCCGGTTGGGTGCTGGAGCACCCGTCATTCAGCTTTCTGTTCGTCGGGGATACCGGCTACTCACCAGATTTTGCCGATATCGGAAAACGATTTGGCCCTATTGACCTAGCAGCCATCCCTATCGGGGCCTATGAGCCTCGCTGGTTCATGAGCGAGGCCCATGTTAATCCGGAAGAAGCAGTCAATATACACCTGGACATACGGGCACGTTATTCGGTGGGAATTCATTGGGGCACCTTCCAGCTCACCGATGAGCCTATGGATGAACCACCTGTTAGGTTGAAGCGAGCTCTGAAAACATTTGATATCCCGCTAGATAGATTTTTTGTTATGCAACACGGCGAGACCCGCTCCCTGAATTTTATTGAGAACTGAGTTGCTGCAGTATCGACTCGTTATCTACTGATTGAGCGCGATGCCCAAAAAACAAAACAAGTCATTCGAACCCAGTTCCGAACAGCAGGCGCTTTTGCCTGAGGTTTCCGGCAATACGCTCAACGGCGTCGGTGAAAAATCTCTGCGACGACCGACACCGGTGTATTGGCATAAGCCCGATACGATTCCACACGGGCCCGCACAAGCTTGGATGACGGAGAAATTCAATGCAGTGCCCGATTTTCGTAAAGTCTATGCGACACCCGATGCACGTGGTCCGCGTAAGCTCAATGCAGTCGCTGATGAGCAAACCACTGATTTGGCAGAAAATTGGAGTCGTATTGTCAAAACAATCGTGCTTGAAAACGAAGGAGATTTAGTCGGAATTACGGCGCTTCGCGAAGAATGGGTGTTCGAAGGGTTTGATCTGGATAAGGAGTTTCCTTGGCTTATTGTCATCGGTGTCGCTATGGACTTCGACGAATTCGCAGCAGCGCCGTCGTCTGATACAGATACTCGGTCCGCTCTAGAAGTTGCGGATAAATATAATCAGGGAGCGCGATGCGCTGCCCAATTAAGCAATTGGGTTCAAGATCACGGATTCAATGCCAAACCACATGTAGGACCCTGGGCCGGATCAATAACACTAACACCAGCGGCGATTGAGGCAGGATTTGGAGAGCTTGGGGATCACGGAAACATTATCAACGATTTATACGGGTCCTGTTTTCGTTTAGCAGCAGTTTCTACGGATTTGCCACTGGTTGCGGATAAACCCAAGAAATTTGGAGTGGACGATTATTGTATGCACTGTGAGGCTTGTAATCATGCTTGTCCCGCCGGCGCTATATCGACAGAGAAGCAGTGGGTCCGCGGTGTTGAGAAGTACTACGTCGACTTTGACAAATGTCTGCCGTATTTCAACGAAACCCATGGCTGTGGAATTTGCCTGGGCGTTTGCCCATGGAGCCGTCCGGGTGTAGCTGAGAAGTTAGCGTCTAGACTTTCTGGCAAGCAGCAGGAAAAAGATTAACTGAGATTATCTTTCCTCAATTATTCCCTGCGGATAAATGTATTTTAAGGAGTAGATTTTAGAGTTTTCCATTTCGGACACCATTGAGAACGCTGAAACTTAACTTTTAGAGGACACTTTAGCTCGAGTTCCGATCAGTCCTCCTTATCGCACGCTATCAGACCAGCGTTGTAGACCGTTTCCAAATGCGCCACGTGAGTCCCCTTTCCGGTGTCCTCCTGGGAGTCGAGCAAAAAATGAATCCTAATTGGGTCAACACCGCAGTAACCCAGTACGCCGTAGCGCCACACGTGATCGATCTCTTGGTCATATCGCCACTG
>Ga0315338_1004103_pt1 | contig 11888 bp, 10 predicted proteins | sample ASW8metaG_FD_204518 | JGI IMG/M metagenome (GOLD analysis project Ga0315338, IMG submission 204518) | Ammonia-oxidizing marine archaeal communities from Monterey Bay, California, United States - ASW #8 | ecosystem: Environmental > Aquatic > Marine > Coastal | place: USA: California | collected...
CAGCAAAGAAACCTGCGAGAAAAAAAACCTTAGCTCGCCCAAAAGCCGTCAAGCCTGTTTTCAAGGCGAAAGCCTCGTCAAAAAGGACGTCTAAATCTATTGAAAAGAAAACTACTGGAAAAAAGGCGCCCGACAAGGAGTCCGCCGAGAACCAGGTTAAAAAACACAACAGGGTTAAGCTGAGAGGTCAGACCAAAGCCAAGAACGTTAAAGCACAACAAAAAACAAAAACTGCATCGCTCAAAGTGCCGCTCGACCGCAAGGCGTTAGCAAAAGCAGCAGCCAGGCTTGCAAAAAAACAAGCCGCTGGTGAAGCGATGGGACACTCAGATGCGGATTCACCGCTTCTCGATTTGTCGGACGCTGCCGTACGCAAAATGATCACGCGCTCCAAGCAGCGCGGATACGTTACTTATGACGAGCTAAATCGCGTCTTACCTTCTGACAAAGTATCTTCGGAACAAATCGAAGACACCATGGCCATGCTCTCGGAAATGGGTATCAATGTTACTGAAAGCGAAGAGCAGGAAGAATCTGAGAGCGAAGGCGAAAACCTCCCTGCAACCACCAATGCGGGCGAGGTTGCTACCACGCCGACCAAAAGCGACACCTATGACCGAACGGATGATCCGGTACGCATGTATTTGCGTGAAATGGGATCAGTCGAATTGCTTTCGCGTGAAGGCGAAATCGCAATCGCTAAGCGTATTGAGGCTGGCCGTGAACTCATGATTGGTGCGCTTTGCGAGAGCCCGCTGACTTTTGAGGGCTTGACAGTTTGGCGAGACGAGTTAATCGAAGGCAAAGCCCTTCTGCGCGACATTATTGATTTGGAAGCGATGTATTCGGGCCCACCAACCGATCATTCGGCAACTGGGGGGCCGCCAGCGCCCGGTGCAGTGCTACGTGGAACTATAGCCGCGACTGCAGCTGCGCGTGCTGCCAAAGAAGAAAATGCGAGCGCTGATGACAATGACACTGCAGGCGAAACAAATAGCGGGGCGAGTGCTGCAACCACTTTTGCACCTGATAAACCAGCAGATTCTGGCGATGCACCGGTTGATGGGCAAGCCAAGAGTGAGACTAATTCTGAGGCCAAAGATGGGGAGAAACCTACAGAGGGCGAAGTTGAAAGTGACGACGATGTCGACGATGACAGCAATCTTTCGCTTTCGGCGATGGAGGCTGCTCTCAAACCACAGGTTTTAGAAACACTCGATAAGATCGCCTCACTTTATAAAAGGCTAGGCAAGCTACAGGACGCACAGGTTGAAGCTGCTTTGGGCGCGGATGAACTGTCTACCTCTCAAGAGCGACGCTTTAAGAAGCTACGTCTTGAAACCGTTGAATTGGTGAAAAGCCTTCGTCTCAACAACAATCGTATCGAGGCGTTAGTTGATCAAGAATACGGCATCAATCGGCGGCTTGTCGGGATCGAAGGCCGAATTTTGCGCCTTGCCGAATCCCATGGTGTCGATCGCCAGGAATTCTTAAAACAGCACTTTGGTCACGAGCTCGAGCCTGGTTGGGCCCGGCGTGTCGGACGTCTGGCCGGTGCAGGCTGGAAGGACTTTGTTCAAGAAGAGCGTGACAAGGTCAAAGATCTTCGTGACCAAATTCAGGCAGTCGCGCAAGAGGTGCGTCAATCCATCACAGATTTTCGTCGCATTGTGCACACTGTTCAGAAAGGCGAGCGCGAAGCGCGTCAAGCAAAGAAGGAAATGATCGAAGCTAATTTACGCTTAGTCATTTCGATTGCAAAAAAATACACTAATCGCGGCCTGCAATTTCTTGATCTTATTCAAGAAGGCAATATCGGCCTGATGAAGGCAGTCGATAAATTTGAATATCGCCGTGGCTATAAATTCTCGACCTATGCGACATGGTGGATTCGTCAGGCCATTACGCGTTCTATCGCCGATCAAGCACGTACCATCCGCATTCCTGTCCATATGATTGAGACGATCAACAAGCTGGTACGCACCTCGCGTCAGATGCTGCATGAAATTGGGCGTGAACCGACGCCTGAAGAATTGGCCGAACGTCTCGCCATGCCGCTTGAAAAAGTTCGCAAGGTCTTGAAGATTGCGAAAGAGCCAATCAGCCTAGAGACACCCATTGGCGATGAGGAAGATTCGCATTTAGGCGATTTTATTGAAGATAAGAACGCAATTTTGCCGGTCGACGCTGCAATCCAATCGAATTTGCGCGAAACGACAACACGGGTACTGGCGACGCTAACTCCGCGCGAAGAACGCGTTTTACGTATGCGCTTTGGAATCGGTATGAATACCGATCATACTTTGGAAGAGGTCGGCCAGCAGTTCTCGGTTACGCGTGAACGCATCCGCCAAATTGAGGCCAAGGCCCTACGCAAGCTCAAACATCCGAGCCGCTCGCGTAAATTGCGTTCGTTCCTGGATAGTTAGGTCACGCCGAAGGTGCCTCGGTCCCTTGCCCTGAGCTTTTATAATGGGCAAGTAGGCGATGCTCACTGGCCCCGGCTTCGGCAGGCTCAGCGTGAAGTTTCACGATTTTCTGAAAGGCCCAGGGGGCGCTTGCCGACGAAACAGATCAGTTGCTGCTGCGTGTCATTGGAGTTACCAAAAACCCACTAAACAGAAACAAAGTGCACTAGGGTGATGGATTGGACCGCTCTACCTACGCAATTCCCAGCGCCGCCTGTTTCGGTTTGCCTCTTACTGAACTAGTGTCCCAGGGAAATGTTGGCAGAGGGTTGAGTAGATGGAACTATTTCGTAGAGATATATTGAAAGCGGCTGGCTTAAGCGCCGCTGCGTTACCCTTCTTGTCGACACATAGTGCAAGTGCAGTGAGCGTACCTACAAGCACGGACCCTCAGACCATGGGGGAGGCGAAATATATCGAGGCTGACGGATATAGAACGCGCTATTTTGAAGGCGGCGAGGGCCCTGCGTTGGTAATGGTCCATGGTGGACAATGGCCATCCATCGGCTCGGCCAATCGCTGGGCACCAATCTTTGATCATCTTAGCGCGCATTATCACGTCTATGCCTTCGACAAGCTCGGTATGGGTTACACCGATGTTCCGCGCAGCGATGCTGATTATTCGATGGGCGCGATCGCGCGGCATACCTATGCTTTTATCCAGGCATTGGGCTTAGAGCGCGTCATTCTAGTCGGCCATTCGCGCGGCGGCCTTCCCATTGCACGCATTGCAGTCGACCATCCCGAGCAGGTCTCGCATCTCGTTATTCTGGACAGCAACACGCTTGCTCCAGACAACCCCAATACACCTCCGCGAACCGACCCGCCTATGATCGAAACTCCACCCACCCGTGAGGAGATTCGCCGCGGCCTTATGGAAAGCGAGAACATTTATAATAAGAGCTTCGTTACCGATGCCTATGTGCAGGCGGAATATGAAATCGCACAGCTCGATAAACTTCGTGTAGTAGACCGTAGATTTCGTGAAGTGCGCGATTCATGGGTCGCTGCCCATCCCGACATTGTTGCCGAACGTCCTGCCTTCGCCCGAAATATGGGTGCAACTACCTGGTGGATGTATGAGCATAAGTTCGAGACCCTAGACTTGATACGCGAAGGTATATTACGCGTTCCTACACTTATTTGCTGGGGCTATAACGATCCCACCGCGCCCTATTTCTTAGCGGTCAATCTTATGGAAACTGTGTCGGCGGTTGTCGACCGCGCAGAGCTACACATTATCAATAAATGCGGTCACCGCATCGCCGAGGAACAGCCGGCGAAAGTAACGCAGCTGATCCAAAATTTTGTTAGCTGAGCACGCCCTGATTGGCATGGGAGGCTTGGTTGGGCCACACAGTCGTCGCGCGTTGCGCGCTGATATTTGGTTCGCGTGTAAGGGACGCGTGGCAGTCCGTGACAATTTGTTAGGTAATAGGCTTTGCGCGTGAGGCGCTAGATCCGCAACCGAAGCGTGGGTGCGGACTAAGCTTAATCTCAGTTCGAATTAATTTTGTTTGATTGTGCAGCGTCCCCGATCCACCCACATTGCAAGAAGAATAAACATGCCTTGAAGGGCACAAGCACCGAAGATGAGGGCTCTGGTGCTGGTCGGCGGCGGGCCAAGAAAATTCACCAAATAAACAAGGCATCCCAACGCACAAAAGGTATTCAGGCCCCAACTGCCGAATTTCGTATTGGCTGTGGTAACGCTCGCATACAAATAAATACCAACAGCAAAAAGGCTATATTCAATAAGAAAACTGAGCGGTACAGAATTCCACAGCGTAAACCCAACCATTGTCTCGCCCCAGGGTGTCAGTGGTAAATCCGGCTGATGCATCGGCACATCAAAGAACCAATGGCTAACGACAAGTAGTCCAAGTGTAAGTGCACCTGCTTTGTAGCGTGTCAGCGCAAAGTAAAGACTACCCAGGCTCAACCCCCATACCGTGCTCATCAGTAGAGAATGTGACCAAGGATAATATAAAAAAAACAGCGGCGTTACTTCAGTCGTCCCAGGTATGATAAGGACTCTCTCTAAGCGCAGCGACAACAACAATGGCCAAATCAGATCGAGAAATGCGCCCGCGGCGATAAGAAGCCCCAAATTGGTCTGGGGAGCGAACTTCTTTGCTGCTAATCCTGCAGCGTAATGTCCGAGAAGCATGTTCTAATCCAAAAATTTTAGGCATCAGTCATTCGGGAATCATTTCTACTCGTAAGGTTGCAGTTTCTAATGGCTCGACAATAAGCGTTCGTTCAAAATCAGCGAAACCGCTTTTTCGTAAAACCACAAAATGCTCCCCGGAAGACACAGGGATGATCGCCGGTGTCACCGCAGTTACTAGCTCACCATCAACAAAAACCTGTACCGGGTTAGTGCCATCAGCCGAGATATCAAGGCGCCCCACGGGTGGTGGTAAAGCAGGCGAGAAGGGAAGTGAATTCTCAGCACCACCCAAAGCTAAAAGAAGCAATAAACCAATCGTAGCGCGATGCCCGATGGCCTTAATGCGTGAAAGGTTCATTTGCTGATCAATTTCCTTGTGACCATCACACTAGCCCGAACACAGTCATTCGCAAAAACGGTAAAAAACGTCTATTATTAGCAATGAGAATAGACAGAATCGTATGTACGATGTTAATCCGGCACTACCAGACATGCCTCAAATATTGGCTGAAAGGACTAAGATTATGCAAAAAAGAACTAAGACCATGCAAAAGCTCTCATCACTGGTATTGGCCTTATTCGCATTATCACTGTCAGGTTGCGTCATAGTCGAGGGTGCGGGCACTGCCGCACGTGTTGTGGGAGGTGCGGTCTCTACCGCTGTTGATGTCACCGGTGAGGTGGTTGGTGGCGCCGTGCGGACAGTTACCGGAGGAGATGACGAGGATTCAGATGGCAGTGAGGATGATTCGGATTAATCTGCAATAAGTGGAACATTAATTGGAAAGACTAATTGCGGGTTACCGCGAATTCCGTAGCCAGCGCTGGCCACAAGAACGCCAGCACTATGAAGTCCTCAGGAATGATCAAAAGCCCAAGAATTTTGTTATTTCCTGTTGCGACAGCCGTGTCGATCCAGCGACAATTTTCAATGCTGGGCCGGGTGAACTTTTTGTCGTCCGTAATGTCGCGAATTTAGTTCCGCCCTTTGAGGCAGATGGTAAACATCATGGAACCTCGGCAGCTATCGAATTTGCTGTCACTACGCTCAACGTAGAAACCATACTTGTGCTGGGTCACGCACACTGTAGCGGTGTATCGGCAGCACTTAGTAGCGCCGAGTTGCCGTCTGGTTCTTTTTTAGCCGAATGGATCAAGCTGCTTGATCCTGCACTCGCACGTTGCGTCGATGAGTTGGATGATCGTCAAAGAGTGGTCGAACGTGAATCAATTCGCCTTTCGTTAGAGCGCTTGGCAGGATTTCCTTTCGTCGCGGAAGCAGTCCAGTCGCGAAAACTAGTGCTTTGCGGCGCACGCTTCAGAATTGGTGATGGTAAGCTTGAAATTCTTGATCCAGAGACCGGTGAATTTGTCGATGAAAAATAGTTTTTGGCGTGCGTTCACTACCCCCTAAATACATCTTTGCGCCGTCGCGTTTCGGCGAACACTTCGACATCAGTTGCATCTTCGAGCCCAAGGGTTTGACGAATTTCCGCAGAGGCCGGTCTTAAAAACGGATTGGTTTTTCGCTCATCGCCAAGGGTTGCGGGGATTGTCGGCAACCCCTTCGCGCGCGTCTGGCGCACCCAAACCATGCGAGACTGAAGCGCAGGGTTCTCGGGCTCGACGGTGAGCGCGAAGCGGCCATTTGCTTCAGTATATTCATGTGCGCAATAGAAGCGTGTGGTATCAGGAAGTTGTGCTAGTTTTGAAAGGCTCGACCACATGGTTGGTGGGTCGCCTTCAAATAGACGCCCGCAGCCCATCGCAAATAAGGTATCGCCGGGAAACAAAACCTCTTCGTCTTCAAACCAGAAGGCGATATGGCCACGCGTATGCGCGGGGATTTCAAAGACTTGTCCTAAATGTTTGCCGAGTGAGTAAGTGTCACCTTCAACGACGCCGATGTCGATTCCTGGAATGCGTGCCGCATCCTTTTTAGGCCCGACAATGGTGAGCCCATATTTTGCTTTGAGCGCGAGATTGCCACCGACATGGTCAGGATGATGATGGGTATTGAGAATATGGGTGAGTTTCAATCCCCGCTCTTCAGCTGCGCGGTGAACCGGCTCGGCCTCAGCGGGGTCTATGACTGCACACACGCCGTCATCACGGTCGTAGGCTAGCCAGGAATAATTGTCGCTCAGGCAGGGAACGATATCTACTTTTAGTGCCGTCATCTTACGTTCCTTAAGGGCGGGACAGAATTTAGCAGCTAATCCCAGCGCATTGAACCTTTAACATATTCACAAATTCAGTGGTGCCCTACTCACAGTTATTGAACCTTAACGTCTGCAGAGGTAGGCATCTTTATGCCCGTCGATTCGCGCAACCTTCGCCGCTTCTATGATTCCCCACGCGGGCAAATCGTGTGCAGATATATCGCACGGCGATTGAACAAACACCTTAGCAGGGCCAAGGGGCAGCGTCTCCTTGGGGTGGGCCATGCCACGCCCTTTTTGGAGTCCTTTCTTGCCTGCGCCGAACGTGTCGTCGCGGCAGAGCCTGTTTGGGGTCGTGCGACACCATGGCCCACAATCGGGCCAGCCCTGTCTGTTTCGGTCGAAGAACACCTCCTTCCATTCCAAGATGCATTTTTTGATTGGATTCTGGTTATTCATGGCCTTGAGACGGCAGATGGCACCCGCCGTTTCCTGCGTGAAATTTGGCGCGTGCTAGCCGACGAGGGGAGATTGATTTTGGTGGTTCCAAACCGCGTTAGTTTATGGGCGCAGCTGGATCGGACTCCCTTTGGGTTTGGGCATCCTTTTAGCCGCTTGCAATTGAGACGTTTATTAGAAGAAACGTTTTTTGAAATTGAGGAATGGGACACCGCCCTTTTTGTTCCACCCCTTGGGTGGGCGGCACCACGATTAGGCCAAGCTTGGGAGCGCGTGGGGCACAGGCTCTGGCCGCGCCTTTCTGGGGTTCATGTTGTGGAGGCAACCAAGTCACTCTATGCTGGCGTTCCGGCAGACGCCGTGCGCACGCGTAAATTGAAACTTATGCTTGCCGGTGCGCGTTAAGTAGTGTCATCTCAATGTAAGCTGGGTCACCGGCATTGCTTTACACTTTGTAAGATTAATAAGAAAAGTGCCTGTTTCCTTGCCATACGAAACACAACTGGCGGGATTGTGTCGAAGGCGCTGCCTCGCTACGCTTAAGCGTACCAAACGCGGTAGTAGGAACTTTGATCTTAGCTCGGCACAGTGTGTTTCTTCGTATGACCGTCATGCTTTGTGTGGCACTGAGTATCGTGTTGTCTAATCAAAGTTACATTAAGCTAATGGACCGTGCACAGCATGCTCTGCAACAAGAGCATGCACCGAACCCACTTGCGGGCATGGTGGAGCACTGTGAACACGGCCATGGAGGGCACCATGTGCACTATCATTGTGACGCAGAGGACTATACGGCCGATAGCAAGGTGACTCATCTTCATCTTGATTCTTCCATCGTCTATATTATCTCTGCTGAACCAATGATCGCCGCCTTACGCCAATCCTCCTTTGTGCCTGTGGCGGTACCGCAAGAATTAGACCGCATTTACGCCTACCGGCTTGAACGTCCACCAAAAAGCGCCTTTGCAAGATACGCCTGATTTTTGCGCGCTGCGTATGCTGCGCGTGCCTTAAGCGATTCATTGCGAGGATTCCAATGGGTACCTTTATACTTTGGTGTGCGCGCATGCGCGTTGCGCCCTACATATTTGCACCTCTGTTGGGGGTGGCATTTTTTATTTCCCATACGAGTGTGGCTCAAACCCTTACACTCAACGATGCGTTTATGCGTGCAGCGGCAGCTGACCCAGCTTTGCTTGCAGCCATGGCACGGATAAATGCTGCGCAGGCCGGTATCCAGCAGGCAAACACAAGGCCAAATCCTCGTGTTCTGTTAGAGCTGGAAGATTTTGCTGGCACCGGCACCGGTGGCGCCTTTGACGATAGCGTCACAACGCTAAGCTATTTCCAAACCATCGAGCGTGGAAATAAACGCGAAGCGCGCACGTCGCTTGCGCAGGCAAGTCTGCAGTCAGTGCAATTAGAAAGGCAAATCCATGCTCTTAATCTATTTGAGAGTGTCGAGGTCGCCTGGGTCGAGGCCGTGGCAGCCGAGGCGGGTATCGTATTGAACGAAGAGCGGCTCGCAGCAGTCCAGCGCCTTCGAGCAGAAACCGAGCGCCGCGTAGCAGCAGCGCGCGAGCCTGCTTTTGCCAGCGCGCGGGTTGGGGCGCTATTAGCCGAGGCCGAGATTGCCTTGGCCAGCGCGCGAAGCAATGCACAAATGACAAAGGCTAGTTTGGCTGCTTACTGGGACGGGCCACCTGGCATTCTACTCGACTCGTTTTGGCTTGAGAGGCACCGGGAAAGCTCGGAAATTTCTCTGATTGAGAACAGTGCGGACCTTGCCTTGTTTAAGGCTGAACGGCAGAGCGCCGGGGCCCGGCTAGGACTTGAAGAGGCGCGTGCGGTTCAAGACCCGACAGTCACAGGTGGCGTTCGTCACTACGCAATTGGAAACAACCTTGCTCTTGTTGCAAGCGTTGCAATCCCAATTCCATTTTACAACGACAATAGTGGTAATATTTCGCGAGCGCTTGCAGAGCACAAAGCTGCTGATCGGGAATATGCTGCCCAGAGGCGTAATCTTCAGCGTGAGATCACAACCCTTCAAGCGCGCGTTTCTGCCTACGCAACAGAATCTAAGGCGATTGAGTTGTCAGCAATTCCCCAGTCAGAACAGTCACTTGCGCTAATCTACGAGGGCTTTGAAAGTGGTGCGTTCGAATATATCGATATCATTGAGGCTGAACGTAATCTCAACAATACTAAGAAGCGGCGCTTGGATATCCTGCGCAGCTATCACCTTGATATTGCCCGACTGAATCGGCTTACCGGGCGCTATGCATTCCTTATTTCTGGTCAGGAGATACGCTAATGATTTCTGACAGCAAAATGCGGTTTAGTGCACGCAATCTCAGCGTGGTCATTTTTCTAACGATCTTTGCGGCGTCCTGTGGCAGCGAGGGTAGTGTGGCGCCTGAGATGGTGGCAGCAGACGCTGATTTCGAACGTGGGCCACATAATGGTCGGATGTTACGCGAAGGTGATTTCGCGCTGGAGATTACTGTTTTCGAGACAGGCGTGCCGCCTGAATTTCGGGTCTATCCTTATTTTGAAAATGATCCGGTTAACCCAGCACAAGTTGGACTTGGAATGGCGGTGGCGCGTACTGGTGGGCAAGTGGATCGTTTCTCCTTTGCTGCGCAGGAGGATTTTCTACGCGGTCAGTCGGTACTTATCGAGCCACACTCCTTTGATGTATCTGCGACTGCCCAATTTGGCGGGGCAAGCTATTCTTGGACTTACGATAGCTATGAGGGCCGTACGACAATTGCGCGCCCGATTGCCGATGCAGTGGGTGTCGCAGTGGAGGTGGCAGGCCCCGCTATAATAGAAGAAACAGTTACGCTCCAAGGTGTTGTTGAACTCCTGCCCGAAGGACGCGCTGAAGTTCGCGCCTGGTATCCAGGACGAATCTTAACAATGCGAAAATTCATCGGTGACGAAGTGCAGGCGGGAGAAGTTGTTGCACGCATTGAGGCGGCGCAGAGCCTGCAAGCCTATTCTATTACCGCGCCATTTTCAGGATTCGTAGTTGAGCGCCACGGCACTGAAGGCGGCGTGGCGGGCGACGAGCCGCTTTATGTTCTTATGGACCCAACGAGACTACATGCCGAACTCTTCGTATTTACGCAAAACGCTCAGCATGTGAGGGCAGGACAAGAAGTTGAAATTCGTGATCTTGTAAGCGATGCTAGTTTCCATTCAGATATCGAAATTGTTCTCTCACCAGGTGAAATCGACACGCCTATGCGCGTTGCCCATGTTGAAGTTCCAGTGGACGACGATAGATGGTGGCCGGGTATGGCTATTGAGGGTGAAATTGTTGTCGGAACGGAAGAAGTCCCACTCGCGGTTCGAACGCTGGCGCTTCAGCGCTTCCGGGACTTTACTGTCGTCTATGGACGATTCGGTGATACCTATGAGGTACGCATGCTCGAACTCGGCCGCCAAACACCGGAATGGACAGAGGTACTGGGTGGATTACAACCCGGCACGACTTACGTCACCGAAAATGCATTCCTGATTCGCGCTGATGTTGAAAAAGACGGCGCCGTCCACGACCATTAGGGAGGCGGCAATGCTTGATAACATCATCCGCCTTTCCATACGCCATCGTTGGAGCGTGCTTTTTTTGGTTCTGGGCTTAGCGACGCTCGGCGTTTGGAACTTTCAGAATCTTCTTATCGATGCGACGCCAGACATTACTAATGTTCAGGTGATGATCAACACTGAGGCGGAAGGTTATTCGCCGCTTGAAACTGAGCAGCAGTTGACCTTTCACATTGAGAACGCTCTCGCGGGACTTCCTAATCTCGATTACACACGGTCGATTTCTCGCTACGGGCTCTCGCAGGTGACTGCCATCTTTGACGATGGCATGGATGTATATTTCGCCCGCCAGCTGGTGAATGAACGCCTACGCTCGGTTAGTGGCGTACTGCCCGCTGGTATCGAACCTGAATTGGGCCCCATTGCAACGGGATTGGGCGAGATTTTCATGTACACTGTCGATTCCATTCCCGGCGCGACTAAGACTGATGGTACGGAATGGACGCCCGAAGATTTACGGACGCTGCAGGAATGGGTTATTCGTCCCCAGCTTCGTACGGTTCCTGGGGTCACAGAAGTCAACACAATCGGTGGATTTGTCCGTCAATATCAGGTTGCGCCCTATCCTCAGCGTCTTGCGGCCTATGGCCTCACAATCGAAGACGTTATTGCCGCACTCGAACGCAACAACGCCAATGTCGGCGCGGGTTATATAGATCGCAATGGTGAACAATACCTCTTGCGCGTCCCCGGTCAGGTCCAGAGCCTAGGCGAGCTGGGCGAGATTGTCGTTGAATTTAGGAACGGGATTCCGATTCAAATCTCTGAGGTCGCCGATGTTATCATAGGTGGTGATCTACGTACGGGCGCTGCGACTGAAAACGGCCGCGAAGTAGTTCTTTCCACCGTATTCATGTTGATCGGTGAGAATGCGCGCGTGGTGTCGCAAGCGGTTGCTGAGCGACTTGAAGAGGCAAGTCTCACGCTTCCTGATGGTATAGTCGTCAATCCCGTTTACGACCGCACTGCACTTGTCGAGCGCACGATTACAACTGTTCAAACAAACCTTTT
>Ga0315338_1004104_pt1 | contig 11880 bp, 9 predicted proteins | sample ASW8metaG_FD_204518 | JGI IMG/M metagenome (GOLD analysis project Ga0315338, IMG submission 204518) | Ammonia-oxidizing marine archaeal communities from Monterey Bay, California, United States - ASW #8 | ecosystem: Environmental > Aquatic > Marine > Coastal | place: USA: California | collected...
TCCTGACATGGTCAGCCCGCCGCCGTTGTCGACGTCGCACTCGGGAGCCGGCCAGAGTCGATGTCGATGTAGTCACGGAGCTGATCAAGTACAGCATCGGCCAGCACGTCCCCGCCGGCCCGGGACAAATGTGTGCCGTCCTGCTGACGCAGGTTGCGAATCTCGCCGTTGAGGGCTGGCAGAAATGCTTCGTACTCTCCACTCGAGTTCGAGAACATCGCTCTGGTGTCCATGTAGACGATGCGAGGTCGCGACTGAGCCTCGTCGAGGTAGATGCCGTTGAGGGTGTTCATGCGCGTGTCGAAGTTGTTCGACCGCATGATCGGCTGACCAACCCATATGACAAGTCGATCGGGGTCCTGCGTCAGGATGTCCATCACGAAACCGACCCGCATCGAGTACTCGGCAACCCATTCATCTTCGAAGGGCTGGAACACACCGTTCGACAGCTCCATACCCTGCGCATCATTTGCTCCGAAGATCACGACCATCACCTCGGGATCGTCGTTGGTTATCACGTCGGTCAAACGGGCAGGCCAATTGAAGAAATCGGGCCTGGTCAGTCCAGAAGAAATTCGGTAGTCGAGGGTCGGAGTGATGACCCGTGTGTCAGTTCCGAGTCGCACCAGGGACTCCCCGAAGACCTGGGCCATCGAGTCGCCACCAACCCACACGGTCAACTGATCGACTGGGGTTGGAATCCGTGGTGTCTCCGTGGTCGTCGTCGTTGGCACCGTCGTCGTCGGGAGCGTTGTCGTTGCTGCAGGAGCCGTCGTTGCCGCTGGTGAGGTGCTATCGGTCGGGTCACTCGGCGGCGCCGAAGTCGTGCCGGGTGCCGCGCCAGCAGCGATTGTTGCGGGAACCAGCACAACCTCGGAGTAATCGCGGCCGAGCGCCTCGTCGAAGATCCTCCGAGGCTCGGTCAGACTGAGTGCATCTGACACCGACTGAACCGGCTCCCACACGGCGAGAGAAACATCCCGACTCGTGCCGAACTCGAGGCGCTCGGCGTCCCTCACCAAGGCATCGGCGTTCAACACCGCGGCGAGGGCGAGCGCAACCAGGCCGGCCATGAGTACCTGACCTGCTGCGAGCATTCCGTCGCCCTGAGTGGATTTCTTGGCTGGGCGCTCCGGTGGGTCCGACGCAACGTTCGGCGGCACCGCAGCGCCCCGACGCACCTCGGCCAGACGTTCGGTCGCAGTCTGCGCGGCAGCAGGCTTCTCCGCACGCGTTCGACCCTTCACTCGTCGTGACGCGCCAGCACTATCGGCCGGAATCGACCGATTCAGCCCGCTCTCGTACTGCGGACCAGCTGGATGCGCCTCGGACGGCGTCTCATCGGAGGATGAAGGTGGCTGACCGAGCATGTTCAGCGGTGAAATCTAGTTCACCAACGGGCCCATGCGCCCGGCACCTGCCACCTGCCACCAACTACGGTCCAGCCAATGGTGGGGGCATCCAGTCGCCAGCAGTCGGAGGCTCCATGACCATCAAACGGACAAACGCGTTTGTCGTTCTCGTCGCGATCTTCTTTGCCCTCGGAACGCTGACGGGACTCGTGGCGATTGACGCGTTCAACGGATTCGGTGACTTCGGTCCGACGAAGGCGCAGCGGATTCAAGCCTTCTTGGGATCGGCGGCGTTCTTCTGGACCACTGGCGGAGTCATCGCCGCGCTCGGTTTGTTGACCGAGGCGCTGGTTCAGAACCTGCCAGGAACAACCTTCGGGGATGCGAGATCAGAACTGGAAGTAGATGAAGGGCGCGACGCCCTCTGGGCCCAGGATGTCGACGAGCACGATGCCGATGCCGAGAGCGACGCCCTGTAGCGCCCAGCCGACTTCGGAGAACCAGCCTTCGGCCCGTTTCACGGCGTCGGCAGGAACGAACTGGCTGAGGATCGAACCGACAATGACGAGCAGCAGTAGCGGCGTGACCAACTCGCTGCCGCTGCCCCAGTCGAAGATGCCGGTGATCATCGTCGTGGCCTGGTCGAAGGTCTCCGCCCTGAAAAAGATCCACGCGAGACACACGACGTGGAACGTGAACAGCCAACGGACCACCTTCGAAGCCCGAGGCGGCAGGAGTGGTTCCATGCCTTGGGTGGTTCGCCACTCCGAGACCGCGCGCTCGAGGGCCAGCATGCCACCGTGGATGGCGCCCCAGATCACGAAGTTCCATGCTGCGCCGTGCCACAGCCCGCCAAGCAGCATGGTCAGCAGCAGGTTGCGATAGGTGAAGAGTTTGCTGCCGCGGTTGCCGCCGAGTGGGATGTAGAGGTAGTCGCGGAGCCAATTCGAGAGCGTGATGTGCCAGCGCCGCCAGAAATCCTGGATCGACAGCGCCGTGTACGGGGCGTTGAAGTTCTGCGGAAACCGGAACCCGAGCAAGAGCGCAACGCCGATGGCGATGTCGGTGTAACCGGAGAAGTCGGCGTAGATCTGGATCGCGTACGCGTACACGGCGACGAGAATCTCGGGTCCGCTGTAGGCCTCCGGAATGTTGAACACCTCGTCGACGATCTCGCTGGCCAGGTAGGTCGAGATCACGACCTTCTTGAACAGCCCGCCAAAGATGAGACGAAACGCCTCAGCCGATTGAACGTGCCGCGGGTCTGGCCGCTCTGCCAGCTGCGGGGCGAACTCCGACGCCCTCACGATCGGTCCGGCGACGAGCTGCGGAAAGAACGACAGATACACCGCGAAGTCGAGCAACGGCATCGTCTTGATCTGGCCACGGCCAATGTCGATCACGTAGCTCATTGCCTGGAACGTGAAGAACGAGATGCCAACCGGAAGCGTGATCTCCTTCATCGGAATGAAATCGGCGGCTGACCCGAACTGCGCGTGGAGCTCCTCGACGAAGAACCCGTAGTACTTGAAGACCCCGAGTACGAGCAGATTCAGCGCAACCGCACCCGATACAACTGCGCGGCTGCGTTGTGTTGCCCCGTGCTCGCCCTCGGCGTCGACGACCATCTGGCCGAGGAACCAGTTACCGACGATCGAGCCTCCGAGCAGGAACAGAAACTTCCAATTCCACCAGCCGTAGAAGAAGAAGCTCGCCGCGAGCATCGCGATCCGCCACTCGATCGCGCGCGGTCGCAGCAACCAGTTCGCCATGAACACCACGACGAAGAAAAGCGCGAAAGACAGAGTCGGAAAGAGCATGGAGGTGACGCCGTCGGAACATCAACGGCGGGCGGCACCCTACCGCCACAACGCAAGCGCATCGAGACACTGCCGACCTACAACACCACTGAACCGACAGATTCTGCCAACCCCGTCGTTGGCATGAAAGTGAACGTACCGTTGATGACCGACGTCATGACTTCCAGCCCGACAGACGAGATTACGGCGTGGCTCGACGCCGACCCCGACCCAGACACCTATGCGGAGCTGGCCGATCTCGTCGAGCGCGATCCTGCTGCCGCTGTGCGTCGTTTCGAGAGTCGCCTGACGTTCGGTACAGCAGGGCTTCGTGGACCGCTCGGCGCTGGACCGAATCACATGAATCGCGTCATTGTGAGAATGGCGGCGTGGGCTCTCGGTACTCGGCTTCGTGCCGATCACGCGAGCGGTCTTGTCGTCGTGGGTTTCGATGCAAGACCGAATTCGCGCGAGTTCGCCATCGACAGTGCCCGCGTTCTCGTCGAGTTGGGGCTGACGGCAGAGGTCCTCGACGAGGTCGTACCGACACCGGTGTTGGCTCACTCGGTGATCGACCGAGGCGCAATTGGCGGGGTGATGGTCACGGCGAGCCACAACCCACCGTCCGACAACGGTTACAAGGTCTATTGGGGCGACGGCGCCCAGATCATCCCGCCCATCGACCGTGAGATCGAACAGCTCATCGGATCGCGCGGTCCGCTGAGCGAGTCCGAGCTCGCCGACGCCGATGTCTCGGTGATGGTCAGTGCTCACGACCGCATCGACGCGTATCTCGACTCGGTCGTGTCGCGAGTTCCCGGAGCTGGCACGACGCTGGTTCGCTCGGTCTACACACCGCTTCACGGCGTGGGAGGTCCGACGCTGCTCGACGCATTCGAACGTCGCGGGCTCGCAGCGCCCATCGTCGTCACCGAGCAGTTCGAACCGGACGGGTCTTTCCCGACAGTCTCCCTGCCGAACCCAGAGGAGCATGGTGCTCTCGACCTCGCCATCGCTACTGCTGAGGCGTCGGCCTGCGATCTGATCCTCGCGAATGACCCCGACGCCGATCGGCTCGGCGTTGCGGTGCGACGAGATGGCGCGTGGCGCACTCTCACAGGCGACGAGATCGGCACGCTGATCGGAGATCACCTCCTCCGGGCCGGCACGGGCCAGGATCGTGTCGTCGCATGTTCGTTCGTTTCATCGACCGCACTCGATCGGGTTGCTGCGCACCACGGCGTCCAGATACGACGAACGTTGAGTGGCTTCAAGTGGATCATTCGGCCGGTCATCGACGAACCGAACCTTCAATATGTCTTCGGGTACGAGGAGGCCCTCGGTTTCGCAGCATCTCCGCTGGTTCGCGACAAAGACGGCATCACGGCCGCCGTCATATTGGTGGAACTTGCTTCCGGTCTCGCGGCGGAGAATGCCGATCTCGTCGACCGGCTCGACGAGATCGCCCAACGCGACGGTCTCGTGATGACCCGTCCCGTCTCAGTTCGGTATGACGACGATGCAGCGGCTGTTACGGCGCTGATGGCCCAGCTACGGTCCGAGCCGCCGACGATGATGGCCTCGTACTCGGTCGCCATCGACGACTGGCTGAATCACGCTGATCCGGCTGACATCGTGACGCTCGACCTCGGCGAAGCCGGCCAGGTCCTGATTCGCCCGTCGGGAACAGAACCGAAGATCAAGGCCTACATCGAGGCGACAATCGACACCGTGACCGACATCGCCACAGCGCGCTCGACCCTGACAGCGCGCATCGACATCATCGCCACAGCCGTCAGCGACCTGTTGACCCGCTGAGCGTGAGGCACGGGGTCAGACCCCGGGTCTCATTCTCACCCGAATTTTGACGCAACCAGCTCGGCGAGGTTCACCTCGGGCCGGGGACCGATGTGGCTGATGATCTCGGCCGCGGCGATCGAGCCGAGCCGTCCACACGTCTCGAGGTCGTGGCCTCTGGCCAGGGCAAGCAGAAACCCGGAGGCATACAGATCGCCGGCGCCTGTGGTGTCAACGACGTGGTCGACAACTTCGGCGAACACTTTGACCACTCCGTCAGCTGTGACGATCGATGATCCTGCCGCGCCCTGAGTGACAACACAGATCTCGGTTCGACCGGCGATACCCTCGATCGCGGCCTCGACCGAATCGACCTCGAGCAACGACGTGATCTCGTCCTCGTTGGCGAAGAGCACGTCGATCGAAGTGTCGATCAGGTCGAGGAACGACTCGCGATGTCGATCGACGCAGAACGAATCGGAGAGCGTCAGCGAAACCCGCTGGTCATCGCCAACAGCGTGGCTCGCGGCTTCGCGCATGGCTGCTTTGGCGGCCGGAGGATCCCACAGGTACCCCTCGAGGTACAGGATGCGCGCGCGATGAACGAGACTTCCGTCGATGTCGTCTGTGGTCAGGCCAGTGGACGCTCCGAGGAACGTGCTGAGGGTTCGCTCACCGTCAGGGGTGACGAGGATGAGGCATCGACCCGTCGGGGAGCCTTCGGTCGAGCGTGGAACGTCGAACTCAACCCCGATCGACCGCATGTCGTGAGCGAAAATGTCACCCAGCTGATCGTCGCGGACCTTCCCGATGTATGCCCCGGTTCCGCCGAGCGAAGCAACGCCGGCGATCGTGTTTGCGGCCGAACCACCTGATACCTCGATGCCGGTACCCATTTGGTCGTACAGCTCGAGCGCGCGATCAGCATCGATGAGGGTCATCGACCCCTTCACGAGGCCTTGAGCCGCGACAAACTCGTCGTTCTCGTGGGTCAGAACGTCGACCATGGCGTTGCCGATGCCGACAACGTCGAGTCGATCGGTGGATGCGGTCATTCGAACACTCCCGGTTGGACCAGCGGCGACATTACCGGACGGCTGTCACAACTCTGCTGATCACCAACCCCTCCCATTCGGCCTCCAATCACCGAAGCTGAGCCATCGGGTCCCAGAGGTTGGCTACTGTCCAACGAATGGCTTCGCACGATCCGTACCGACTCCCCAAGACCGTCCGCCCGAGTCGATACGACCTCGTGCTCGAGCCCGACCTCGACTCGGCGGCGTTTGCAGGTTCTGCGAGCATCAGACTCGCGATCGACGAGGCGACCGACACCATCGTCCTCAACGCGATCGAGCTCGACATCGACGCAGCTTCACTGCTCTCTGACAACGCCGAAGCATCGAACGAGAAGATCGAAGTGAGGTCGATCGAGCTCGACGAGGAGACCGAACGGGCGACGCTCACGTTCGTCGAACAGGTCCCCGCCGGAGAAGCGACCCTCGATATTGCGTTCCGCGGCACGCTCAACGACAAGCTCCGCGGGTTCTACCGGTCGACCTACACCGACGACGCCGGAGTCGAACACACGCTCGCGACAACTCAGTTCGAGTCGACAAACGCCCGCAGGGCATTCCCGTGCTTCGACGAGCCCGAGTTGAAAGCCGTCTTCGGCGTCACCTTGGTCGTTGCCAACGAGTTGATGGCTGTGTCGTGTGGTGACGTGGTGAGCGAGACCGATGCTGGGGACGGCCGACGTCGAGTCACGTTCGCCGACACCATGCTCATGTCGACGTACCTCGTCGCATTCATCGTCGGCGAACTCGAGGTCACCGAGGCGCGGGTCGTGAACGGCACCCCGATCCGCATCGTCCACATTCCAGGTAAAGGCCACCTCACCGACTTCGGCATGGACGTTGGCGCGTTCGCGTTGGAGTTCCTCGAGGGCTACTACGCCATCGATTACCCCGGCGACAAGATCGACATGGTCGCGGTCCCTGACTTCGCGTTCGGGGCGATGGAGAACCTCGGGTGCGTGACATTCAGAGAGACGCTGCTGCTTGCCGATCTCGAGACCGCGACGGCAGCCGAGCTCACTCGGATGGCAGACGTCATTTCCCACGAGCTGGCCCACATGTGGTTCGGCGACCTCGTCACCATGGCGTGGTGGGAGGGCATCTGGCTGAAGGAGGCGTTCGCGACGTTCATGGAGGTGCAGACAGTCGACGCCTTCAAGTCAGAATGGAAGCGGTGGGAGCAGTTCAGCCGCGAACGGTCGGCGGCCTTCGATGTCGACTCGCTCGCGTCGACCAGGGCCATCGAGTTCCCCGTCATATCGCCGGCCGACGCCGAAGCGATGTACGACATCCTCACCTATGAAAAAGGCGCAGCTGTCGTCCGCATGCTCGAGCAGTACCTCGGCGAAGAAGAGTTCCGCGCAGGCGTCAACCACTACCTCACGAAACACGCGTACGGAAACGCTGAGACCACCGACCTGTGGGATGCGCTCGAAGAGTCAACCGGCTCGCCCGTCAGAGCGACCATGGACACCTGGATCTACCAGGGTGGCCATCCGATCGTCGAGGTCTCCACGTCGGGTGGGACCGTGACATTGCGCCAACGGCATTTCCGCTTCGACGGGACCGGCGACACGTTGTGGGCGGTTCCTGTGGTCATGCGAGTCAGCACTGGCGGCTCAGTGAAGGAGCACAGGATCCTGCTGACCGAGACCTCCGCATCGATCGAAGTCGATGGAGAGATCGATTGGCTCGTCGCCAACTCGGGAAGCAACGGCTTCTATCGGGTCGAATACACAGAGCAGCTCCGCTCGAGCCTCGTCGAGCAGGCCCAAGAGATCCTCAGCGGACCCGAGCGCATCTCTCTCGTCGACGATCTCGTCGCCTCGGTCGTTGCTGGCTCAGCCCCTGCGATCGAGATCGTGAAGATGGCAGAGGGGTTCACCTTCGAGGAAGATCTTGGAGTGTGGCGGGCGCTGTCAGGAGGCCTTGGAATCGTCCACAGGCTGGTCGATGGGGACGCAAAGATCGCCTTCGAGCGGCGGGTCGGCGATGCGGTTCGTGGTGCATACGACATCATCGGCAGCGAGCCCGCCGACGAAGAAGACGCCCTCACCAGAGAATTGCGCGGACTTCTCCTGCGGTTGCTCGGCACCATGGCCAACGACGCAGCTGCCCAGAACCAGGCACGCGAACTCCTTGCCGCGTACTTCGACGATGCTGCATCGGTCGAGCCGAACCTCGCCGCCGCCGCCGTCAGCGTGGCTGCTGGCGTTGGTACCGACGATGACTTCGCGGCCTACGTCGAGCGGTTCCGCAGCGCATCAACGCCCCAGGAGGAGCAGCGGTTCATGTTCGCTCTTGCGTCGTTCCCTGAGGCCGATCAAATCGCTCAGGTTCTGGAGATGTGTCGCAACGAGATCAGAAGTCAGAGCGGGCCCTTTGTCATGGTTCTGTCGATGCGCAACCGCGATCACGGAGCCGCCGCGTGGGACTTCGTTGCCCGCCACTGGGACGAGCTCACGACCAGATTCCCCGACAACTCAATCTCGCGCCTGCTCGGCGGCATCACCGAACTGAACGATGAGGCGCTCGCAGCTTCGGTGTCGGCATTCATCGCCGAACATCCCGTTCCGCAGGGAGCGAAGACCATCGAGCAGCACCTCGAGCGAATGAACATCAACGTGGCGTTGCGGCAGCGCGAGGCAGAACGGCTTGCAGCGGCGCTCTGACTCCCGTCCGGCACCACCCAGGACGCGCATCAGCCCCCGCCGGGGGGCAACGGGGACTGATGCAACAGTCGAACACGGGAGATGCGGCGAGGAGGGATTCGCCTACTCCCACCATTCGCAGAGACTCGCAAGTGACACCTGGCGGGTTCGCGACGGGTTCGTCTGTTGTACTGATTCCGTCGGCACTGACGCCCCGCGGTTGAGTACATCAGCCAAGATGGTCGACATGTTCGGCCGGCCAACTCGCAGACGTTTGCCCAGGTACTACGACACATTCACCACAGTGCTGGCCGTGATCGTCGCGACAGCAGTCTTCGTCGGCGTGATCATGTGGGCGCTCGCCCAGGCCTGATCTATCAGACCCTGCCGCGCATCTGCCGTTCGGTGATGCGATCGGTCCAGAGAGCGATGAACCATGGCGGTGGATTCTCGCCAGTCGTCACCGTGCCGACCGGATGACCTTCTGGGCAGCGCGCCCTACCGCTCGGATCGACCTTCAGCTTCCACATCCTGTCCGGATGAAGAACGACCGTTTCCCGACCCACCGGATCGACGCCTTGCGCGAAAAAGCCGTCATCGACGGGGTACAAGCAACTGGACGGTTCAGTTTGCTTGGCGGCTTCTTCGGTTGGCCACACGAGTGATGCATCACACTCAGCGCAGGCAAAAAGAATTCGGCGACGGGCCATGGACGATCCATCGGCGCGGGGGCTCGCGCTTGTGAGTTGTTCGAGCGGTATCAGCCGGGCTGAGCAGCAGACGGTGGAGCCGGCACGGGAGCTTCACGTGGCTCGGCCATCCACTTCATCATCATCGCGAGCATTGTTCCCCACACGATCGGAATTCCGCCGAGCTTCATCACCAGCCCTGCGATTTGCTGATCAGTGTCGGCTGCGAGGGCGTGGAAGCGCGGCGCGAGCTCATACGTCGAGTACAGCGGGAAGGTCGCGAACGTCAGAAACCCGCCAGGGATCGCCGGCACGACGCCAGCGGCGAGAAAGAGATAGGTCATCTTCACCGGGTACTGGCTCCGGGTCATCTCTGGCAGCGGCGAGATGATTGGAAGCCACAGCACGAACCCGGACAACAACCAGATGATGTCCATTGCGAACGAACCGAACTGGTTCGATCGGAGGGTGTCGACGGTCCAGGGTGAGTGCGTGAACAGCAGGGTGAGGTTGAACACGACGCCAGCAGTCACGGGCCGAGAAAGTCGGAGGACCGTCCGGTAGATCCGCAGCTTGCCGAGCAGTTGGCGACCCATCCACTCTGGGACTCCCAGCAGCATCAGGGGCGCTGCGACGAGGGTGTACAGCAGGTATTGCGCCATGTGTGCGCTGGCCAGGTAGCTGGCACCGAGGAGGCCCAGCGGCCAGTCGGTCGCCACCCAGAACGCGAGCACGCCCGCCACATAGAACCGAGTCTTCGTCGACGCATCAGGGTTCGGGCCTTGGCGTCGCCGCATCGCAACGAGGTAAGGAACTGAGATGACCGCGACCATCGCCCAGATGCCCGGGTACGCGCGGAAGTTCCACGTCCACGGCACCTCGATGGTCGAACACCAGAACTGCATCTACTCGACTTCCTCGTCGTCTGCCCGTAGGTCCCAGCTTCGCCCGGCCGCACTGCTATTGCCAACATTCTCCGCAGGGATCGCGTGCAGCACGGGCAAGTCCTTCACCCAGTGAGTCTGTCTCGTCCCCTGCGGGTACACGGAGTATGCGAAGCCGTCTGGCGCAAAGGCGAAGACCTGGCCCGCGTGGCCGAACGTGTAGTCGGCACCATCGCCCTCCCGTTGGGCGAGGGGAACGTCGAACATGATCTGGGCAGCGTCGAGCTCGGCCTGCGTACCTATCAGTCCGACGAAACTGGTCTCGTAGTTGTCGAGGAAGCGCCGAATGCCCTCGGGGTCATCTCTCTCAGGATCGACCGAGATGAAGATCACCTCGACGTTGTCGGGCATCGTTGGCCGGTCGAGCACTTGACTCAGCTGGGCGAGATGGATGGGGCAGATGTCAGGACAGTTCGTGTAGCCGAAATAGACCAGCGTCAGCAGCCCTTCGGTTTCCGCACGCAGGTCGTACGGGTTGCCTGACGTGTCGGTGAGAACGACGTCTGGCTTCTCGAGCGGTATCGCCAAGTCGACGCCGGCAAACTCGCCCTCGAACTCATCGGAGCCGCCGCACGCAGCGAGCAAAGTGGCGCATGCCAGCCCTGCGGCCAGCATCGCGGGGGACCGAAGCATGACCGAAACGCTACAAGCGTCAGGGGCGCTATCTACACGCATCGTCGAGCGGTCTGTAGCTTGTCGCGATGGCCAGAGGCGATCGAGATCGGCGAGCGATGGCGCGAGCTGTTGCGTCCGTTGCTGCTGACGACTCCGATGCTTCGTCGGGGTTTGTGCTCGACGAAGGATTCGAGCGATTCAGCCAGGTCGACGACGTGTTCAGCCGGTCGTCTTGGGACGAACGAATCCGGTCGGAGAAGTCGGCCAAGTTCTATGCCACCTATCGTCGGCCTCTCGCCGACTGGAAGTCGGCTCCAGGATTCCAGCAGCGCGACTATGCGTTCCGGAACGCTGCGTGGCATGTCACCGATCTGATCGCAGCCTTCGATGGCGAGTCGCGAAACAGGGATGGCTTCCTCGACCCGTTGTCAGCGCTGCAGGACGGCCCGGATGAGCGGCTCGAAATTGGCACGCCAGAAGACGCTGCGAAGGACATCAAGCACGTCGTCAAGGCCGTCGGAGCCGATCTTGTCGGCATCACCGAGTTCGACGAACGCTGGGTCTATACCGCACGTTTCGATCCTGGGACGGAGGGCCCTCGGCCCAATCCGCTTCCTGAAGGTCTCGAGCACTGCATCGTGATCGGCCAGGCCATGGACCCCGATCTGATTCAGACGGCGCCGTCAGCCCTGGCCGGAGCTTCGACCGGGCTCGGCTACTCGCACGACGTGGTCGTGCTGCTTACGCTGGCGCAGTACATAAAGAATCTCGGGTACGAAGCTGTCCCCTCGATGAACGACACCGCGCTGGCAATTCCGCTCGCCATCAAGGCTGGGCTCGGCGAGTACGGCAAGCATGGCTTGCTGATCACGCCAGAGTTCGGGCCGAGTTTGCGGCTGGGCAAGATCTTCACCGACATGCCACTCGCTCACGACAGGCCGATCAATTTCGGTGTCGAAG
>Ga0315338_1004105_pt1 | contig 11879 bp, 4 predicted proteins | sample ASW8metaG_FD_204518 | JGI IMG/M metagenome (GOLD analysis project Ga0315338, IMG submission 204518) | Ammonia-oxidizing marine archaeal communities from Monterey Bay, California, United States - ASW #8 | ecosystem: Environmental > Aquatic > Marine > Coastal | place: USA: California | collected...
GACGCTGAGGCTAACAAGCTCTTTCGAAATGACGACGGCGTCTTCGTCGACGCAACCATCGCCCCCCTCGATGACGCGGGGTCTGGCCAGAGTGTGGCCTGGGCTGACTACGACAACGACGGCGACCTCGATCTCTACCTCGTTAACAGCGGGACAGCCAACAAGCTCTTTCGCAATGACGGGGCCGGAGTTTTCGCTGACGCAACGAGTGGCCCCCTCGGCGATGCTGGCAGTGGTACTGGCGTGGCGTGGGCTGACTACGACAACGACGGCGACCTCGATCTCTATCTCGGTAACAACAACGACGAGGCGAACAAACTCCTGCGCAACGATGGCGGCGGTTCGTTCGTCGACGCCACCACGGCGACCCTTGCCGACACGAGCAACGCGAACGCGGTTTCGTGGGGAGACTACGATCATGACGGCGATCTTGATCTCTACGTCGTAAACGAAGCGCAGGCGAACAAACTCTTTCGCAACGACGGCGCAGGGATCTTCGCCGACGCGACTGTCTCCCCGCTTGATGACGCCGGGAGCGGAATCGGCATGGCCTGGGGAGACTTCGACGACGACGGCGATCTCGACATCTATCTCGCCAATAGTGGTACGGCCAACAAGCTTCTCCGTAACGACACGGTTACGGCTAATCACTGGCTGCAGGTCAAGCTCGATGGGGTCGCCTCCAATCGAGCGGCCATCGGAGTGCGGGTCAAAGTCGTCGCTGGCGGCATCACTCAAATCCGAGAAATCGCGGGTGGCTCAGGATTTCTTTCCCAGGATGCATTGACCGCATCCTTCGGATTGGGCGCTGCCACTACGATCGACAAGCTCGAGGTAACCTGGCCCAGTGGAATCGTCCAGCTCGTTGTTCCACCACCGGCTGTCGACACCGCCACCACGATTATGGAAGGCGCCTTTGGAGATGCCACGACCTCTCCACTCGACGACGCGGGTTCGGGGCAGGGAGTCGCCTGGGGTGACTACGATAATGACGGAGACATCGATCTCTACCTCACCAACACAAACCAGGCGAACAAGCTCTTCCGGAACGACGGGAGCGGCACGTTCATCGATGCCACGACCTCTCCACTCGACGACGCCGGTCCAGGCTCCGCCGCGACCTGGGGTGACTACGACAACGACGAAGACCTCGACCTCTACCTCGTTAACGCGGGAGCAGCCAATCAACTCTTTCGCAACGACGGGGCCGGTACCTTCGTCGACGTAACGACATCTCCCCTCGACAATGTCGACTCAGGCCGAACGGCGGCCTGGGGAGACTATGACAACGACGGGGATCTCGACCTCTACCTCGCCAACTTCGGACAGGCAAACAAGCTCTTTCGCAACGACGGAGGAGACACCTTTGTCGACGGGACGACCGGCGACCTCGGCGATGCGAACTCCGGACGCGGCGTGGCCTGGGGCGACTACGATAACGACGGAGATCTCGACCTCTACCTCTCGAACAACTTCTCCGCCAATGTCCTCTTTCGCAATGATAGCGGTACTCTGACTGATGTTACGAGCGGCGCTCTCGGCGACACCGGCCCCGGTTCTGGCGTAGCCTGGGGCGACTACGACAACGACGGAGATCTCGACCTCTACCTCGCCAACCTTGGACAGCCCAACGTCCTCTTTCGCAATGACGCCGGCACATTTGTCGATGCGACGACGGGCCCCCTCGGCGATAGCGGAGACGGGACAGGAGTCGTCTGGGTCGATTACGATCACGACGCCGACCTCGACATTTTCGTCGCCAATAGTGGGCAAGAGAACAAGCTCCTTCGAAACGATGGCGGGGGCACTTTCGCGGACATCCTTCTCGGACCGCTCGGCGATGACGGATCGAGTACCGGAGTCGCCTGGGGTGACTACGACGATGACGGCGATGTCGACGCTTACCTCGCCGACAATGGTGCGGCCAATAAGCTCTTCCGCAACGACACGAGTAATGGAAACCGCTGGTTGAAGGTCAATCTGACCGGAACTGTCTCGAATCGCGCGGCCATCGGAGCCCGCGTCACCCTCCTGTCGGGCGGAGTATCTCAGATACGAGAGATTTCTGGCGGCGCGGGTTATCTCTCGCAGAACTCTCTCACCGCCAACTTTGGTTTGGCGACCGCTGGTACGATCGATGAAATCGAGGTGCGCTGGCCAAGTGGAATCGTTCAGCTCGTCAGCCCCCTCCCGGCCGTCGACGGAGCCATTACCGTGATCGAGGGAGAATTCCTCGACGCCACGAGCGGCCCACTCGGCGATACCGATGCGGCTGAGGGCGTGGCCTGGGGCGACTACGATGGTGACGGAGACCTGGATCTCTATCTTGCCAACGATGGTACAGCGAACAAGCTCTTCCGCAATGACGGTGCTGGAGTGTTCGTCGATGCAACGAGCGCACCCCTCGACGACGCAGGCGCGGGCGCGGGTGTCGCCTGGTCCGACTACGATAACGACGGCGACGTCGACCTCTACCTGGTCAACAACGGTACCGCGAACAAGCTTTTCCGCAACGACGGTGCGGGTGTCTTTTTCGACGCGACAAGCGCGCCCCTCGACGACACCGGGGCGGGCGCCGGAGTGGCCTGGGCTGACTATGATAATGACGGTGACGTCGACCTCTACCTGGCCAACGACGGTACCGCGAACAAGCTCTTCCGCAACGACGGTGCGGGTGTCTTCTTCGACGCGACCAGCGCGCCTCTCGACGATGTGGGTGCGGGTGCCGGAGTGGCCTGGGCTGACTACGATAACGACGGTGACGTCGACCTCTACCTGGCCAACGACGGCACTGCGAACAAACTCTTTCGCAATGACGGCGCCGGCACCTTTGTCGACGCAACAACCTCTCCTCTCGATGATGCCGGAGCGGGCATGGGCGTGGCCTGGGGTGACTACGACAACGACGGAGACTTCGATCTCTACCTGTCCAACAGCGGGACCGCGAACAAGCTCTTCCGCAATGACGCCGGCACCTTCGTCGACGTCACGACTGGCCTCCTTGGAGACACCGGCAATGGCGCTGGCGTGGCTTGGGGCGACTACGACAACGACGGAGACCTCGATCTCTACTTCGCGAACGCGGGAACGCCAAACAAGCTCCTCCGCAACGATGGCGGAGCCTTTGCCGATGTGAGCAGCGTGCCGTTGAATGACCCGGGAACCGGAGTTGGTCTGGCCTGGGGCGACTACGACAATGACGGCGACATCGACCTGTATCTCGCGAACAGTGGCAGCGCCAACAGACTCTTCGAAAACGACGCCAACAACACCAATCACTGGATCCAGATCAAACTAGAGGGCGTTCTCTCGAACCGAGCAGCGGTGGGGGCCCGCATCACCCTGGCCGCGGGCGGCGTGACCCAAACACGGGAGATATCGGGAGGCTCGGGCTACCTTTCCCAGGACGCATTGACTGCCTCGTTCGGACTTGGAACGGCTCTGACGATCGATGATCTCCAGATCGAGTGGCCGAGCGGTATCACCCAGATTGTGACACCAACGCCGGCCGTCGATGATTCGATCACGATTCTCGAAGGCGAGTTTACTGATGCAAACCAGGGTCCCCTCGGGGACATCGATGACGGCTCGGGAGTCGCCTGGGCCGACTACGACAACGACGGGGACTTCGACCTCTACCTCTCCAATGACGGCCAGGCCAACAAGCTCCTCCGTAACGACGCCGGAATCTTCGTTGACGCCACCAGCAATCCGCTCGACGACACCGGAAATGGTCAAGGCGTCACCTGGGCCGACTACGACAACGACGGGGATCCCGATCTCTACCTCGTCAACAACGGCACGGCCAACAAACTCTTCCGCAACGACGGTAGCGGAGTCTTTGTCGACGGAACCGCTGCCCCCCTTGATGACGCCGGAGCCGGAACCGCCGCGGCTTGGGCCGACTACGACAATGACGGGGACGTCGACCTCTACCTCGTCAACAACGGCACGGCCAACAAGCTCTTCCGCAATGACGCCGGCATCTTCGCTGATGCCACAGCTGGCCCGCTCGGCGATGCCGGTCTGGGCGACGGCGCAACGTGGGCAGACTATGATGGAGACGGCGACCTCGACCTCTACCTCGTCAATGACGGAGCGAACAAGCTCCTTCGCAACGACGCCGGCGTCTTCACAGATGTAACGAGTTCCCCCCTCGACGATGCCGGCACTGGAACAGGCGTGGCCTGGGGTGACTACGACAATGACGGTGACCTCGACCTCTACCTGGCCAATGACGGTACTGCGAACAAACTCCTACGCTACGACGGAGGCGGGGTGTTCGTCGATGCGACGGCCAGCCCTGTCGATGATGCGGGAAATGGTCGAGGTGTGGCCTGGGTCGACTATGATAACGATGGAGACCTCGACCTTTACCTGGCCAATGACGGTCAAGCGAACCGGCTCTTCCAGAACGATGGTCTCGGGAGCTTTGTCGACGCTACGAGCGGACCCCTCAGCGACAGCGGAAGCGGGCAGGGGCTCGCCTGGGCTGATTTCGACGCCGATGGTGACTTGGATCTCTACCTGGCCAATGCCGCAGGAGCCAATCACCTTTTGCGCAATGACGTCGTCAACGACAACCACTGGCTTCAGGTCCAGTTGCAGACGACCGTTTCGAATGTATCAGCAATCGGAGCCCGAGTGACCGTGACCGCCGGTGGTGCCACCCAGATTCGGGAGATTTCGGGCGGCGCAGGCTATCATTCGCAGGATGCCTCGACCACGTCTTTCGGACTCGGGGCAGCCGTGACGATCGATTTCCTCCAGGTGGAATGGCCGAGTGGAATCGTCCAGGTCGTCGATCCGGGCCCGGCCGTTGACAACCTCGTCACGGTCGTTGAAGGCGGATTCTCCGATGGAACGGCCGGACCTCTCGGAGACGCTGGGGATGGAACCGGCGTCGCCTGGGGTGACTACGACAACGACGGCGATCTCGACCTTTACCTCGCCCAGTCCTTCACCGCGAACAAACTGTTCCGCAACGACGCCGGGACATTCGTCGACGCGACGAGCGGCCCTCTCGGTGACGCGGACAAGGGCGCGGGTGTCGCCTGGGGCGACTACGACAATGACGGGGACCTCGACCTGTATCTTGTCAATACCGGACAAGCGAACAAACTTTTCCGCAACGACGGAGGCGGGACCTTTGCCGACGCCACGAGTGGCCCCCTCGGCGACTTGGGGAACGGCTGGGCCGTGGCCTGGGGCGACTTCGACAACGACGGGGATCTCGATCTCTACCTCGCCAACAGCGGATCGGCCAACAAACTATTCCGCAACGATGGTGCAGGCACTTTCGTTGATGCCACGAGCGCTCCGCTCGACGATGCAGGATTCGGATTTGGCGTCGCCTGGGGTGACTACGACGACGACGGAGATCTCGACCTCTACCTGGCCAACAACGGCACGGCCAACAAGCTCTTTCGCAACGATGGTGCAGGCTCATTCGTCGACGCAACCAGCTCCCCGCTCGATGACGCGGGCAATGGCCGGGGTGTCACCTGGGGCGATTACGACAATGACGGGGACCTGGACCTCTATCTCGCCAACAATGGAATGGCCAACAAGCTCTTCCGCAACGATGGTGCAGGCACGTTCGTCGACGCAACCAGCTCCCCGCTCGACGACGTCGGTGCTGGAACCGGAGTCGCCTGGGCTGACTACGACAATGACGGAGATCTGGATCTCTATCTGGGCAACGACGGCACCGCAAACAAGCTTTTCCGCAACGAAGGGGCAGGGGTGTTCGCTGATGTGACCTTTGGCCCTCTGGGAAGTGCCGATGACGGAAACGGACTCGCCTGGGCGGACTACGACGGAGATGGCGATCTCGATCTCTACGTGGCCAATTTTGGTCAGGCCAACCTGCTCCTCCAGAATGACGAAGCCAACACGAACCACTGGCTTCAGGTCGATCTCGAAGGAACGGTATCGAATCGCACAGCCATCGGCGCCCGCGTTTCGGTAACGGCAGGAGGAATCACCCAGGTCCGTGAGGTCTCCGGCGGCTCCGGCTTTCTTTCCCAGGATGCCCTGACCGCCTCTTTTGGACTGGGGACCGCCACGACCGTAGAACTCCTCGAGATCCGCTGGCCCAGCGGTATCGTACAGGTGGTTACTCCTCCCCCGACGGTGGATGGATCCTTCCGTTACCTGGAAGGTGAATTCACCGATCAGACGGCCGGGCCACTCGCCGACGCAAACGCTGGACAGGGCACGGCCTGGGCCGACTACGACAATGACGGTGACCTCGATCTTTACGTTTCGAACATTGGGCAGGCCAACGTCCTCCTCCGCAACGATGGCGGTGGGACCTTTGCTGACGCGACGAGCGCTCCGCTCGACGAGACGGGAAACGGTGCTGGGGTGGCCTGGGCCGACTATGACAACGACGGCGATGTCGATCTCTACCTCGCGAACGCGGGCCAGGCCAACAAGCTCTTCCGCAACGATGGCTCAGGCATCTTCGTGGACGCGACGAGCGGCCCGCTCGGAAACGTCGACAGCGGAGCGGGCGTCGCCTGGGCCGACTACGACAACGATGGTAACGTCGACCTCTACCTCGTCAACGCAGGACAAGCGAACAAACTCTTCCGCAACGATGGTGGCGTTTTTGTCGACGCGACGAGCGGCGCGATCGGTGATACAGGAGCCGGCGCAGGTGCCGCCTGGGCTGACTACGACGGCGATGGCGACGTCGATCTTTACCTGGCGAACAGTGGTGGGGCGAACAAACTCTTCCGCAACGATGGTGGCGTTTTTGTCGACGCGACGAGTGGCGCGCTCGGTGACACCGGAAGCGGAGCCGGTGTGGCCTGGGGTGACTACGACAACGATGGCGACCCCGATCTATTCCTGGCCAACGACGGTCAGGCCAATCTGCTCTTCCGCAACGATGGCGGTGGAACGTTCGTCGACGTAACAAGCGGCCCGTTGGGAGACACCGGTCCGAGCCAGGGAGTGACGTGGAGCGATCTCGACAATGACGGGGACCTCGATCTCTACGTGACAAACCGAGGTACGGGGAACAAACATCTCCGCAACGACGGAAACGGTACGTTCTTCGACGCGACGGGCGGACCTCTCGGCGCCGCTGCCAACGCAGCCGGCGTGACGTCAGGAGACTACGACAATGACGGAGACCTCGATCTCTACGTGGCCAACGACGGTCAGGCCAACGCACTCTTCCGCAACGACACGACCAATTCAAATCACTGGCTGCAGATCAAACTGCAGGGACGGGAATCGAACCGAGCGGCGATCGGAGCTCGAATTGCCGTTGTCGCCGGAGGCGTCACCCAGATCCGCAGCATCTCGGGCGGATCGGGCTATCTCTCGCAGGACGCTCTGACCGCTTCGTTCGGACTTGGAACGACCGCGATCATAGACGAGGTCGAGATTCGTTGGCCGAGCGGAATCGTCCAGCTGCTCGATCCCGTACCAGCTGTCGACGACTCCGTCACCATCATCGAGACGGGCCCCGCCATCAGTGCGGTCACGGATATCGATGGCGATCAGGGCGGGTGGGTTCGGGTCGCCTATGACGCGCCTGGTAACGATCGGGTTGGTGAGCCCCTTCCGATCACGAGCTACTTCCTGTGGCGGCGCGTGGACAGCGTCCCAGAGGCTACAGCGGTGCGGGTGGACGGAGTCGATTTGCAGTCGACCCCAGGGGAAGACGTCGAACTCGGCTCATGGGAGGAGCAACTCCGCAGAACATCTCTCGATGTACGAGTGCACGACGAGCGCTTTTTCGTCGTTTCGGAACCGGGGACGGCCGAGCGCCAGGTAGATCTACCGCCAGGAGTCTGGGAAATTGTTGGATCGGCACCCGGCGCCCAACAGTCAGGTTACCTCGTGGTCTCGCCCACCCTGGCAGACTCGACCGAATCCAACGGCATTTTCTGGTCGGCCTTCTTCGTCTCGGCCCATACCCCTGCGCCTTCGATCTGGTACGCAAGCCAGCCCGACAGCGGGTACTCGGTCGACAACATCGCACCGGAGATACCCCAGAGCCTCGTGTTCGGTGAACCCGACGTTCTGATCTGGGACGCGGCGGAAGAGCCGGACTTCAGCTACCACACCGTCTACGGTTCGTCGGCCTTCGTCCTGGATGGAACCGCCACCTTGATCGACGAAACAGCCGTACCGAGCTTCGACGTTTCAGAGGCGCCATTCGCCTTTTACCACGTAACCACGGTCGATCATGCTGGAAACGAAAGTGGCGCGGCGACGGCAGACAATGCTACCTCTTCGTCACCGGGAGGCCTCGCCCTCCCCACTCGTTTCGCTCTGCATGCGGCCGGCCCCAACCCCTACCGTCGGGAAGCCAGTCTTGGCTTCGACCTGCCGACCGAGGAGCAGGTCCAGCTCGTGGTCTGGGACGTGGGCGGTCGTCGAGTCAAGGTGTTGGCCGCGGGGCTCTATCCCGCCGGTCGACACGAGATCAGCTGGAACGGACTCGATGACCAGGGTGACTCAGTACCGACCGGAGTCTATTTCGTCCGAATGGGCGCAGGTAAGTACCAGGGTTCGCGACGACTAATCAGGATCCGCTAACTACGGATCCATAAGGTCGCGCGTCCGAGTCAAAAAACCCCGAAGAACTCCCCCCGGAAGTCCGAATCTCTAGATCAGAGCCCGTGCTCGATAAGTCGTTCAGAGAAGGTCGTTTTGAGGAGAGTTCCGTTTCATGTCACAGCCGGCTGAGCAGCCAAACCCTGATATCGGATCGGATTCTTCAGAACCACCGACGATCCGCCTGTCCGATGGTCGGACCATCGTCGATCGCCGGGCCGCCGCGACCAAACCCATTTCTCGCTACTCGATCTTCGGACGCCGTCGTCACAACGTCGGCTCGCCTGAATCGAGGAACTACTACGTGGACTGGGTAGATGGGCACTTTCGAACTCTGATCGTGAGCATCGCCGCATTCATCATGATCGATACCTTCTGCACGCTTTACATCGTGAGCCAAGGTGGATCAGAGGCAAACCCGGTCATGGACTGGGTCCTGCAAAAAGGGATGGGATGGTTTATCGGCACAAAGGTGACCGCGGCGATACTGGGGGTCTTCCTCCTCGCCATCCATCGGCATTTCCTCCTCGCCAAGGTATCGGGTGGGATTATCGTCGTAGCCTATGGGATGGTAGTTTTCTACCATCTCCATCTTCTCTTGAAGATCTGGGTGGGCTGACGGAGACCGACTCCATGGTCAAGGCCGAGAATCGTGGTACGTCCTACTCGTAGTGGAGAAGACTGAAGATCTCTGAGTCTCCGAGTCGCTTTCTTCCGCCCAGGCCATCGAGTTCGATAAGAAAACCGAAACCGACGAGTTCCCCTCCCGCTTTCTCGACGAGGAGCTGAGAGGCCAGGGCTGTGCCACCGGTGGCCAGAAGATCATCGATGATGAGGACTCGAGATCCTTTCGGAATCGCGTCCTGGTGCACTTCGAGGGCGTCCGTGCCGTACTCGAGGACATACTCCTCACGATACTTGGCCGCAGGCAGTTTTCCGGGCTTCCGCATCGGAACAAAAGGCAGCCCGTGCTGCACGGCGATCGACGAGCCAAGAATGAACCCGCGCGACTCGATCCCGACGATGAGATCGGTTCGACCGGCAAAAGGCGCAAAAAGACCCTCGAGGCTTTCCCGAAAAAGCTCGGGTTCGGCCAGGACGGTCGTAATATCGCGGAACTGGATCCCAGGTTTGGGAAAGTCCGGAACCGTGCGGATGGCGTTCCGGATCCGATCGGACAGAGATTCGGTCATGACTCCTCCGTCCAAAGAAAACACTGGTCGGGGCGAGAGGATTTGAACCTCCGACCCCCTCGTCCCGAACGAGGTGCGCTACCAGACTGCGCTACGCCCCGACCAAAGCCCCTTGGATTGCAGTTAAGAAATATATCTGTTCGAATCGGAGGTGTCTACGTTCATGTCGAGGCCTTTTTCGGTTCCGAGACCATTTGGGATCCGGAAATCGAAGCTAAAAGCCGCCCCTCCTCTTCAACGGAGTTTGAGGTTCCACTCCTTCATCGGTGTGAGCTTTTTGTCGTCGGTCAGGGCCAAATGCATCGGCGTCACGGAGATGTATCCGGCGCTGAGAGCGGCCATGTCCGAGGCAGGATCCTCGTCCCAGGTCGGCGACCCCCCCAGCCAGTAATAGGTTCGTCCGCGGGGATCGACCCGCTCTTCGATAACATCCTCATAACGCCGCTTCCCGAGCCCTGCGACGCGAAACCCCTTCAGGTCATCGAAGGGCAACGCAGGGAAGTTTACGTTGAGCAGGAGGTCGGACGGGACATCCCCAGTGGCCAGCTGTTCGAGGAGAATCCGTGCTGCTCGAGCGGCATCGAGGTGGTCCCCGCCGGCGTTGAAATCAGAGAATGCGATCGAAGGAATACCGAGGAGATGTCCCTCAAAGGCCGCGGCGACCGTGCCCGAGTATGTCACGTCGTCTCCGAGGTTTGGGCCATGGTTGATCCCAGAGATGACGAAATCAGGTTCGAAATCGATCTCGCCGCCCAAGCCACGAACGGCCAGGAGAACGCAATCGGTCGGAGTACCGTCGACGGCGTAGACCCGCTCGCGGAGCTTACGGATACGTAGCGGCGTATGCAGGGTGAGTGCATGGCTCGAGGCGCTTTGCTCGCGCTCCGGAGCCACGACGACGATTTCCGCGATCGGCGCTAGTGCGTCGTGGAGCGCCCATATTCCGTCCGCGTTGACCCCATCATCGTTGCTGAGGAGAAGCTTCATCTTTGGTCCCATTCCCGTCGCTGCATCTCTCGGTGCATTTTTACCGAGCGCTCGGGGCGCGTGAGGAACGCGCGCGACCTGCGCTACAAAGCGGAATGAAAAGAGCCCCCCAACGGACGGGAGGCTCTTCGAAGAATGGTCGGGGCGACTGGATTTGAACCAGCGACCCCTTGTCCCCCAGACAAGTGCGCTAACCAGGCTGCGCCACGCCCCGAACCCATACCTTTTCCAGACCGTATCGGCTTTTCGACGATGGATTCAACCGGAAAGATCAATCAGACGAGCGACGCTCGTCAGCTGCTCTTCTCCAACCAGGCCCTCAGCGTCTCGATTTCCTTCCGTACCTCGACGAGCAGGTCCGCCTCCGGAGCCGGTTTGCTGGGCATCTTGGCCTTGGGAGGCTCGGCCGCGGGAGCTTCGGCACGGTCGACCGTCGTTTCGTCTTCGATTTCGGGAAGGACGAGGGCTTTCTTGGCACCGGCAATCGTGTACTTCTTCGTGTAGAGAAGGGTCTTGATCCGCTGAAGCAAGGTGAGATCTTTCTCACGATACATTCGGTTTCCCGCCCTGTTTTTCTTCGGGCGGAGGGTGCGGAATTGCGTCTCCCAGTACCGGAGGACGTGTGGCTTCACGTCGAGAAGTTCACTCACCTCACTGATGGAGTGATACAGCTTCTTCCGTGTTTCAGTCATAGCTTGCTCTCATCGTTTCCGGTTCCCTCTCGTCCCCTACTCCGCCCGCAGCGGACGAGTCATCAACTCGTTGATGGCCACGGCGGCCTCGCGCCCTTCGAAGAGAATTCTGTAGAGCTGCTCGGTAATCGGTGCCTCGACCTCGTACTTCTGAGCCAGACTGCGGGCCGCTGTCGTCGTATTGACTCCTTCAGCAACCATCGACATCCCCGCGAGTGCTTCATCCAAGCTCGCACCCCGTCCCATCGCAACACCCAGGCTGTGGTTTCGGCTCAGTTCACTCGTGCACGTCGTAACGAGATCACCTACGCCAGCCAGCCCGAGAAACGTTTCGACACGAGCTCCCAGGCGCACGCCCAGTCGAGTGATCTCGGCCAATCCCCTCGTGAGGAGCGCCCCTTGAGCATTCTTTCCGAGCTCGAGACCG